>ERZ773027.67-NODE-67-length-67635-cov-3.874682_pt1 | contig 67635 bp, 55 predicted proteins | sample MGYA00511032_ERZ773027 | MGnify/ENA primary metagenome ERZ773027 (study PRJEB29015, sample SAMEA2738138) | human oral metagenome | biome: human oral; feature: human-associated habitat; material: saliva | place: China | collected 2190 ... | reverse complement strand
TTTGATTGCAAGCAAGATGAGTAATACAAAAGTTTTTCTTTTGAGTGCAAAGGAGCTTGAGAACGCAGAATACGGTTATTCTTCAGGGACACTTTTTAAGCCGAAAGGAGATAAAATAAAAAATCGCATGATTCCGGCTTCTGAATATGCAAGGACGAAACTGGAACATAAGACCAGCGGTTTATATATACAGTCTAAAGACGGTGTATTTTGCTGGACCAGATCCCATGCAGCATACGGAAAAGATACAGTATGTACAGAAGGTCATATAGGGTCTATATCACTTATAGGAAAATCAGACCTTAGAGGATATCGCTTTATAAAAGGTTCTGAAACCGAAAGTGAACCTCGAGATAACCGTGCAGCGGTGGTTCCTGCAATGAATATTGATAAAGATGCAGTGCTGCTCAGCAAACAAGAGGGCTTTGTTACTCCTAAGACATTGACAGCACCACAAACCGGAGAAAAGAAAACATGGAGTGTAGTTCTGAAGGACAATACACAGAAGTTTGAAGCAGATAAGGCTACGCAGAAGGGATCAGAAGTAACTGTACCTTTCAAGTACACCTATGAAAAAAATAAGGCTGAGCGCATGAGCGTTCTTATTACAGATAAAGAGTACACTGATCCTACGGCGAAGATTAAGTCCTATGGCAGTGTTGCAGAAATCAAAAAAGCCGATGATACGGAAAAATACGAGGGTGAGGTTAAATTCACGCTTCCTGAAAACTACAATGCAGATACCGATAAAGTTTATGTTTTTGCAGAAAAAGAAGGAAAAGAAAACAGAGCATCTCTTGCCAGTGAACCGAAGCTTTTGACAATTGAGAATTTAAAGGAGAAGGAAGATAAGGAAGCCGCAGATAAAGTCTCACAGAAAATCGAGAAACTGAATGAAAAAGTTACTTTAGATAAGGCTGACGAAATCAGAGATGTAAAGAAGTCGTACGATGAGCTTACAGATGATCAGAGAAAACTTGTAACAAATGTTGAAAAACTGAATAAAATCCTTGCGGCTCTCGACAAAATTAATAAAGTGGGTTCGCTGAAGCTGATTAACTTCAAAAAGGTTAACAAGAAAACCTATGCCGGACTGGTTAAGGGAACTATGACAGTCTACAAGGGCAGTTCCTCTAAGGGTATGGCGGTTATGATCAATACATCAGGGAAAAATTTTGATGATAATTTCGGGGATGTGAAGATTGACAAAAAAACTTTAGTAGGAGGCATTGATTATAAGATTTCAGGCAAGAATTTAACCGTAACTCTGAAAAAAGGAACAATCAATAAATTAAAGACAGGAAAGCATACTCTCACTGTTGTGGCTAAGACAGGAATTGCAGCAGGTAAATTCAGGGTTGTAAAGGCAATCAAGCTTTCTAAATGTAAAGTGAAGAAAATTGCAAAAAGGAAATACACAGGCAAGAAGATTAATGCAAAAGTTAAAATTACTTACAAGGGGAAAACTCTTAAGAAGAATGTTGACTACAAGCTAAGCTACAAGAATAACCGAAAGGTAGGAAAAGCTAAAGTTGTTATCACAGGAATCGGAAGATTCCAAGGAAAATTAAAGAGAACCTTTAATATCTACAGGTAGAAATTTGCCAAATAAAAAAGGTAGTTTACCGTATTGACAAAGTGCAGGTTTATTGCAAAACAGCGTTGTCGAAGAAAATTAACCGTGGAGTTGGGATTAGTTCTCAACTCCATTTTAAATGCTCAGATGTTCCTTTAATTTATGTGTTTGTAAATTAAACAAATAATAAGAAATTAAAACTTATCATTTATCTTAAAAGCGTGATCCATAGGCCCCGGCCCTTTGCCTAAATCAAGCATTGCACCGAGAGCTCCGGATATATAATCTTTACTGTTTTTAATGGATGTTTTTAAATCCAGACCTTTTGCAAGGTTGGATGCTATGGCACTTGACAGGGTACAGCCTGTTCCGTGGGTATTTGGATTATTTATTCTTTTTCCTTTGAACCAGGTTATTTCCTTTCCGTCGAAAAAAAGGTCATTGGCATCGTTTAAGCCGTGACCGCCCTTTAATAAAATTGTCACACCGTATTTTTCGTAGATTAAAGTTGCCGCATTTTCCATATCTTGGGGTGAGTAAATCTTCATTTCGGAAAGAACCGAGGCTTCCGGTATGTTAGGGGTAATTATACTTGACATCGGAATAAGTTTTTCGCACAGATTATGAACAGCTTCATCTGAAATAAGTTTAGCTCCGCCGGTTGAAACCATGACAGGATCTAAAACTATATTTTCAGCATTATAATATGAAAGTTTTTCTGCTATTACATCAATTAGTTTATTAGAGGAAACCATACCGATTTTAACTGCATTCGGTGGCAAATCCTCCAAAACGGCATCAAGCTCTTTTGCTAAAAAATCAGGGCTTACTTCCATGACAGCCGTTATTCCTAAAGTATTCTGTGCTGTCAATGCGGTGATTACACCGGCAGCAAATACTCCGTTTACCGTCATGGTTTTTATATCTGCCTGAATCCCTGCACCTCCGCCGGAATCGCTTCCGGCAATGGTTAAGGCTATTTTCTTTTTCATTATATGAATCTCCTTAAATTATATTTTAAAAGCTCCTGGGTGATAAAGTTATGAGACAGGTATAAAGCAGGTGCGGAGTATGAAAAATGCCTGTGCTCGGTGATTTACCGCCTATGCCTTGCTATTGGTGTCTGACCGTTTTGACGGTGGCAGCCTTTAATTTTTTAGTGGCATGTTCAATATCTGCTTGTGCAAAAATAGCACTGATTACTGCAATACCGCATATTCCGCTGCTGGAAAGCTCCATCACATTGTTTATTGTGATTCCGCCTATGGCAACGACAGGAATTTTTACGGCATCACAGATTTCTTTCAAGGTTTTGTGACTTACATCCTCCGCATCGTCTTTTGAGCCTGTAGGAAACACTGCACCAACTCCCAGATAATCAGCACCTGCGGATTCCGCCTTAAGTGCTTGGTCCACAGTTGAGACGGAAACTCCCAGAATTTTTTCATCACCTATTATTTCTCTGACTCTTGCCGGATTCATATCTTCTTGACCGACATGGACACCGTCTGCATCGATTTCTGTTGCAATGGAAACCTCATCATTTATAACCATGGGGACTTGGTATTTATCACACAATTTTTTTACCTGAATCGCTTCTGTAAGAAAATCTACATAACATAGGTTCTTTTCACGGAGCTGAAGGAAGGTGATTCCACCTTTCAATGCCGATTCTATTTGCTCCGTAAGGGAATGCTTGCCGGTCCAATGTCTGTCGGTAACTGCATATAGCAGAAGATTTTTATTACATAATTTCATATTTTGCACCATTTTCTAAAATATCTCCATCCATGTTATATACGGCATCAATAATTCTGTTTCTGTATGTCGAGTTGCCATCGCCTTTCTGCATATTGGCATATCCGATCTCACCTGCCAGACCCATTACACATACAGATGCTGCGGCAGCTTCCAGGGGAGTCTTGGGATTTGCAATTAAGAATGCAGTCATAAGACCGGAAAGCTGACATCCGGTTCCTGTTATTTTGCTCATTTCCATACGGCCGTTTCTGATCACAAAGCATCTGTTCATGTCAGACACAAGGTCGATGGCGCCGGTTATGGCTACTATGCTGCCTGTCGCTTTTGAAAAGGTTTTCACAAAATTTACCGCACTTGCAAGGTTTTCCTCTGTTATATAGTCCTCTACATTGGCATCTACACCTTGTGTTGTTTCGCTGCCCGTTGCCAGAGTTTTAATTTCCGATATATTTCCTCTGATTACATCAAATTTAATATCCTCAAGAAGTTTCTTTGCAGTGGAGGTTCTCAGTGAACTCGCACCGGCACCCACCGGATCCAGCAAAACCTTATGTCCCAGTTCGTTTGATTTTTTTCCTGCGGCAAACATAGAAGAGATGGTTCTTTGATTCAAAGTCCCTATGTTTATATTGAGACCTCCGCAAATTGAGGTTATATCTGCCACATCTTCAATATCATCGCTCATTATAGGACTTGCACCACATGCTAAAATCATGTTTGCTACATCATTAACTGTAACATAATTTGTTATATTGTGTACTAAAGCGCCCTTTTTTCTAAGATTGTCAAACTGTTCTTTAAACATAATGCCTCCATTCAATAAAAAACTGTGTCATGCCAATGGCAGCAACACAGTAAAAAACTATTGATTCCCTCCGTTGGCATTATCCAAATCAGGTTATGGGTCAAAGCGTATGCTTACTCTCAGCCTGCGTGCAAGCTCCCCAACTATTTAATATATACTCAGCCGCCATGTGCGAACTTGCTGAATAGATATCTTGTATATAAGTGATTATAACGCTTAAAGGAGTCTTTGAAAAGGGGAAATTATAAAGAATAATACAGTGCGGAAAGTGGTCGTTTTAAGATGTGTATTGTATACTTAATGATTTGTAGCAAAAAATTCTGTTAATTTGTTTTCAAAGAGGGTATAATAGTGAATAGGGAAAAAAAGGAGGTGAAGTATATGTTCGTTGAAGAACTGGCAGAAATCAGGAAATGTGAAGATAAAGCCGATGAAATTAAGAAGCAGTCCAAGGCAGATGCAAGAAAGAAAATAGAAGATGCTGAAGCGGAGGCTGTGAAAATCATTGAAGCTGCCGAAACTAAGGCAAAGGACATTCTTGATTCTGAAACTGATATCGGACAGGAAGAATCTCAACGAAAATATGATGCTTCGATGGAGATGTCAAAAAAAGAAGCGCAGGGGCTAATTGAAAAGGCAAAGGCTAACGAAGACAAGGCTGTTGGTCTGATAACAGAAAGGATAGTGAATATCTGTGGCAATAATTAAGATGGAAAAGCTTGCTGTTATCGGAGTGGATGCGGCAAAAGAAGATTTAATTGCCGATTTGATGGATCTTGGAATGGTGGAAATCACCGACCGGAATGTTATGCTCTCAGAAAATGAAAATTTAAGCGATGCTGTCACCTGTGACGGTGATGAAGATAAGGTTGCCGAAATTGACGGCAAGATAGCAAAGCTGGGGATTGCACTTGATTTGATAAACAGATACAGCAGAGAGAAACAGCCATTGTTTGTGACACGCAAATCTATGAAGAGAGCTGCATTCCTGGACAGGATAAGCAATAGGAGTGTAATTGAGGCAAATGTCAAATACATATTGGGACTCAACAGAAAGCTTCATGACGGCAGAGAAAGAATCAATAAAATCAAGATGGAAATTGCTTCTTTGATACCCTGGCAGAAATATGATCTGCCTCTTGAAATTCAGGAGACGGAGCAAGTGGATATAGAGCTTGGAGTTGTACCGTCCACGGTAAATATAGAGGGAATCAGGGAAGCTGTTACAACGGCAAGTGACAGTGCAGAGGTCAGAGTAGTAAACAGAGACAAGGATATGTACTACCTGTTCATAGCAGCACTGAAAGAGGAACAGGAGAAAGTTGTATCCGTTCTTAAACAATGGGGATATACTCCGGCTCCTTTTGATGATTATGCAGGTACGGCAAAGGAAAATAAAAGGCGGCTGGAAAAGGAGTCTATAACGGCATGGAAGTCATTTAAAGATATTGAAGAACAGGTTTCAGCCTGTGAGTACATGAGGGTGGATATAGAGTGTCTGAAGGATTATCTCGTTATCGAAAGGGATAGGGAGAAAGTCAAAAGTAACTTTCTAAAAACAAAAAGGACTTTTAATCTGGAGGGTTGGATTCCGTCGGAGTGTAAGGGCACCGTTGAAAAGGTTCTCAATCAGTATGACTGCATGTATGAATACAGAGAGGCTTCAGAGGAAGAAGAGGTTCCGGTACTGATTAAGAATACAGGATTCGGTTCTCCTTTTTCAGCCATAACGGAAATGTACTCTCTGCCTGATTATCACGGCTTTGACCCGACGGATATTTTTTCTGTTTTTTATGCCATGTTCTTCGGAATCATGTTAAGTGATGCCGGTTATGGTCTGATTATCGCAATAGCGAGTTTCATCGTCCTTAAGAGATACGAAATCGAAGGACTGACATACAAAATGATAAAAATGTTCATGTACTGTGGAATTGCAACAGTTTTCTGGGGTGCAATGTTTGGAGGATGGTTTGGAGATTTCATACCGACATTTACTCAAACGGTATTCGGACACCGAGTGAATATAAGTCCTATCTGGTTCAATCCGATTGACAATCCTACAAAACTGCTTATTTTTTCACTTTTGTTCGGTGTGGGACATTTATTTGTAGGAATGGGAATAAACGCATACATGCTAATCAGAAGAGGTAAGGCTGTTGATGCCTTTCTCGATATATTCTCATGGTACATGATAATAGCAGGCGGAGGTCTATGGCTTGGAGGCAGTGCTGTTTCAGAGGAACTGACTGTACCGGGCAAATGGATTTGTATAGCAGGCGGAATAATAGTTCTTCTGGCGGGAGGCAGAAAAAATAAGGGTTTCGGAAAGGTTACCGGTGGACTGGGTTCTTTATACGGAGTTACAGGATATATTTCGGATATATTGTCCTATGCCAGACTTCTTGCACTGGGACTTGCCACAGGAGTAATTGCAAATGTAATTAACCTTTTAGGCTCCATGGTAGGCGGTGGCATTAAAGGATTGATAGCAATGCTGATCGTGGGAATTATCGGACATACATTTAATTTGGCAATCAATGCCTTAGGTTCGTTTGTACATTCCAGCAGGTTACAGTATATTGAATTCTTTGGAAAATTTTATGAAGACGGAGGAGAGGAATTCTCTCCATTAAGAAATAATACTCAGTATGTGAGATTGATAGATAACAATAACGGAGGTTTAAAATGATTACAGGTAATGTATTTGCTCTACTGGGAGCGGCAGTGGCAGCTCTTGCAGGAATCGGAAGTGCTATAGGTGTGGGGATTGCAGGTCAGGCAGCGGCAGGTGTGCTTGCAGAGGATCCTAAGAAATTCGGTAAAACCCTTATTTTACAGGCTTTGCCGGGAACACAGGGTATATACGGACTTCTTATGGCTTTTCTTATTTTTATCAGAATAGGTCTTTTAGGTGGCGGTTTGGGGGATTTGACCCTTGCACAGGGGCTGTATGTTTTCGCCTCCGGTATTCCTATCGGTCTTATCGGAATATGGTCCGGTATTGCACAGGGAAAGGCTGCAGCCTCCGGGATTATGCTTTTAGGAAAAAGACCTGACCAGATGGCAAAGGGTATTATTTATGCCGCTATGGTGGAAACATACGCTATATTCGGTCTTTTGATTTCAATTTTGATGCTGTTTAACCTTGGAATTTAATTTAGGAAGTGTATACAATGGGCGTAGAAAAAATTACATCCAGAATTTTGTTTGAAGCCGAAAATATTGCCGAAAATACTATAAGTGAAGCTGAGAAAAAATGTGAAACCATTTTAGAAGAAGCAAAAGCTCGCGGAAAAGAAATTGTTGAGGCTGCAGAAAAGGATTCCAAGACAGAAAAGAAAAATATTTTGGAAAGAGGAACTTCGGTAGCTGATATTGACGGCAGAAAACTGGTTCTGGAACAGAAGCAAAAATATATCAAGACCTGCTTTGACAAGGCTGTGGAGAAAATTGTTTCAATGGATGAAGACAAATACATAAAATTTCTTGTTGATACCGTAAAAGATGGAAATTGCAGATCCGGAGAAGTAATTTTGAATGAGAAGGATTTAAATTCCATAGGTGAAAGCCTTGTGAAAAGCCTTAATGAGGAAATTGAAAATGGAGATTTTAAACTTTCCGGGAATATTTCAAAAATTAAGGGAGGTCTTTTGATCAAGAGTGGTTCCGTGTATATGAACGGAAGCATTGAAACTGTTATTGACGAGAAATACAGCGATTTGGCAGCAGAAGTTGCAGCTATACTTTTTGATGATTAGGGAGATTTTACATGGCATTAAGAAATGAAAATGATTATATCTTTGCCGACGCATATATTTGCAGTTATATGAAAAATCTTATGACTAAAAGAGATCTTGTAAGGCTTGCAAACTGCCAGGATTTTGAAAGTGCAGAGGCTGTGCTCAAGGATTTCGGCTACGGAGATTCTCCGGAGGTAAGGGCACTTGACATCGAAACCTTTATCCGTAAGGAGCAGAATAAACTTTTCCGAATGATTTATGACACGCTGCCGGAAAGAAAAGAGCTTGCTTTATATCTGTATCCATACGACTATCACAATGTTAAGGTATGTCTTAAATCTGAAATTCTGGGAATGATGCCGGATGAGAACCTGCTGATGACCACAGGAGATATTGACCAGAGAAGGATTATGGCGATGATTAGGGACAGAAATTATGATTTTATGCCGTCTAATATGAAACATGCCGTTATTGAAGCACTGGATTTGTACAGCAGGAGCAGGGATCCTCAGCAGATAGATTTGATTATGGACAAGGCATGCTATAAAGATATGCTGGAAGCAGCCGAAGCTACGGAAGAGGAATTTTTAATAGGTTTTGTAAAGCTTCAGATTGATCTTTTGAATCTTAAGATGTTCGTAAGGCTCAAGGAAATGGGAAAGGCATGGTCATTCTTTAAAAGTGTTTACCTTGATGGAGGGAATATAGGTGAGAACTTCTATATAGACAGCTGGGAAGATACTTACGCTCAGCTCGCAGATAAACTTACACCATATGGATTAAACAAGGTCATGAGCGAAGGCGGAGCAGAAATAAAGGAAAAGAAGAACTTCACCCTTTTTGAAAAGATGCTGGAGGATGCCCTGATGGAGTATAACAAAAGGGCAAAATATTTATCCTTTGGGGTAGTTCCAATTGCAGGTTACTGGATTGGCAAGGAAGTTGAAATCGATAATATAAGAATTGTTCTCATGGGAATGCTTGCAGGTCAGGCTCCGGAGAAAATTGCAGAAAGACTGAGGGAACCATATGTATAAAATCGGAGTAATCGGAGATCGAGATTCTGTGCTGGGTTTCAAAAGTGTAGGTCTTGATATTTATCCCACGGTTGAAGTTCAGGATGCGAAGAAGACTTTAAGACAGTGGGCAGAGGGTGAGTACGCCATAATCTACATTACGGAGGATTTGGCAGTACAGCTGGAAAAGGAAATTGATAAGTACAAGGATAGTAAGTTGCCTGCCATTATCCCTATCCCAAACAAAGACGGTCCTTCGGGGTCAGGTCTTATTAATGTCAAGAAAGCAGTGGAAAGGGCAGTAGGTGCAGATATACTATTCGGAGGTGATAAATAATGAGTCAGGGAACGATTGTAAAGGTGTCAGGTCCGCTGGTTGTAGCAGCCGGCATGGAAAACGCCGACATGTTTGACGTAGTACGCGTTGGAGATTTAGGCTTAATTGGAGAAATTATTGAAATGAGAGGCGACAGGGCTTCTATTCAGGTGTATGAGGAAACCGCAGGGATTGGACCGGGGGCTCCGGTAGTGTCAACAGGTGCGCAGTTGTCTGTTGAGCTTGGTCCGGGTCTTATTGAAAGTATATACGACGGAATTCAAAGACCTCTTGAAATCATGTATCAGCAGCAGGGGTCGAATATACAAAGGGGTATTCAGGTTCCTGCTTTAGACAGAGAAAAGAAATGGACATTTGTTCCGACTGTTAAAGTGGGAGACGAAGTTCAAACCGGTGATATAATCGGAACAGTAAAGGAAACAGCAGTTGTGGAACAGAAAATCATGGTTCCTCATAGGGTTTCCGGAACAATAAAGAGTATTGAAAAAGGAGACTTTACTGTCGAGGAAACAGTCTGCACCATTGAAGATAGAGAGGGAAATATCAAAGAACTTTCAATGATGCAGAAATGGCCGGTGCGTGTTGGAAGACCGTATAAGGAAAAGCTTGTACCTGATACACCTTTGATTACGGGGCAGCGTGTAATAGATACCATGTTTCCTATTGCAAAAGGTGGAGTTGCCGCAGTTCCGGGACCTTTCGGTTCCGGAAAAACGGTTGTACAGCATCAACTGGCAAAATGGGCAGATGCAGACATTGTGGTATATATCGGATGCGGTGAACGAGGAAACGAGATGACAGATGTACTTCGTGAGTTTCCGGATTTGAAGGACCCGAGAAGCGGAGAAACTTTAATGAAGAGAACTGTTCTGATTGCAAATACATCCGATATGCCTGTGGCAGCTCGTGAGGCGTCTATCTATACAGGTATTACCATTGCTGAATATTTCAGAGATATGGGATATTCCGTAGCCCTTATGGCGGATTCCACTTCCAGATGGGCAGAGGCACTTCGTGAAATGTCGGGTCGTCTTGAAGAAATGCCGGGAGAAGAGGGATATCCTGCTTATCTTGCATCTCGCTTGGCACAGTTCTACGAAAGAGCGGGGAATGTGATTTCTTTGGGTAAAGAAGGCAGACCGGGTGCACTTTCTGCAATAGGTGCAGTATCCCCTCCCGGCGGCGACATATCTGAGCCGGTTTCTCAGGCAACTCTCAGAATTGTAAAGGTGTTCTGGGCACTTGATGCCTCACTTGCCCATGCAAGGCACTTCCCTGCAATTAACTGGCTGTCCAGCTACTCTTTATACGTGGAAAGACTAAATGAATGGTATACAAAAAATGTCGATAAAGATTTTCCGGCACTTAGAAATAAGGCACTTAGGCTTTTGCAGGAAGAGGCAGAGCTTAATGAAATCGTTCAGTTGGTCGGTGTAGACGCATTATCCTTTGATGACAGAATCAAACTTGAGGCTTGTAAGGCTATCCGTGAGGACTATCTGCATCAGAACGCTTTCCACGATATTGACACCTATGCATCGATGAATAAGCAGTTTAAGCTTTTGAAACTTATCATAAATTATTACGAGCTGTCAAAAGAAGCGTTGTCGAAGGGAGCTGTTTTCAGTGGTATCGCATCCATGGCGGTTCGTGAAAGCATAGGCAGATTCAAGTACATTGAAGAAGATGGAATTGACCAGTCCTATGAGTCAATTTTGTCTGAAATGAAGAAGGAAATTTCAATCTTAACCAGTAAGGGGGCTGAGGACGATGATTAAGGAATATAAGACAATATCAGAAGTTGCAGGACCTTTGATGATGGTTCAGGATGTTGAAGGTGTAACTTATGATGAACTTGGAGAAATTGTTTTGCCGGACGGCGAAAAGAGACTTTGCAAGGTCTTGGAAATAAACGGCGGAGACGCTACGGTACAGCTTTTTGAAAGCTCTGCCGGTATTAACCTGAAGGAAAGTACGGTAAAATTCAGCGGAAAGGGTACAGAGCTTGCAGTTTCTCCTGAAATTATGGGACGAGTATTTGACGGAATGGGAAGACCTAAAGACGGTGGTCCCGATATTATTCCGGAGAAAAAACTTAACATAAACGGACTTCCGATGAATCCTGCAGCAAGAGATTACCCGGCTGAATTTATACAGACCGGTGTATCAGCTATTGATGGACTAAATACACTTGTAAGAGGGCAGAAATTGCCTATTTTCTCAGGAAGTGGTATGCCCCATGCAAATCTGGCAGCTCAGATTGCGAGACAGGCTAAGGTTTTAGGCGATGATGCGGGGAACTTTGCTGTAGTTTTTGCAGCCATCGGTATAACCTATGAGGAAGCCGATTTTTTCGCTTCGGACTTTAGAAAAACCGGAGCTATCGATAGAACTGTAATGTTTATGAATCTTGCCAATGATCCGGCAGTTGAGCGTATTGCTACACCTCGTATGGCACTTACTGCGGCTGAATATCTGGCATTTGATCTGAATATGCATGTTCTTGTGATTTTGACAGACATTACAAACTATGCAGAGGCTCTTCGTGAAGTGTCGGCTGCGAGGAAAGAAGTTCCGGGTCGTCGAGGATATCCGGGATATCTATACACAGACCTTGCAACTATGTATGAGAGAGCAGGCCGCAAGAAGGACAGTCAGGGTTCAATCACAATGATTCCGATTTTGACTATGCCGGAGGATGACATAACTCATCCTATTCCCGACCTTACCGGATATATCACAGAGGGACAGATTATTTTATCCAGAGAACTGGATAAGAAGGGGGTACAGCCACCTATAGATGTTCTCCCATCTTTATCAAGGCTTAAAGATAAGGGAATCGGAAAAGGGAAAACCAGAGAGGATCATGCTGATACTATGAACCAGTTATTTGCCGCATATTCTCGTGGCAAAAGCTGTCTGGAACTGATGACTATATTAGGAGAGGCTGCACTGACGGAGGTTGACCTCATGTACGCCAGATTCAGCCGTGAGTTTGAAAACAGGTATGTATCTCAGGGCTTTGACAGGGACAGAAGTATTGAAGAAACTCTGAATATCGGCTGGGAGCTTCTGAAACTGCTGCCAAAGAGCGAACTTAAGAGAATCGGTGACGATTTGATTGAAAGATATATGGATCAGTAAGGCATATCCGGGAGGTAAGTTATGGAGAAGATGAATGTCAAACCCACAAGGATGATGCTGACTTCATTGAAAAAGCGTCTCAAGACAGCAACTCGGGGTCATAAACTTTTGAAGGACAAGCGGGATGAGCTTATGAAGGAATTTCTTGCGGTAGCAAAGGAAAACGGAGTTTTGCGACAGAAGGTGGAGAGCCATTTGGCACGAGTTTACAGAAACTTCAGCATGGCAAGTGCAATTACCAGCTGGGAGGTTATGGAAGAATCCCTGATGTTTCCTAAGCAAGGTGTTGAGCTGTCGGTGGATACCAGAAATATAATGAGTGTAGAAGTTCCGATTTTCGATTTTAAGACTACGGCAGAAGATCCTTCAGATATTTTCCCTTACGGACTTGCAAGAACTTCAGGGGATTTGGATAATTCTGTTTCAGAGCTGTCTGAGATATTTCCCGTGCTTTTGGAGCTTGCGGGAAAAGAGAAGGAAACGGTTCTTCTGGCAGCAGAACTTGAAAAAACCAGACGCAGGGTAAATGCTCTTGAGTATGTTGTAATCCCTCGACTTCAGATTACCATCAAGTATATTCAGATGAAGCTTGATGAAAATGAGCGTGGAAACCAGACCCGACTGATGAAGGTTAAGGATATGATGATTGCCGAGGCAATTGCAGATAAAAGAGCTAAGGATGAAGCCGCAATGGAAAGGGCTATGAAAGCAAACTAAATAAAATTTTCGTCAGATAATGTTGATGAAGATGAGAGAATAATAAGGGGAGTTAGAGGTAAAATTCTAACTCCCTGAAGCTTTGGTTTCACATAATTTCATGGGGCTTTAATTTCTCTTTGATATTGTCACTTTCCTATGATAGAATGAAATCCACAATCAGATTAACGGAGATAAAATATGATTTTAATAAAAGAATTTGAATTTGATGCAGCCCATAATCTTATAAACTATCACGGAAAGTGTGAGAGGCTGCATGGGCATACATACAAACTCGTAGTTAAACTAAAGGGCACTCGTGACCATGAAGATATGGTCTATGATTTTGTTGACCTGAAGAATTTGGTAAAAAAAGAAATTTTAGAGGACTTCGACCATCATTATATTAATGATTTTATAAAGCAGCCCACAGCAGAAAATATTGCTGTGTACATCTGGGATAAGTTGGAGCCTAAAATAAAAAACGATAATTCAAGGCTTTACGAAATTGAAGTTTGGGAAACTAAGACCTCAGGTATCGTATATAACGGGGAGGAATGATGAAGGACGTACAGAAACAAATTGACGGAAGAGATGTATATCTTAACCAGGTTGGCATAAAAGATTTTGTCGTTCCTATGGAATTTAAGACCAAAGAGGGACAGTGGATCAGCACGGCTGCAACGGTGAGCCTTTTTGTAGGTCTTGATGCCCGCCAGAAGGGAACCCATATGTCCAGATTTGTTGACATTATCCAGCACAACAGGCGTATGGATCTTCAGCATGTCAGAAAGATTCTCGAAGCTACAAAGGAAAAGCTGGATTCAGAGGCAAGTTTTGTCAGAATGAATTTTGAGTATTTTATTGAAAAAGAATCGCCTGTAACAGGCATACCTTCATTTTTTAATATAGGAGTTGAATACAGGGGCTCGTTAGTCAGCGATGATTTTGAATTCGATATGAAAGTGACTACTCCGGTCACTACCCTTTGTCCATGCTCAAAGGAAATTTCCGATTATGGTGCACACAATCAGAGGGCGGATGTTTCAATAAAGGTCAGAATGAAGAAATTTCTGTGGATTGAGGATCTCGTAAATATTGCTGAAAGCTCTGCAAGCTCTCCCGTATACTCTTTGCTGAAAAGACCTGACGAAAAATATGTCACAGAGCTTGCCTATGATAACCCAAGATTTGTGGAAGATGTATGCAGAGAGACTAAACTCAGGGTGGATAAGCTTGAGGGGGTAGAAGAATTCTGCATAGAAGTTGAGAGTCAGGAAAGTATTCACAATCATGGAGCTTATGCGATGGTGGTAGGTTAACGGAAGTTGCAGAGCAGACAGCCGGTGTAATACTACAGTTAAGGCTTTATGGAAACCTGTTAACGAGAATTGGCAGAACAAAGGAGAACTATGAAACATTTTTTATTGAAGGACGGAAGCAAAAGAAAGTTTGACCACATGGAAATCATGGGGATCATAAATGTAACACCGGATTCTTTTTACGCAGGATCCAGGACTTCTGATACGGAAAAATCTGTAGAAAGGGCTGATAAACTTATAGCTGAAGGAGCAACTTTCATAGATATAGGCGGGGAATCCACAAGACCGGGTGCAGAAAAAGTGTCTGTCGAAGAGGAAATTTCAAGGGTTTGTCCGGTGATAAGTGCTGTTAAGAAAAGACATCCGGAAATTCTTTTATCGGTGGATACCTACAATGCAGAAACTGCAAAAGCTGCAATTGACGCAGGAGTAGACATTATAAATGATATAAGCGGGTTGACCTTTGATGAAAATATGGCGAAGGTGGCAGCAGAAGCCGGAGTTCCCGTGATTATTATGCATACTCAGGGAAGACCTGATGTAATGCAAAAAAATCCTCATTATGAGGACGTCGTATCTGAGGTGTACAATTATCTCAAGCGTCAAAAAGAATATGCAGTTTCAGAGGGAATTCATCCGGAAAAACTCATAATTGACATGGGTATAGGTTTTGGAAAAAACTATGAGCATAATATGGCACTTTTAAGGAATATGGACAGATTTGCAGATCTTGACTGTCCTCATCTTTTGGCAGTATCTCGCAAAACCTTTATCGGTCAGTTGTTAGGCGAAAGTGATCCTGCAGATCGTCTGTATGGGACTATTGCCGTAAGCTTGTTTGCACAGTTTCACGGCATTGAACTTGCGAGGGTTCATGATGTGAAGGAGAATTTTCAGGCTGCAAGGATGTTGGATGCGTTGACCTGCAAATAATAAAATTGCACAGTAAAAGTATATGCAGAATAAAATGATGGAATGTGTGGAGGTACGGTATGCAGAGTATTATAGCCCTGGGCTCCAACATGGGAGACAGGTCGGAATATCTAAAGGAGGCTCAGGAAAAAATTTCACAAAGGGTTGGACAGATTACGGGGAAATCAAAGATTTTAGAAACTAAGGCCTATGGTTATACAGAACAGAGAGATTTTCTGAATATGGCAATTTCGGTGGAAACGGAACTTGAACCTGATGAGCTGCTCAATACTCTGCTTCAGATAGAGGTTGAGCTTGGACGGGTTAGGACTATACACTGGGGACCCAGAACTTTAGATTTGGACATAATCTATTACGGAGACAGAATCATTGATACTGAGAAGCTTAAAATTCCACATCCGGATCTGCACAACAGAGAATTTGTATTGAAACCGACTGCGGAGATTTGTCCGGAATTTCATGACCCTCTTCGTAATAAGACGGTAACAGAACTTCTTTTAGAATTAAGAAAATAAAACTTACCTTCAGACCATCTGTTGGTGAGTTTTTTTATTATTTATGTTGTTTTCATGAAAAAATAAAATTTGAGTTGACATTGGTCCCGGGTAGTAGTACATTATATATAGCGATTAGCACTCGGGCATAGTGAGTGCTAACAAGGAGAAGAATCATGGGACTGACAGATAGAAAACTGAAAATTTTACAAGCCATAATAAGCGACTATGTTCGTACGGCTGAGCCTGTCGGTTCGAGGACACTTGCCAAGAGGTTTGACATGGCCATCAGCCCGGCTACTATCAGAAATGAAATGAGCGACCTTGAGGAAATGGGATATTTGACACACCCGCATACTTCGGCGGGAAGAGTCCCTTCTGATAAGGCATACAGGCTGTATGTAAATAATATGATGGAAAAGGTTGAGGTTTCTCCGGAGGCGAAGAAAGCCATACAAGAGACTCTGAGAGCAGACATTGAAGAATTTGATAAGACAATTCGGAGAGCGGCGGAACTTTTGTCGGAGATAACCAACCTGGCATCATTTGCAGTTACACCTACAAAAGCTGAAGATAAACTGAAATTTGTAAATCTCTTACCGCTGGATGATGACACTGTGGTTTTGATGATAGTTGCAGAGAGTGGTAAAATTTCCAATACTGCACTGAAAATCAGAGTTCCTTATACAGAGGAAGCCTTGAATATTCTTTCTAAGAATATCACTTATAATTATATGGGAAGAAAAATTACTGAGGTTTTAACAGGAGATATAATAGCGGATTTTAATACTGATATAGAGGCTATGAGCAATTTAGCAGGGAATATAATGCCTAATTTCATACGAACCCTTTCGGATATGTTGAATGTGAATCTATATATGGACGGCTTGTCAAACATCTTTGATATTCCTGAGTACATGGATATAAACAGAGCAAGAAATTTTATATCTCTCTTTGACAGAAAAGATGAGTTTGCAAGGAAATTGATGGACAGAGATGATGGCATGATAGTTACCATAGGAGATGAGAATGCAGATGATTCTATGAGCGATTGCTCGTTAATTACGGCAACATACCATGTGGACGGTCAGCTGATAGGAAAGATTGGAGTGATTGGACCGACACGGATGAAATATGGAGAAGTTACATCTATAGTTGAGTATTTGACTCAAAATTTAAACGAAACCTTTAGGTTGGAAAGCGATGAGGAAAAGGATAATGGCGGATAATCAAAAAACGTTCAGGAAAGAAACTCAGTGCAGCTACAGCGGTGATCCCGGTTGCAATAATCAGCAAGGCAGGAATACCGAAAAGGAAGAATCGGACATGGCAAAGGAAGCTTTTGATAAAGATTCAAAGGATACGAATTCTGATGAAAGTGTTGCCGTATCCGATGAAGAAGCCGGTTCTGATAAAGATGCGGATGTTTCTGATAAAAGGGCAGCTTCTGAAAAAGATGACGGTATACCCGATGAGGAGGATGCAGGAAACGAAAAGAAAGAGACCGAAACTCGGGAAGAGTCTTCCGATACGAAGTATATGCGTCTGATGGCAGACTTTCAGAATTTTAAACGAAGAACCGAAAAAGAAAAAAGCGATATTTATGCCTATGCAAATGAACAAATTGCTTTGGGACTTTTGGAAGTTATAGATAATTTTGAAAGAGCTCTTGACCATGAAAGCACAGATAAAGCCTATGTAGAAGGTATGGAGCTTATTCTGAAACAACTCATAGAGGTTCTTAAAAAATCCGGTATAGAGGAGATCAAGACCCTTGGAGAGGAGTTTGACCCCAACTTTCATAATGCAGTGATGATGGAAGATAATCCTGATTTTGAGAGTGGAAAAGTAACAGAAGTTTTACAAAAGGGGTACACATTAAACAGCAAAGTAATTAGACCATCAATGGTTAAAGTAAATAACTGATTTAGGAGGATATATAAAATGGCTAAGGTAATAGGAATTGATTTAGGAACAACAAACAGTTGCGTTGCAGTTTTAGAGGGTGGAGAACCTACGGTAATTGCCAACGCAGAAGGTAACAGAACCACACCGTCAATCGTGGGATTTGCAAAGAATGGCGAGAGACTGGTGGGTGAAACGGCAAAGCGTCAGGCTGTAACTAATCCTGACAGAACTGTCACATCAATCAAAAGGCACATGGGTGAAGATTTTTCAGTAGAAATTGACGGAAAGAAATATACTCCGCAGGATATTTCAGCAATGATACTTTCAAAATTAAAGACAGATGCGGAGACATATTTGGGAGAAAAGGTTACAGAGGCAGTAATCACAGTACCTGCTTATTTCTCGGATGCTCAGAAGCAGGCGACCAAGGACGCAGGGAAAATTGCAGGGCTTGATGTAAAAAGAATTATCAATGAGCCGACGGCAGCGTCACTTTCATATGGTTTGGATAAAGAAGAAGGCTCACATAAGATTCTGGTTTATGACCTGGGCGGCGGCACATTTGATGTATCTATTCTGGAGCTTGGAGATGGAGTCTTTGAAGTGCTTGCCACAAATGGAGATACTCATTTGGGCGGAGATGATTTCGACAATGCTTTAATGAACTTCATGGCGGACAGCTTTGCCAAAGAAAATGGAGTTGACCTGAGAAAAGATAAAATGGCATTACAGAGATTAAAAGAAGCTGCAGAAAAGGCTAAAAAAGAACTTTCAAGTGCACAGCAGACAAATGTAAACCTGCCTTTTATTACGGTTTCAGAAGCAGGTCCGCTTCATCTTGATATGACGATTTCAAGAGCCAAGTACGATCAGCTGACAGCTAATCTGGTGGAAAGAACTATTGAGCCTATTAAGAAAGCTATGGCTGACGCAGGTGTTACAAATTCCGACATCGAAAAGATTGTTCTGGTAGGCGGTTCCACAAGAGGTATTGCGGTTCAGGAAGCAGTTAAGAAAGTTACAGGAAAGGAACCGTTCAAGGGAATCAACCCGGATGAATGTGTAGCAGTGGGTGCAGCTATCCAGGCAGGGGTTTTGACAGGAGAAGTTAATGATGTTCTTCTTCTTGATGTTACACCGCTTTCACTGTCAATCGAGACGATGGGAGGAGTTGCAACGAAGCTGATCGAAAGAAATACCACTATTCCTACGAAAAAGAGTCAGATTTTCTCAACAGCCGCAGATAATCAGACCGCAGTGGATATTCATGTAATGCAGGGTGAAAGAGAAATGGCTGCAGGAAATATTACACTCGGAAGATTCCAGCTATCGGGGATTGCTCCGGCACCTCGTGGGATTCCTCAGATTGAAGTTACATTTGATATCGATGCCAACGGTATTGTAAATGTAAGTGCAAAGGATATGGGAACCGGTAAGGAACAGAAGATTACTATTACATCTTCAACGTCTCTATCTGAAGAAGAGGTTAAGCAGAAGGTTAAAGAAGCTGAGCAGTATGCTGCAGAGGATGCCAAGAGAAAACAGGAAGTGGAAGATAGAAATAAAGCTGAAACTCTGGTATACGAAACGGAGAAATCCCTTAAGGAACTGGAAGGCAAAATTGACGATGCTGAAAAGAAGGATGTCGAAGAGGCTAAAGAGGATTTGAAAAAAGCTCTTGAAGCAAACAATCAGGAAGATATTAAAGCAAAGACAGATGTTTTAACAGAGAAGTTCCATAAGATTGCCGAAAAGCTGTATCAGCAGCAGGGAGCAGCGGGAGCAGGACCTGACATGAGTGGAATGGCAGGTGCTTCAGGCGGAGCGGGAACTTCCGGCACTGACGCGGCAGAGTCAGGTGCTCAGGCAGATAATGTTGTTGATGCGGACTTTGAAGTTGTAGATGAAGATAAAGATAAGAAATAGTGTTAACTTGATATAGTCCTACTTATGGCGACGAGGATTTCTCGTCGCCTAAGCAGATTTACGGTATAGCAGATCAAGGTGCAAGGGTAACTTATATGTTGCAGAATATTTGTTGAATTGCAGATGCCGGAGTGAATCGGATGTAAAATTTTCAGGCACGAAATATATAAGTGGGGCTTAGCTGGATAGGTGAGATAATGGCAGACAAAAGAGATTATTATGAGGTGCTGGGACTTCAAAAAGGTGCAAGCGATGCGGATATTAAAAAAGCTTTTAGAAAAATGGCTTTGAAATATCATCCTGATAAAAATCCCGGAGATAAGAAAGCTGAAGAAAAATTTAAAGAAATAAACGAGGCTTACGGTATTCTTTCCGACCCGGAAAAAAAGGATAAGTACGATAGATAAGAAAAGTAAATATGATAGGTTCGGCCATGCAGGAGTAGATCCTAATGCAGGTTTTGGCGGAGGTGGTTTCGGCGGCTTTGGCGGAGGCGGTTTTGAGGATATCTTCAGTGCTTTTGGGGATATGTTCGGCGGAGGCGGCTTTGGTGGTTTCGGTGGCGGTGCAGGAAGAAGTGCACCGCGAAAGGGAAGAGATCTTCAGAAGAATCTTACAATTACCTTTGAAGAGGCGGCATTCGGTACAAAGAAGACTTTAAAAATAACTAAATATGTTCGTTGCAGCACATGTAACGGTGATGGAAATGCTCCGGGTACTGAGAAGAAGACCTGCTCAAAGTGTGGAGGAAGCGGTCAGGTTCATACCGTTCAGAATACTCCATTTGGAAGATTCCAAAGTTCTGCAACATGTCCTGATTGCAGAGGAACAGGTAAAATTATTGATACCCCGTGCCCTGATTGCCATGGAACCGGTAAGGTAAGAAAAACTATTGAAATCAAGGTGGATATTCCGGCAGGAGTTGACAATGATACGGTTATTCCGATTCGAGGACAGGGAGAGCCCGGTGAAAACGGCGGTCCTAACGGAGATTTTTATGTAGTTCTGTCGGTGAAACCCCATGAACTGTTTAAGAGAGACAGAGATGATTTGTTCATTGATATTCCAATCAGCTTCTCACAGGCGGCTTTGGGTGATGAGATTATTGTCCCGACGCTTTCTGAAAAGGTTTCATATAAAGTGCCTGCAGGAACACAGCCTAATACGGTATTCAGGCTAAAAGGTAAGGGCGTAAAAAATGTCAGAACCGGAAGAATGGGCGATTTGTATGTCAAGGTTGTTCTTGAAATTCCAACGAGATTAAATAGTGAGCAGAAGCAGAAAATTAAAGAGCTCGGTGAAATTGTAGACCATGAATGCTATGCGAAAAAATCGAGTTTTACACAGAAAATTAAGGATCTGTTCTCATAAAATCAAAGTACCATCTCTAAATAAAAAAGAGGATAGTATAAATTATCGGGTTGGTTAGAAAAATACATCTCTAAACTATCGGGTTGGTGACTATGAATAAAAAGGACATTTTTCGCATGAAATTCATGTGGAAAATGTCCTTTGTTATTGCTATTCTTTGTTGTATGGACCTCTCTTTCGTCCAATCCTCTTGTTTGTTTTAAGGTTGTCCGATATTGCAAAGTATATTCTTGGATTTAAAGCGAAGAGCGTTCTACATCTAAACCGTTTAAAGTTGCCAAGCCCTCGGGATACAGTTATGTATGTTCGGAGCTTTCCGTTGATATTCTCAGAATAAGCATTGGAAAGTTTTCTGTTTTCATATGGTCTTCTGAAAGAATTAAGTATCTCAGTTTTCCATTTTACTAATATGGATGCAAATTCATCATATTGAGGAATTCCGGAGTTATTAAAAAGCCTGACAACATCATCATATTTTTCAACTGCCTCCTCATAGGTTGCTGTTTTGTTGAGTCTTCTGTAATACTCTTTTAATTCATATGCTTCGCCAAGGATTGGGAAAGTATCTTTAATCATCATTAACAAATCTCTTCGGTTTAAGGCGGTTTGAAATCTGTGATTATATGCTTTGGCGTTATCTAAATCTATGCCGTCCTTATTTAATAGCCAGTTCCATTTCTTCAAAAGATAATAGCCATTTGAATCGTAAGGACATTGTTTCATAAGGCTGATTCTAAGATTTTCAAAGTCTCTGCACAGGTGTTCAATTACATGAAAAGGGTCGACTGCTACTATTGCATTTGGCAAAAATGACTGGGCAACATCACGGTAAGGTTCCCACATATCAATAGTTACATATTTTACATTGTGCCTTTCTTCTCTTGTTTTACTCACGAAAAATTTTGACAGATAATCTTTACTTCTGGAATCCAAAATATCGTATAGGCAGCGCTTTTCGTTGTCTACAATTACACATAAATAGCTAGCATTCTTCCTTGAAAGGGAAGGACTATGAAGTTCATCAATGCCAACGGATTCAGGAAGAGGAAGATTAGGGACAACAACATATGAGTCAAGATAATTGTTTATCTGTGTGGTTGAAATGTTCAGTTCTTCAGAAATCATTCCCAGAGTGTAACTAAGGTTCTTTAATTTCTTCATAACTTCATCCAGAAGCAAGTATGATGAATTGAATTCAGAGAATGCAAAAGGATTGGGCTCCATGGAAATCTTGCCGCAGCCTTTACAGAGATATCGATTGGCATTATATTTGATATATCCGTTAGTATCTCTCAAAACAGGGTGATAGATTGTTTTCATTCTGTGTCCATAGCCGATAGTTTCACAACGGCAATATGGACAGGAAAAAAGTTTCCTTTTAAGCTGCACATTGTAGTAAGTTTTACCATTTTCTGTAGAAACAAAGAAATATTCCAGATCAGAATCTCGGATATTGAGAAAAGTTGTGATAAACTCAGTATTAGGAATCATAGTGTTCCTCCCTTCGTAATTAGAGTATTGTGCTTAAATACATTATATGCGAAGGGTTATTTTTTTAACCAACCTGATATTTTAGAGTCCACCAACCTCAAAGAAAAAACGGGCTGTTTTTATCAACCCGATAATTTAGAGAGTACCAACCCCAACCCGATATTTTAGAGTGCCAAAAAGAGTATGGTGCTTTTGGTTTTTGCAGAAGATAAAATCTGAAGAAATTTGATACCTGTAATAATATGTTTATTGAATTAAAAATATATAGGTTATTATCCCCTTTATTGCAAATTATTGAAAAATAAGGATATTAGTATCTGTAAAATGGTGACTTAGAGCACGAAATGTTGCAAAAAACCTTTACAGGTATTTTTTTTTGCGTTAGAATTTACGTAGGTAGATATATCTAACCGGATACTTGTAGCAAGGATTCAGGCTGAAGATTATACCGAGTATCAAAGTGATGGGAAGAATATGTTCTCAAGTTTATAACGATAGAAAAAACAGTTTATCTTTTGCAATATAAATATATGAGTTTAAGCTTTTGTGTAAATAATGGGAAAGGAGAAAAGGATTTTGTATACTGAAAGAAGTAAGAGGATAGCTTTTGCATTATCCGTTTTTTTGGCTGTTTCTATGCTGCCTGTCTTTTCAGCTTATGCCGATGGCGGTAAAGAGACCCGACTCAAAGAAGAAAAAAAAGCAAAATACTACGAGATTAACGGAGAACTTTGCAATGCCGCAAGTGATCAGCCGTCTATGGGGAATGGGGGTATAAGAAAACCCATGGAACTTATTGAAGAAAACGGTGAATGGACTTTGCGGCTTGAACTTAAAAGTATTACACCTAAAACAGGCGGAAAAAAAGCTCTGAAAGGATATTTAGGAAAATTAGAATATTTTCCGGGGTATCAGGGATCAGCTCAGCCTCCGGCAGGTGCGATGAGCAAAGAAGTTCCGATTGAATCCTATCATGATGTGTACGACATTTATAATGATGCAAAGAGGGGAATAGATAAGACTATGAAGGGAAGGCTTTATCCCCAATATTGCAGGATGCCGATAGCATCGCCGCAACTGATTGAAGATGCAGGTTCGGGAGGGGTTCCTAAATTTAAGGGTGATGATATAACATGGGTACGCGTATATGTACCGCTCATGGAAACATTGAATCCGGGAGGAGGCAATCCTTATGCCAGACTTATTTTGGATTGGTCTTCTTTGAGAGAAAAACAGAATTTGAGCAATAATCCGAAAGAGGTAGGAAGACTTGCAAAGAAACCGCCTAAAAATAAGGACAAACCGAGAAATAAACCTAATAGAAAACATAGAGCGGGAAAACGCAGGGCAGGTAAAAAACTGAATATAAGATCACTTAATGACGGAGTGTACGCTATAAAAGGTAAAATGGTAAAAACCGATGGGAAAACCCCTTCTATGGCGGATAATGCCATCAATCATATTATTAAGCTGAAAGTTGAAGGAGGAAGATATTTTCTCTGCCTCAGGATGAGAGGCTTGAACATAAACGGGCAAAACGGATACTTAAAAAATATGAGATATTTTTCAAACACCTATAGGCTCAATTCGGCGGGAATTCCTAAGGGGCAGCTTAATAATGTCAAGATTTTGGCATATCACAAGAAAAAAGGCGAAAGGGTCAGTGACAGTTACGGAACGGATTATCCGAGCTTGGTTAAGTTTCCGGTTATAAAAAGAGCGCTTAGGAGTGGATATTTACCTCTACAGGTATTTGTGCCTATTATGGAGGCAATAGCACCGGGAACAGGAACACAAGAGTTGTATCTGAAATTGGATTTGAAGAGTGTGAAAACCGCTGCAGAAAATTCAAATGAATTTACTAAAGAAGGCGAAAATGCAGGAAAAGGTGTGACTGCTGCAGGAGGAGGAAAGGGCAGCCTCCTTGGAATGTTCAAAAAAAGTAAATCAAAATTAAATAAAAAAGATGAAGATTCCGATGGGAATTCAGTTTTAAGCGGCGATTCAAATTCCCAAAGTGGTGAATCCGATGAGGGTGAGGACAGGAAAAAAGAACCTCCTCTTAAAAAACATGTTTTCCCAGGAGTTGCAACGCTGATTGCAGCTGCAGGGACTATTCCCACATACAAAAAGCGTAAAAGGATTTTTAAATTATTTAGAATATGAGAGAAATGAAGACAATATATATAGATAAAATTTTTGCTTTTCGTTTGAAATGTAACACCGAGAAGTTTTGTTTGCTTATAAAAACGCTGTGTTTAGTTGCATTGCTGATAGTGGCGTTGTCAAAGGCGGAAGTTCTCTATGCAGAAAGCGGGACTTTATATACATGTAGTGTCCACCCGAGTTATAAGAATCCTGTAACGGGGAAAGTAGAGGACTCAGGGGGTGCAGGTTCATATGCAACAGGTCAGGGCATGGTAAACAGTGCATTGGGAAACAAAGGTCTGCTGGAAGTGACTTCAAAGGGAGAGGTTTACCTTAATATTAAATTGAAATTGATGGATCACACAAGCGGGCATTCTTTCAAAATACAGAGCAGAGATGGAGCAGGATGGAGCGATACACAGGCGGGAATAACTGCAAAAGGTCGTGACAGCAACGGAACCACAAGTGATGTATGCATAAAACTGTCTTCCAAAAATGACTTGATAAGAGGTGAGATGTATGTGAATCCCATGGGAAGAAATGTTGTATTTTTCATATATACCGATAACTTTTCTTCAGGGAATAATACCGATATAAAACCTGCTGTGGTTACAAAAGAATCAGGCTCCGGTGATGCAACTGACAAAAATAAGAACAATAAAAATTACTCTCAAGACAAAAAGCAAAAAGTGCAGGAAACTGGTGACAGCGGAGATTCTTCCGAAGGGGGGTTGAGTCTTTCCACGGCACAAAAGAAAAAAGACAGCAGACGGAAAGACAATACGATATTAAATCAAATATTGATTACCACGGTCTCAATCGTTATAGGAGGGGCAATCTTAATGATTATCGCACTGATATTTCTGTATTTTATGAGAGATTGGCTGAAAGACTTATTTAAAACATATCCTGATGATGAGTATGTATATGAGGGAGAAAAGTGTGAAAAAAATTAGAACAGGGAAGCGAAACGGAAATTTTAATATTGTACGCATAACAATTTTTTTAATAATTTTCTGTGTGGCAGTTTTGCAGCAAGTTTCCTATGGATCGCCTGATACTTCCCAAAGGCTTCAAAAACCCACTTCAAGAAGAGAAATTAAAAAAGCGATAACGCAGATAAACTCAAGTGAAGCAGAGGCGGTGAGAAAGGCTCAGCAGGCAGTAGGGCTAAAGGGCAGAGGTGTAAGGATTATTGCAACTTCACCTTCAGTCGCGGATATTTGCGATAGACTTGATTTGGATCTGGTGGGTATATGCAATTCTACGGTGAGCGATATGCCGAAGAGATACAAAAATGTATCAGTTATCGGAACTCCAATGGCACCTGATATGGAAAAGACAGCATCGACTCAACCTGACTGGATTCTCAGCCCCAGAAGTTTGCAGGCGGATTTGCAGCCCAAGTATGAGGCTATACATACACAATGGGCTTTTTTGAACTTGGACAGCGTACAGGGAATGTATAAATCCATATATGAATTAGGAATTATTTTCGGAAAGCAGAAACAGGCAGATGCTCTGGTGGAAAAATATGTAGATTCCTATATGTCTGTAATCAAGTCAAATAAGGGCAAAAAAAGACCGAAGGTTTTGATTCTAATGGGCTTGCCCGGCTCTTACATAATTGCCACCAATAAGTCTTACGTTGGAAATCTCGTAGAAATGTCGGGAGGAGATAATGTTTATAAAGACTCGAAAAAGGCGTTTCTGACTGTAAATACAGAAGATATTAAAAAGCAGAATCCCGACGTGATATTGAGAACAGCCCATGCGTTGCCTGATGAAGTTGTGGAGATGTTTGAAAAAGAGTTTAAGACTAACAGCATCTGGAAGCATTTTGATGCGGTAAAAAACGATAGAGTCTATGACATTTCTTATGAAAATTGTGGAATGAGTGCAAATTTCAGATATATAAATGCTTTGAAAGAAATCCGGCCTATGATTTATGCGAGAAGCCGCAAGGAAATAAAAAAAGTTAAAAAGGTCAGCAAGGAAGCAAATAAAAAGGCGAAAAAGTCCCACGGAAAAGAAAAATATGATAAGCAGAAGAGAGGGGAAAACTGAAGCTATGACTGAAATGAGTGTAAAGAAAAATGATAAAGAAAGGGAAAAGAAAAAGACTGTTCGCACGGCGTTATCATTTATAATCGCCATAGTTTTGCTTTTGGCAGTTCTGTTCATTTCTTTAAATACGGGAACCCTTAAAGTGGGGATAGTGGAACTTTTTAGAGGTTTGTTTGTAAAGTATAATGCTGATGTATCTTCGATTTTTGATCTTAGATTTCCACGAATCGTTATTGCCGTATTGGCAGGAGCGGGGATTTCTGTTTCGGGGGTTTTATTTCAGGCTGTGCTTAAAAATCCTCTGGCGGATCCGGGAATAATCGGCATATCCAGCGGTGCAGGATTTGTATCCGTAATTATTACCGCTTTTGCACCGTCTTTGCTGTTTTTAACTCCTCTTTTTGCTTTTGCAGGAGGAATTGCCGCATATTTTCTGGTTTACACGCTTTCTTGGAAGGGAGGTCTCAGTCCCTTGAGGATCATTTTGGTGGGAGTTGCCGTAAATGCCATGTTTACAGGACTATCTATGGTTTTCAATTCCATGAACGGCGGTAATGTTCAAGGTGTGGCGGCGATTGTAAACGGAAATATAGCCATGAAAACATGGGAAGATGTAAGGATACTATTTCCGTATATACTTGTAGGTCTTATACTTTCAGCATTTTTAATTTCAAAGTGCAATATCCTTTTACTGGAGGATAAAACTATACGGAATTTAGGCATGAATGTAAATCGTATGAGAATTATGGTTTCCATGGTAGGGGTTTTGCTTGCCGGTATCTCTACAGCCATTGTAGGAAATATAAGTTTTTTGGGCTTAATCGTTCCCCATATAGGCAGACTCTTAGTCGGGAGCAATCACAAGAAATTATTGCCTTTTTCTATGATCTTGGGAGCACTGGTATTCCTCACGGCTGATACGGTAGGACGAACGATTGCAGCACCTTATGAAGTGTCATCGGCGGTGATTATGAGTGTAATAGGCGGTCCTTTCTTCATAATACTGCTTAGGAGGTCGAAACAATATGGTCAATAATGTACGAATGGGAACCTGTCCTGTTATGGAAGTAAGAGGAGTCAATTTTTCTTACGGAAAAAATCAAATTTTACGGGAACTGGATTTAATTATAAAAGAAAAAAGTATTACAACGATTATGGGTGCCAATGGCTGCGGAAAATCAACTTTATTTTCTCTGATGACTAAAAATCTGGAACCTGACTCAGGCAGGATTTTTATAAAGGGGAGAAATCTAAAAAATATAAGTTTGAAAGATTTTGCCACCAAGGTTGCCATAGTTCAGCAGTATAACGATGCTCCGGGGGATATTACCGTAAGGCAGCTTGTCTCTTTTGGAAGAACTCCCCATATAACTTTTTTGGGGGAAGGCGAGAAGGAAGACGAAGAAAAAATTGCATGGGCGATGGAAGTCACAGGTATATCAGAATACAGCGAGAGGGAAATTTCCAGGCTTTCAGGGGGACAAAAGCAAAGAGCATGGATTGCCATGGCACTTGCCCAGGATACAAAAATCCTGTTTTTAGATGAGCCCACAACCTATCTTGATGTTAGGTATCAGGTAGAAATTTTGGAGTTGATTAAAAGCCTGAATGAGAATTTCGGATTGACTATTATTATGGTACTGCACGATATAAATCAGGCACTGCATTATTCCGATGAAATCATAGGCTTGCATCAAGGAAGGGTGAAGGTTGAAGGAAGACCTTCCGATGCTATAAATAAAGAGAGCATAAGCCTTTTGTATGGAATAGATTTAGATGTTATGGAGATAAACGGAAAGAAAGTAGTATTACCGTTAAAAAGAGAGAAACAGGTTTTATATGATGGATAAAGAAAGAAAAGAAATTAAAAATAAAGAAGGGGCGGTCAAAGGCTACAGAAGACATTTATGGCTCATACCGGGTGGAATAGCTTTTGTTTTAGGAACCGTCGGAACTGTTTTGCCCGTTTTGCCTACCGTTCCTTTTTACATGCTTGCCCTGGTTTGCTTTGCAAAAGGCTCTGACAGGGTGCATAAGTGGTTTATAAATACAAGATTATATCATAATCATCTTGAGGATCTTATAAATAAGAAATGTATGACATTAAAAACCAAGATCACTGTCATCACAAGTATTTCTGCACTGATGGGTTTAGGCATTTATATGATGAAAGGGATTTTTCACGGACAGCTGACCTTGGGACTGATATGGGCAATACACATGATTTATTTTTTATTCTTTATAAAGACGGAACGAAAAACCTGCAATGAAGTTTGGACTAAAGAATCCGCTGAAAGGTGTGAAAATGATTAAGAAAAGACTTATAAAATTATTACCGCAAACTATGAAATATATTCTGGCTCAGGTTCTTTGGAATTGGCTCAGTCTTTTATGTCAGATTGTGATGATTTATGAAATTTCTAAACTATTGACATATTCACTTATAGTTGAAATTGAGAAGATGAATTTTGATATGATGTTGCACAGTGCAGGTATTATCGGAATTTCCATTGCTCTAAGAATTATATTTGACATATTGGCAGTGAAAGCTTCTTACAAAGCCGGTGCAGATGTGAAGAGAGTGATAAGAAGAAAAATCTATGAGAAATTGTTGAGATTGGGAATATCTTATCGGGAGCAAATTTCTACAGCTGCAGTGATTCAAATGTCCGTTGAGGGAGTAGAGCAACTGGAAATATATTTCGGAAGGTATCTTTCACAGCTTTTTTACAGTTTGCTTGCACCTGTAACCTTGTTTATTTTTTTGAGCAGAATAAACTTAATGTCTGCACTTGTTCTGTTGCTTTGCGTACCTCTTATACCCCTGTCCATAGTTGCCGTACAGAAAATTGCCAATAGTCTTCTTAAAAAGTACTGGGGGATATATACGGGACTGGGGGACAGTTTTTTGGAAAATCTCCAGGGTATGACTACATTGAAAATTTATGGAGCGGATGGATGCAAGGCAGAGGAAATGGATGAGGAAGCGCAGCAATTTCGTAAAATTACCATGAAAGTTCTTACTATGCAGCTCAACTCCACAAGTGTAATGGATATTATCGCCTACGGCGGTGCGGCGGTAGGTATGATGGTGGCGTTGCAGCAGTTTTTATCCGGAAATATCAGCCCGTCGGGAACTTTGACTATTTGTCTTTTAGCTTCGGAATTTTTCATTCCCCTGAGACTTCTGGGTTCATTTTTTCATATCGCAATGAACGGAATGGCTGCAAGTGATAACATGTTCGATTTCTTTGATCTGAAAGAACCTGCGAAAGGGGAAATCAACTTAAAGGATATGGGAAGTGGAATTCAAATTGAAAATCTGTCTTTTCAGTATGATGAGAGTAGAAGAATTCTTGATGACATAAATATTGAATTTCCTGTTGGAAGTATCACTTCTTTGGTTGGAGCCTCCGGCAGTGGAAAAAGTACGATTGCAGGGATTCTCACAGGTCGTAATAAAGGTTACTCGGGTAATGTGAAGATAAATGGCAAAGAACTCAGTGCTGTTGATGAAAACAGTATTATGAGTCTTATGATGCTGGTAAGTGGAAACAGTTACATATTCAAAGGAACTGTAAGGGATAATTTGCAAATGGGGAGCGAATGTGCAGATGATAAGACAATGATGGAAGCTTTAGAAACGGTGAATCTTAAAGATTTTCTGGAAACGCAGAAAGGCTTGGATACAGAAGTTCTGGAAGGAGGCAGCAATTTTTCAGGGGGGCAGAAACAGAGACTGGCACTGGCAAGGGCTATTTTGCACGATACCCCTGTCTACATCTTTGATGAAGCAACCTCAAATATTGATGTTGAAAGTGAAGAGATGATTATGAAGGTAATATATCAGCTTTCTTTAGTTAAAACGGTTATACTCATATCCCACAGGCTTGCAAATGTTGTGAGTTCAGATAACATTTATGTCCTGCATAATGGGAGAGTTGAACAGTGCGGAACTCATCCGGAGCTGATGAAAAAGACAGGCAGATACAGGCAGCTGTATGATTCGCAACATGAATTGGAGGAATACGGGAAAAAGGATGGAAGGATATGAAAACTGAAAGAAGAAAAGGCATAGAAATAATGATGAGACTTATCGGATTGGTAAAGCCTATGCTGCCTATAATGATTATTGCTATTATACTGGGGATACTGGGATATATGTGTGCAATATCAATAACTGTCATGGCAGGCTTTGTTTTTCTTTCCAAAGTTTCTTCCATAAATTATTCGGCGGACAGGATATTTGTACTTCTTATTTTTATGGCAGTTATGAGGGGAGTATTGCACTACGGCGAGCAGTACTGCAACCATTTTATCGCCTTTAAATTACTGGCACATATCAGGAAAAAAGTTTTTGCTCAGCTGCGCAGACTTTGTCCTGCAAAATTAGAAGGAAGAGATAAGGGGAATCTGATATCCGTTATAACAACAGATATTGAACTTCTGGAGGTTTTTTATGCACATACGATTTCTCCGATACTCATTGGAATTTCAGTGAGCCTTATCATGTTTATCTTCATAGTACGCCAGTCTATATATGCAGGTATTCTCTCAGCTGCAGCATACATCGTTGTCGGAGCCTTGATACCTTTGATAATGGGCAGACTGGGAGGCGGCAGCGGTATGCAGAGCCGGGAGAATATAGGCAGGATGAACAGTTTTGTTTTAGAATCTCTGCGCGGACTGGATGAAATTATTCAGTACGGACAACAGTCGAAAAGGCTAAAGGAAATAGAAACAAAATCCATTGATTTAGGGAGTTATCAGAAACAGCTGAACAGCCTTGAAGCGATTCAAAGAAGTCTTACGAATCTTGCGGTATTCGCGGCATCGGTGGGAATGCTTTTTCTTATGCTGCAACAGTACAGAAGCGGCAATGCAAACTATGATGAAATGTTGTTATCTGTTGTTGCTATGATCTCATCCTTCGGTCCGGTAATAGCCCTTTCAAATCTTTCAAATAACCTGAATCATACCCTTGCAAGCGGGGAAAGGGTTCTCAATCTTCTTGAAGAAAAACCTTTGGTGGATGAGGTTAAGGAAGGAAAAGATGTGGATTTTGAAAATGCAGAGGTGAAAAATGTAGATTTTTCATACGAGAATGAAAAGATTTTAACAGACATGAATATTAAAATAGAGAAAGGCAGGATGACCATAATCCACGGTGTCAGCGGTTCGGGGAAAAGCACACTGCTTAAGTTGCTTATGAGATTTTGGGATGTGGATTCGGGTGAAATAGCAGTTTCGGGAAAAGATATAAGAAAAATTAACACCTCAAGTCTCAGGAAGTGTCAGGCTTATGTCACTCAGGATACCTATCTTTTTCATGATTCTATAGCATCTAATATAGCAATATCAAATCCTGATGCAACCTTGGAAGACATTGAAAAAGCAGCGCGGAAGGCTTCTTTGCATGATTTTATAGCGAGTTTGCCGGAAGGCTATGAAACGAAACTGGGGGAATTGGGAGATACAATTTCAGGAGGAGAAAAGCAGAGAATAGGGCTGGCAAGGGCTTTTCTGCATGATGCACAGCTTTTGCTTCTGGATGAGCCCACCAGCAATCTGGATTCCTTAAATGAGGGTATCATACTTAAATCTCTTACAGAAGGTGCGGAGGATAAAACCATAGTAATGGTAACCCACAGAGAATCCAGCAAGAGCAGAGGCGATGTGATAATAGAGATGGATAACTCCAGAAAATCCTAGAGAAAGTTAAAAGGTGAAACATTGATGAATGACAACATAAAAATGCGGATAATTGACGAGCTCAGAGGAGAACAGGAGCAGGTTGAAGACATGTTGGAAAACATCTATGCCCTATGGCACTCAGGCAGGAATGCTTTTATGGATGACTTGCTGGGGGAAATGACAATAACTAAGTGGGAATATAAAAGGTACATAAAAAAACTTTCTGAACGAGGATATATTCGGTTCAGTGAAGGCAAAACCGATTTTTCAGAACCTGTCATACTGACTTCAAAGGGCAAAGAACTCGGTGCTGAAATAATGAGAAGGCATCAGTATCTGAAATCCTTTTTAAAAGCTGTCTGCAATGTTGATGATGAAACGGCAGATCATGACGCTTGCAGAATAGAACATATAATCAGTGAAGAGACTCTTGACGGAATAAGAAATTTCATGAAAACAGGCAATGTAGCTGATAGAGTGGTAAGCGGACAGGATCTATCAGAATTTTACAGCACAGGAATATACACTTTTGATCTGTCTCTATATTATGCCGACAGTAATTCTCCCAGAATACTTTGTGATGAATTTTACGATTTCGGCGAGAATATTGAAACTGAAGTATCTGATGCCGGCAGCAGTCTTTTTTATCTTAGACCTTTGACAGAGGGGGAAAAAGGACTTAAACAATCTTTTAAAACAGGAAGAACTTATGGAACCGGATACGAGATGGGTCACCGTGAGTATGAGAAAGACCGTTATGAAAGTATATGGTATATGATGCAGGAGCAATGGCATAAAGCATCATTGTGTGAAAGAGGCTTTGGAATCCCAAGCGAGGCCTTTGTCTATACAATAAGCGGGGTAATGTCAATGATGAGTGGTGAAGGTAAGATTGCTTTTACAGGGGAAAATCAGAAACCTGCAGAGAAAAATATAAGAACGATGAGTGTTTGTTTGTGGTAAAGCGAATATACATAGTAGGAGAAGGGCAATGGCAGATAAAAGGGATTTTTTCGGTAGATTGAACAGACCTACCATGTTACAGGTTAAGTATATGGAAGAACTTTCCAAGCTTCCCGCAGATTTGAGAAAACGAGGAGGAATATCTGCGGTGGCAGAAATCTGCGGTGTAAATCATTCAGTAGTGAGTCGTTTCTTTAAAAGCTGTATAGAAGCAGGATATATAAATGAAAAAAATAAAATTACGGATGAGGGAATGGAATGGCTGAATTACTATTGCAAAATCAGAGATGAGCTGGAAATTTATTTTAGGGATATAGGTGTACCGGAGGCTGAGATTGCAGACAGCATTGCCGATATGGAAGAAAATATGGAACCCTATACTATAAGATTGATGCTGCAGTGCTTCAAAAAAAGTAAGAGGAAGAATTTTTATGAAGAAAGTAAAAAACTTAATCCGCTTGCAAGTGTTATAGAAAAAGGACAGTATGCAGTTTCTTTCCGTTTATTGAAGTATAACCGGAATAAAGGTGTAATACAGGGTTTGTCGATGTCGGACAAAGCATTTGAAAAGCCTGCACTTTTAAAGGTGAATAACCGAGGCGTTTTTTTAGTATTAACCTTTAAGGAAATCTATGCACAGTCCGGGACCACAGGAAATCTCATGAAAGGTCATATGACAGGTCTGAAATATGAATTTGAAGGAAAGATTGTAAAAGCTCCTGTGCGTGAGAGTAAGGTGCGAATACCGGTGGAGGCTTGCATGTATAAAATCTATAGCGGCGGAGGGATAAGAGCTGCTTTACCGGTAACTTTTTCGGTAAATGTAGGCAATATGCATATGCCGGAAAGCACAGCGCTTTTAGTATTTTGGTTTTGATATGTATTACTGTGAGAGGTAACGGATGACAGCTTTTGAGAAAAAGCTGTTTATTATTGAAAGTTGGTTAAGCAAGATTAACTGCATGGGGTAAAACTGTTGGAAATTCAATGATTTGAGAGAAAATATCAATGTGATTAAGGGCACAAAACCTGAGATTTTGTCTTTACAAAATCAGGAAGTGTAGATAGAATTACTATGTAGATAGAAGCATCTAACTCCCGATGGTGGAGTTGTGTGAATACACGATATATTTGAGTATGGAGGTAGAAATGGGAAAGAAATGGTTATCACTTTTATTATCAATGGTTATGATGGTGATTGTAATTCCGGTTGTGATTTACGGTGCGGATGGTGAACAGGAGGATGTTAAGGTTTTAAAGAAGCCTGAACAGGCCATTGATGCGATTCATAGGAAAAAAAGTTCTTTAAAGAGCAAAAAGAGAAACCTGCTCAGCAAAGAACAGAATAGAGAAGAAGTAGAGCGAAGGATTATCTTCAAAAGTGACAAAGCTCCTCAAAACACCTACGGAGCCGTAAATGTTTTCTACTATGAAGCGGGAAAATATTTTATTCTTGAGTACAATAGTGCTAAAAAAGCAAAAGAAGCAGTGAAAAAGCTTGAGAAAGATTATCCAAGGGCACTGGTGCTTCAGGATAAGGTCGTTAGTCTTGATGAAACTGTTAAAGCTTTAAAACAGAAATCCGTTTCTGCAAATAAAGATAAATCTGCCAAGGATATGCCTAAGACGAAACCTTCGGATAATAATGGTAAAGGGGAAGTTCCAACTCCGTTTGACGGTTGGAAGGCACTGGGGCTTGATAAACTGAAGCAGGATGCCAAGGATTGGGACGGCGGCGTAACAGTAGGTGTTATTGACAGCGGGATAAACAAAAAACATCCTTGGTTTAAAACCCGTCTGGACAGAGAAAACAGTATAAACTTTGCTGCAGACTCCGATGATAAAAATGCCTACGATGATCCGCCAAATGTTGCAAGCAGCGGTCACGGAACTCATGTTTCCGGTATTATAGCAAAGGGAACACCGGATCAGGTCAAAATCATAGCGATAAGAGTATTTGATATAACAGGTTCATCTTCAATAATGACTATTACTATGGCAGTTGATTATGCAAGAGAAAAGAAGATTCCGGTTTTAAATATGAGCTTGGGACATCCCGGACCGACTAAAAAAGAAAAGGCATTCATGAATGAATCTTTACAGAAGTCTTTACAAGAAGGTACAGTGATGTGCGTAGCTTCAGGCAATGAGTTTACAGATGTGACACACAGTTTTCCTGCAAGTAACGGCATTACAATGGCAATAGGCTCAATGGAACCTAAAAAGGGAACAGCTCCTGAGGATGAAGATTATATTAAATCGGATTTTTCCAATAACGGAAAACTTTTGGACTTTGTTGCCCCGGGAAGAAACATAGAAAGTGCCCATGTCAAGAATGTAGACGGTAAGCCTGATGACTATGAATATACCTGTATAATGTCAGGGACTTCAATGGCGACGCCATATATGGCATCAGAAGCTGCGATGGTTAAGTGGAAACACCCCGAATATAATCAGTGGGATGTATATGCGACTTTTCAGGATTATGCCAAGGATATTGGACCTGAGGGAAAAGATGATGATACGGGATACGGATATGTGGATTTTCGCAACTATGCCAAAGATGATGAGTTCCAGGGTAAGCGTTATCAGGGAATATCTGCAGGGCTAAGCCTTAATAAGAGCATGGATGATGTGAATAAACCGATAAAGCTGGATGCAAAGGTGACAAAGGGTGATGGAAAATTAACCTTTGCCTCAACGGATACAGAGTGTGTTCAAATCCGGGATGATATGATGATCATAAAGGGTGCAGGCGACTGTGAAATTATAGCCACTGTTTCGGAAACAGAAAAATATAAGGAAACACGACGCAATATTAAAATCCATGTGGAAAAGGGAGCTCAGAGCATCAAGGTTTCCAAGAGCAGATTTGAAAAGAAACTGGGAGATAAAACTTTTGCTGTCAAAGCTAAGGTGACCGTCGGTGACGGGAAGCTGGAATTTGTTGCAAACGAAAATGATGTTTTAGATGTTAATACAGAGGGAAAGGTTAGAATCAAAGGTACAGGAACTGCGGAAGTTTTTGCAATAGCAGGAAATACTAGGAATTATAACCGCTGCGTATCAAGTCCTATAAGAATAACGGTGGCAAAAAAAGACAAAAATAGTTTGGGTCAGGTAAAGGGCTTTGTTGTAAAGCCTCTAAAAGGTAAAAAAGTAACAGGCAAATGGAAAAAGGTTAAGGGTGCTTCCGGTTATCAAATCAGTTATTCGGTCAAAAAAGGAAAACTTCTGCCGTTGAAAGCTACGAAAAAAACCGTAATTCTGTTGAGAAATTCTAAGTTTAAAAAAGGCAAAACCTATTACTTTGCCGTAAGAGCATACAAAGTGATCCATGGCAAAAAAATATACGGTAAATATTGTAAAATTCAAAAAGTAAAAATGAGAAAATAATAATATTGGGAAAGGAGTAGAGAGGATGTTTAAGAAAATTACAATTTGCGGACTGGCGATAATCCTTGCAGCCGGATTTATATTGCCCTCTGCAGAGGTTATGGCTGCAAGTAAAGCTGCAAATAAAAAAGTCGTCAATAAAGCGACAGAAGGCAAGAATATTAAATCACAAAAAGCCCTGAAAGCAGTGAAAATAACCAAGCTGAAATGGAACGGCGAGGCTTATGCTAACGGGTTGGAATTTGAAGAATTCGATAAGTTCAATGAGTCTGTAAAGGCGTATATTGAAAAAATCAGTGAAATCAAGGTAAATAATCGCAAGTATGTGGAATTGTTAAGTGCTTCCCCTGATGAAGAGAACTTTACTTATGACTTCAGTGCACAGGGATTGAGACTGAAAAAAGGAGCTTTTAAGGAGGGCATCAATAAGATTACGATGCAGGCTGAAGGTTATATGACCAAAGTTATCAAGTTTGCAAAGACCGATGACTTGTACACTTTCCTCAGTCAGGAAGACAGAGACAGCAATTCGCCGGAAGAACCGCAATTGAATCCTGAACCTCTAAAAAAAGCGATAGAGGATGCTAAAAAAATCGAAAAAGGTGATAAAACTGCCGCAGCGTGGCAGGCACTGAAAGATGCCATAAGAAAGGCTGAAAATACATTAAAGGCTCCTGTGGAAAGTCAGGAAATATACGACGATGCAGTAGCAGATTTGCAGAAAGCAGTGGTAACCTTTAAAAAGTCTGTGAACGGAAGTACAGAAATCAAGGATCCGACAGAGGAAGGGAAATATACTCTGACATTTTTGGCAAATGAAGAGGGGCAGGAAACCTCGTCGATGATACAGGGTGTTTTCGATAAAAAGGTAAAACTTTCGGTTAAATCCGACAAGAGTATGGAAGTTACATTTTTAAACGACAAATTTACTGAAAGTTTAATTGACTTTTCCCTGTCAACAGACGGCAAATTCCCCCATGCTGTCAGAAAAGGCTTCGGAGAGAAGGATAAGGACGGAAATTATTCCGCCTACGAGTATACAGTGCCGGTATCAAATCTGAAACAGGCAAGAAAAGTTGCGGCACTGGTTTCAATAATGGGCGGACAGATAGATGATAAATACAACTATGATAAATATAGTAAAGCCGATTTGTTGTTTACATCCATTGAGGAAGGCTGGAAGGGCTATCAGAAAGAAATTGACCAGGAGAATGAGCTTGTAGGCATTGAAAGGTTAAAACAGGAATTGATTGCTCTGGGCCTTGATAAAAATAATGACAATGAAATTACAAAGGATGAAATGGCACAGTACAAGGATGACAAACTGGTGCTAAATAACTGCGGGCTTACAGACATCAGCATGCTTGAGGGCTTGCCTGCTACGGTGAAGACCTTGGATCTTTGTAAAAATAATATAAAAGAGATTCCGAAAAATTTACTTAAAAGTATGACCGGACTTGAGAATTTCTGGGTGGAAAATAATAAAATTCGTGATATCCCCAAGGGACTTTTCAGCGAAAATAAGAACTTAAAATGGGTATCATTTACAAACAATAATATTTCTTCTCTTGATGACGGTGACCTTTTGGGCGCTTCCGGGCTGGAGCAGTTAGATCTTGAAGGGAATGCGATATCCAAGATTGACAAAAATGTTTTTAAAGATGTAAAAAGGTTAGAAGTGCTTTCCTTTGTAGGAAACAAGATGAAGAATATACCTGATGGAGTTTTTAAGCCGCTGTCAAATTCTTTGAAAATGTTTTTTATCTACGAAAATGATTTTCTGACACTGCCTGGGGCCATTTCGGATCTTCATTCCTTAGAGAAAATAGCGGCTTTTGATTGTAAGATAAGGGATATTGACAGTGTTGACTTCAGTAAGATGAAAAACTTAAATGATGTGAATTTTTACATGAATGACATCACGCATGTTAAGAAAGGCACATTCAGTAAAAACAGCAAACTGGATGCCCTTGATTTCTACGATAACCAGTTGACAGACTTTTCCACCAAGTGCCTCCCGCCTCTGGTGCGTTTGAGAAAATTGGATATTACTATGAACAATATCAAGGTTGTTGACCCTGCGTTAGAAAAACATCAGAGGTATAATAAGTTCTATCCGCAGAAGTCGGTTATGAATTTTAAGCTTCAAAAAACAGGTAATAAGAAAGTCGGATGGAGTGAAACATTTACAATACTGAATTTGATGTTCTGGCAGTTCCATACAAATGACTACCAGGTGGCTTCAATAGATTCCATATCGGAATATAACGAATTCTTAAAAGAGCATGGATGGGATGGAAAGAACTTTATAAGAATGCTGAATGAGAAGAAGTTCGATTGGGACATTGTCACAGAACTGCAAAAGAAAAATTCCAAAGGAGAATTTATAACAACGAAGAAAACCGTTAATTCCGATGGTGATGATATTATGCGAGGAAGCTTCGGTGCGGACTCAAAGGGAACTTACAGAGTTGTAAAGAAAATGTATGTTTCCAGAGGAGGTAAGAAGAAATACTCCTTCCGTGTAATGTCAAATGAATTGAATATGTCTGCCAAAACGAATCAGAAGATTAAACTTTCTCAGGTAAAAAAACTCAAGGTGAAATCGGGACACCGCAGTGTAACACTGAAATGGGGCAAGGTGAAAAATGCCGGTGGATATGAAATCTCCATGAGAAAGGGAAATGCAAAGAAATATAAAGTTGTAGCAAGAAATGTTAAGGGAACTCGCTATACTATTAAGAAACTTAAAGCTATGGGGAAATATAGTTTCAGAGTAAGAGCGTTGAGAAAAACAAAGGGAAAGACCTTATACGGAAAGTATTCAAAGGCAAAAAGCTTAAAGGTCAGAAAATAAAGGAGGAAGATAAATGTTGAAAGAAAGAATTCTTGCAGTTGCCTTATCGGTACTGGTTTCTGCAGCCATGATTCTGCCCGGTGCGGAAATAGTCTCTGCCGCAGGCAAATATGATAAAAATTCAAAAGCTGCATTGAAAGAAGAGACTCTGAAAAAGGGGTTTGAAGTTAAGGAAATTACAAAAGACGGATCACGCCTTGCGATAAAGGGCTTCGATAAATATTCATCGGATGCGGATATAAAAGATTATGCAAGGGCTGTAGACAATGTTAGCGTTAACGGTACAGAATACAAACTGGATTACAGTGATGATGACGGGTGGGATATTTCCACGTTGAAAAATTGGCTTTCGGTAGGACCTGCCGCTTTCACAGAGGGTGAAAATAAGGTAGTAATTAAAGCGAAAGGCTATGAGGATAAGACTGTAAAATTCAAGAAGGAAGGAGATGACTTCACTTTCATCTCCCAAAGCGACGGCAGCGATGTAGGACCGACTCCGCCCAATCCGCCGAATCCGGGTAATCCTGTTGAGGATCCCAAGGAAGACGGAGAATATACTCTTTCATTTAAGGTTACGAAAACAGGTACTGAAGAACCGCTTCCTATGGTGGGAAATGCCCTTGACAAGAGAGCAAAGCTTGTTGTGAATAAAGGTAAACTTAAGCTGACTCTTTTAAATAATAAGCTGGCTTCACAGATGGTAGACATGTCAGTGGGAATAGATGATACATTTTCTCCTGCAGAAAAGAAAGGTTTTGATAAACCGAATGCATCGGGAGAGTATGATGCCTATGAGTATACTATGCCTGTCGAGCACATAGAGAAAAAGCATGTAATCGCAGTTTTAGTTAAGGCTATGGGCGGTAAAGAAGAAGACAAACACAAGTGGGAGCTTTACAGAAAAGCTGATATATCTTTTAAGTCCATAAAAAAAGGCTGGGTAGGCTACGAAAGTTCTATGACTGCTGAAGAAGCTCTTACAAAGGCATTGGTAGCAAGAGGATATGATACAAACGATGATAAGAAAATAAGCGATGATGAAATACGAGCTATAAGCGGAGAATTGGAGCTGGAAAACTGCCGCCTCACAGATATTTCCAGACTCAGACTATTGTCTGATAAAGTGACTAAGCTTACTATTTCAAATAATAAAATCGAAGAAGTGCCTGCCGACTTGTTAAGTAATTTGACAAAATTGGAATTCTTTATAGCAGATGGCAATTTACTCAGTGAAATTCCGGAAGGTTTCTTTAAGAACAATAAAGAACTGAAGTGGATATCCATGGAAGCTAATAGAATTAAAGATGTTAAAAGAACGGATTTTCAAGGTTTGAACAAAGTTTATAACTTTGACCTGGGAAAAAATAAGATAAGCAGAGTCGATGAGGATTTTTTGGCAGATATGACCGAATTGAAGCAGCTTTCCCTTGCAGGAAACAATCTTAAATCTGTTCCGGATAATTTGTTGAAGCCGGTCAAAAATACCTTGACTTTTATTGACTTGAAAAATAATAAATTGACAAAAATGCCGAAAACCATAGGCCAGGCAACAAAACTTACAAATATACAACTCTATATGAATCAGATAACAGATATATCAGGGGTGGATTTCAGTAAGTTGAAGGAACTTAAGACCCTTCAGCTAATGAAAAACAGTATAGGCAGTTTACCTAAAAAGGTATTTGCAAAGAACGATAAATTGGAGTCAGTTGATTTACACGATAATCAGCTGAAATCCGTATCGGCTGATGTTCTTCCTAAGGGCGCCTATATGCATAAATTTGATTTATCCCTTAACAATATTGTTGCAATTGATCCGGCACTTGCCAAGAAGATGAAAAGTTGGAACAAATTATACCCTCAAAAGAGCTCTATTGCTTTGAAACTTGCTGAGGATAAGAAAGGCAATCTCAAATTTACACAGAAGTTCGACATGCTTAATCTAAGGTTTTGGTATGATAAAACTGTAAGTGATTATGAAATGGAGTTGACAACGATTGCTGAATATAAGGAAATGCTTAAAGCAAAGAACCTTGATAAGAAGGATATAACCGAGATTCTCAAGGAAGGTGGACAGAATTGGAACATAATCACAAAACTTCAGAAAAAGAAATCAGATGGCAGCTTTGAAACAATTTCTGAAGAAAAATCTTCTGATGTTGCAGATAAAATGTCGGATGTATATGAGAAAAACGGCAAAGGAACATACAGAATAGTGAAAGTACTGAATATGACCATCAACGGCACTATGACCAGAGCTATGCAGCTGGAATCAAATCAGTATACTGTAGGAAATGCATCTGATGACAAGGACTTTGCTAAGAAGATCATGGTAAAGAACCTCAAGGCTAAAAATATTTCAAAGAAAAAAGTTTTGCTGAAATGGAATAAAGTTAAAAAGTCTAAATTCTACTATGTTTACAGGGCTGTTAAGAAAAACGGAAAACATAAAAAGAACATTAAGTTTAAGAAAATCAAAGTGGTTAAAGGAAGCGAAGGAAAGTTTATCGACAAAAAAGTCAAGAAAGGTCAAGTTTATATCTATAAGGTGAGAGCTTGCGTTAAAAAAGGCTCAAAACTTGTTTACGGTAAGTTTTCTTCGGCAAAGACCGTTAAAGTAAAAAAATAATAAAAGGAGTATTTGTATGAGTTTTAAGAGGAAAAATAAGAGTAATTTAATCCTTGTTTTGCCGGTGCTTATATTGACAATCATTTTTTCCTTAACTTATTCTTATGGTGCTGAAATATTAAAAGGAGTAGAGGAAGTAAAGGCTTTCGGAGGTTACAAAGTAAATTCCGAAGTTCAGGTATCAGAGGGGAAAATCAGTCATATAGAAATTTACGGAAGTGATTTCGCAGGAAGCCACGCAGAAACCAATAAAGCTTATATGGAGCGTGCGGTCAAAGGGATGAAGGACAAGTTTATAGGAAAATCTGCAACGGATATAAGAGGTATTAAAGGTATTGACAATGTTGCAAGGGCTACGATTTCATCTGATGCGATTAAAAAGAGCGTAATGAATGCACTAAAACTTGAGGAACAGGAGGAACCGGAATATTTACCTGATAAGGTTCCTGCTCCGGGAGATTATACCATCCAAATAAGGGATGTAATAGAACGAATTGAAGTGAAAAATGCAGGCGGAGGCATTCAGCACAGCCTTTTGGGAACGAAAACGGCTAAGGCACTTTTGCATGTCGATAAGAACAGAAAGATGAGCATTTCATATCTGTTGAAATCCGGCACTGTGGATGAGCCCCTCTATATTCTGAGTTATAACGGATTTTATAATGAAGATTTGGACAATTTAAAAGAGCCTTCATTGGAGGGAGTAGAAGTTCAAAACATATTCTGGGAAAAATCATCTTTGAAAAAATATGCAGAGCTTAAGGGAATTTCCGATAAAGTGGTGGGAAGAGTAACCAGACCTTTAAAGGAATTAAAAACACATTACTATGATAATGTCAAACTTTATGTTCCTGCCATGAAAGATGTTAATAAGCCGGGATTTGATAACGGAAAGTTTACGGCAGTTTCAAAGCTGACGCCTGACTGGAAGACTCTCAAAAAAGTGAAAGAACTGAAGCTTGCAAATGGAAGTTATACGGTTAAGGGAAGTTTGCTTCAGCCTGACGGAGTTACGCCGTCAATGGCAGACGGTGCATTACAGAAGAAGATTACTTTGGATGTTAAGAACGGGAAGTACTATGCTGTTTTAAACTTTGATAAGATGAAAAAAGGCAGTGTGGAAGGATATTTGGGAAGTGTGAAATATTACGCTTCCGGTTATATAATCGACGAAGGTGCGATACATGGTGAACTTAGAAATACTGATATTTTGAGCTATCATACCGATAAAAAGGGTAAGCGCATCAAAGATGAATATGGCACAGACTATCCTAAAACAGTAAGATTTCAAGTGATTCCCGAGGCAAAACTCGATGGAACTGCCCCGTTACAGCTGAATATACCTGTCATGGAATCCTTCGGTGAGGGAGCGGGAACTAAAGATGTTTTGCTCAAACTGGATTGGTCTTCTGTGAAAAAGAAATCGGAAAAAGAAAAGCCTATAAAAAAATTCAAGGTTAAAAGCAATAAAAAGAAAGTTGTAACACTTTCCTGGCAGAAGGTTTCTAATGCTTCAGGATATACTGTATATATGGCTAAGTCGAAAAAAGGCAAATTCAAGGCTGTGAAGAATATAGGCAATGCCGGAAAGAATAAGTGCATCTTGAAGAAGCTGAAATCAAAGAAAAAATTGTACTTCATGGTAAAAGCGTTTAAAAAGCAAAAAGGGAAAAAAGTGTATATCGCAAAGTCAAAAGTTATATCTGTTAAAGTCAAATAACAGATATAGAGATACATTTTACTGAGTGTATAAGCGATGGCTACTTGGCAGGTTTCTCATGAACCTGCCGGGCATACATTAAGTATATACAGGTAATTAAAAGATAAAAAGGGACTGAGTTCTGTGTTGAGCAGGACTCAGTCCCTTTTGAAAAAATCAGTTTCATAAGTATTGAATTTAGAATTAAGATGTAAAAATTGAGTTTTTAAAGTAGGAGTTTTTTTGTCTCATTCTTTTGCTTTGTGGTATAATGTCACTGATAATAAAGTGTTAAATTTTTCCGGCTTGTCAGTCCGGAAAGTATAAAACCTGAATTGACTGGAGTGTTGATGTGAAACAGATATTTGTTGAAGAACTTAAACAGGGCGCAAACATTATGGATTTTTTCATGGTGAAGATGATCGGTATTAAAATGGGCTCAAACAGGAAAATGTATTTAGACCTCAAGCTGGGGGATAAAACCGGTGAAGTAAATTCCAAAAAATGGGATATTGTCGATGGAGAAGCAGAGCTGCTTGATCAGATTAAGGCAGGCGATTTAGTCAAGGTCAAGGCATCTGTAACGGATTGGCAGAATCAGACACAGCTTAGGGTTACGAAAATAAGAAAGGCTGTGGAAACAGACGGACTGGAGCTTTCCGATTTTGTAAAGGCTGCACCTGAGAAACCCGATGATATGTACAAATACATATATGATATTGCCAACTCGATGAAGGATTCAGATTTAAGGAATTTGACTACAAGAGTTTTGGAGGAAAACAAAGAGAAGCTGATGTATTACCCGGCTGCGACGAGAAATCACCATGCGGAATATGCAGGACTTTTGTGGCATATGAAGAGAATGCTTATGACCGGAATGAAGGTTTGTGAGGTATATACCGACCTGAACATGGATTTAGTTGCGACAGGTGTTATTGTCCATGATATGCAGAAGATAAATGAAATACAGTCCGATAAGAATGGTGTATCTCCGGGATATTCTTTTGAAGGTCAGATGCTCGGTCATATCGTAATGGGTATAAAATACATAGACAAATTGGTGGATGAACTTGGAATTTCAAGAGAGAAAGCTGTGATGGTTGAGCATATGATTTTATCCCATCATTATGAGCCGGAATTCGGGAGTCCGAAGAAGCCGTTGTTTCCGGAGGCTGAAGTCCTGCATTATCTGGATATTATGGATGCAAGGATGTTCGATATGTTCGATGCTTTGTCATCAGCAGAACCCGGTGGATTTTCGGAAAGAGTCTGGATTCTCGAGAATAGATGTCTGTATAAGCCGAGCAGTTTTGAGGAATAATTTTCGATGGAAATAAAGACAGGTGTTTTTACAGACATAATTTTTCATAACGAGGAGAACGGATATACTATCGCCGAAATGGAAACAGATGAAGAACTGCTGACGGTAGTCGGTAATCTGTCCAAAGCCGTAAGGGGAACCTGCTATGAACTTACCGGAGAGTTTAAAATTCATCCCAGATACGGAGAGCAGTTTGTTTTCTCTTCCGCTGCAGAAAAATTACCCACCACAGTATCGGGAATCGAGGTTTTTTTGGCATCGGGCGTGATAAAGGGGATAGGACCTAAAACTGCAACAAGTATTGTGAATTGTTTCGGTGAGAAATCTCTTGATATTATGGAAAATGATCCGGACAGGCTTTGTCAGATTTCAGGAATAGGACCTAAAACTGCTGATAAGATTGCAAAATCATTTGCAGAGCATAAGGAGTTTGCCAAAGTTTCCATGGCTTTTCAGGAAATGGGGGTTACATCTTCACAGGCACTCAGACTGTACAAGGCATACGGCAGGAATGCCATTTCGGTTATTTCAGAGAATCCCTATCGCTTGGTGGATGAGCTCTACGGTTTCGGTTTTAGAAAAGCTGACCAAGTTGCAGAGAAAATGGGTGTTGCAGGGGACTCGCCCTTCCGGATTCAAAGTGGAATTAAATACGGGCTTACGGCGTATGTAAATGATGGAAGCACCTATGTGCCCAGAGATATTCTCTGTGAAAAAGTAGCGGAAATGCTGGAGCTTACTCGAGAACAGATTGCAGACGGAATCTTTGATTTAATCATATCCGGAGATATTCAAATGGATGAAATAGACGGAGAGAAGGTTACATACCTGTTTTCGTTTTATAACGGAGAGCAGACCGTATGCAGAAACCTTAATTCCCTCGCAAAGGCAGAATTGAAAACCCTTACTGTAGATATAGATAAATGTATAGAGATGACGGAAAATACAACCGAGGTATATCTGTCAGAGAGTCAGAAGTCGGCAGTGAAAAAATCTGTTCAAAGTGGAGTCTCCGTTATAACGGGAGGTCCGGGAACGGGAAAGACCACCATAATCAATACGATAATCAATATTTTTGAAGAAAATGATTTTAAGGTGGCGATTGCCGCACCTACAGGCAGGGCGGCAAAGAGGATTACCGAGACTTCCGGACATTATGCATCTACAATTCACAGACTGCTTGAGTATTTTTATTCAGAGGATACAGGTGATATGCAGTTTGGAAAGACACGAGAAGATCCTTTGGAATATGATGTTGTAATCGTGGATGAGGCATCTATGGTGGATCTTATTCTGATGAAGGGACTTACTGATGCGGTGAAGCCGGGAACGAGGCTGATACTGGTGGGGGACAGCGATCAGCTGCCATCGGTGGGAGCAGGAAATGTGCTTAGGGATCTTATCTTAAGTGGTTTTGTGACGACCTCCAAACTGACAGAAATCTACCGTCAAGCCCAAGAGAGCATGATTGTTACCAACGCTCACAGGATAAATCACGGAGAATATCCGACCTTAAACAGCAAGGACGGAGATTTTTTTCACATGGAAAGAAATAATGAAATTCAGATGCGGGAGTTGATTGTTGACCTGGTAAAGGAAAGACTTCCGGATTATTACGGTGGAATCGACGGAGTACGGGATATTCAGGTTCTTTCTCCTACAAAAAAAGGAAATGTGGGAACCATCGAATTGAACAGGGTTTTACAGGAGACTTTCAACCCTCATCGTGAAGGAATTTCTGAAAAAAAGTTTATGGACAGGGTTTTTCGTGTGGGTGACAAGGTTATGCAGATAAAGAACAATTATCAGATGGAATGGAAAATTCTTTCCCGGGGAGAAGCAGGACAGGGAGTATTCAACGGAGATGTAGGGTTTATAGCTTACATAGATGCCGAAAATCAGAATTTAACGGTGATATATGATGATGAGAAGTATGTGGAGTATGATTTTTCACAGCTTGACGAACTTGAACTGGCTTATGCCGTTACCGTACATAAGAGCCAGGGAAGTGAATTTCCTATAATGGTTATGCCGATCTCCTGGTTTCCACCGATGCTGGCTACACGAAATTTACTATATACGGCTGTTACGAGGGGAAAGAAAGTTGTGGTTTTAGTAGGCTCTGAAAACAGGCTGCGAGCCATGGTGGACAATGACAGAATAAAGCTCAGGTATTCGGGACTTGCTTATCGCTTAAGCAATCTCATGACATTTGACTAATATATTTGAATGTATATTGTTTTAAAGATTTCTTAGTGTTTTAGTTTAATCTCTTGACGATTTAAAAAATAATTCTCTGGAGAAGTTGAAAATCAAAAAAGGAGAAACAGGTAGACAGCAGACTGGAAAAATGAATATCAGAAGATTATCAGAGTTGATTTTAGAGTACACATTTCCACCTTCTCTGTACTGTATATGCTGCGGTAACATAATTGATGAAACGAGAACTTATAATCTGTGCGATTACTGTATGGAGCATATGGGATGGAATTTTGATGAGGTCAGTGTGGTCAACGGACTGCAAATCCTCAAATGTGTCGAATACGGAATCTATGGTAGAACTCTGATTTTTTCTTTAAAATACAGTGATAAAAAATACATTGCCGGAGATATAGGAAAAATAATGGCAGACCGTTTGAACTTTTCTCGTGTAGATTTTGATTTTATTGTGCCGGTTCCGCTAAGCCGGAAGAAGAAATCTGCTCGAGGGTTTAATCAATCCGCTCTTATCGGAAAGTATTTAGGGAAAGAAACCGGAAAACCCATGATAGAAAATTTGCTTGTAAGAAACAGGGAAACGTCTCCTATGCGGGGGCTTTCTCCTGAGGAGCGAAAACAGAATATTCGAGGAGCAATTTCCTTAGATAAAAAGGTTTTTAACAAATACAAGGATGAGCTTTGCGGAAAACGAATACTTTTGATAGATGATATTTATACAACGGGAAGTACAGCCGTGGAGTGTGCCGGGGCATTAAATCTGACAGAGCCTGAAAGTATTATTTTTCTGGCGTTTGCAGGGCGTGAATTTGCTAACGATGTTGAGATGAGCATGGATAAATTGGAGTATTAGAACGATTTATTCCTGTGGATTTCAATACCTGATATACTTCGATGTTCTCCCCTGTTGAAAGGACAGAGGGATACTGACCGCTGCACTTTATATACCGGGAAGATGAATACACGAAAAAACAAAATCCGCATATCACGATTCTCAATATATGCAGATTTTGTTTTAAAATTTTATTTTATAGAGTAAATTCATACATGACACTTACAACTACGGAGATCGTACCTTAAGATATGCTCATCATGTTCGATTTTCGGCATCTTCAATAATTATCCGGCAACCTTCTTCTTTTTCGGTGATACTCCCTTAAATGCAATCATCAGTATTTAGTCTCCAACATTCCGTAATCGTTGTCTTTACGCTTGTATATCAGACAAACGCTGTCGCTTTCCATATTTAAGAAAAGGAAGAAATCGTGCTGAAGCATCTCCATCTCCAGTATGGCTTCCTCTACATTCATAGGGCGAAGTTCAAGCTGCTTGGTCTTAACTAAAGACGGCTCTGTAACCTCTTCATCAAGATCCGGCAGAAACTCAAACTTCAGTGCTTTATTGTCATTATAGCGCTTCTGCAGTTTTCCTTTAAACTTTGACATCTGGCGTGAAAGCTTTGCTATTACATTATCAAGGCTTTCATAAATATCTTCGGCAACGGATTCCGCCCTGAAAATCGCTCCCTTTGCATTGATTGTTGCCTCCAATTTATCCTTGTCACGCTGGTGGGAAAGGACCACATTTGCAACTATCTCATCCGAGAAATATTTACTCAACTTTTCGAATTTTGATTTAATTTTGTCTTCTAATTTTTGATAGGTTTTAAAATTCTTTGATACAATGTTTACTTTCATATATGGCCTTCCTTTCTAGTTCATAAAAATGAACTACTGCTTTTGTATATTATACCATAATATTTTCAGAAAACAATGAAAAAGGCAAATGTTTTTGTGTACGCAAAAAATATATACGACAGTAAAACTAAATAGTAAGGAGTCCGTCAAATATCGAATGGTAAAATAAAGTTTGTACATAATAAATTTCACCGTGTTTGCATATCAATAAACCTAACTCCTTGTAATTTTGAGATTTTTTTAGTAGAATTATATGGGCGGAATGCAGAGGTGATTTTATGCAGAATTTTTTTTCAAATACAATTTCTACCATTGGAATCAATGATATATTAGATATTTTAATAACCACATTTATTTTATACAAGATTCTTGAATTTATTAAGGATACCAGAGCACAGCAATTACTTAAGGGCTTACTGTTCGTTATTGCTGCGTATTTTGTTGCGGATTATATGAACTTATATGTAGTTCATTGGATTCTAAAAGCTGTATTTACCGTAGGTCTCTTTGCTTTGGTGGTGATCTTCCAGCCGGAATTGAGGCGGGGACTTGAATATATGGGACGAAGCAAGATCGGAATGAGTAAGTTTGTCAAGATTGATAAGGATAAGGCAAAATATATAAGCAATGAAATCGCAAATATTACGGCAAGTTTTTCTGACAGCAGAACAGGAGCTTTGATCGTATTTGAGCGTGATGTAACCTTAGAAGATGTTGCAGAAACGGGAACCCTGATCAATGCGGATATTTCTGCTGAACTCTTGGGAAACCTTTTTTATGAAGGAGCACCACTGCATGACGGGGCAGTTATCATCAGGCAGGATAAGGTGTATGCTGCGGGATGCGTGTTACCGTTGACAGATAAGATAAGTATTAACAAAAGTCTTGGAACCAGACACAGAGCAGGAATCGGAATTACAGAGAATTCCGATGCCGTAACGCTTATAGTCAGCGAGGAAACGGGTATTATATCTGTTGCAAGGGACGGGCAGATTATACGATTTCTGGAAAAGAAAAATGTAGAAAAAATTCTAATGGATTTGTTCATAGATGAGGATGAGTCTTCCTCTAAACTTGTATTTTGGGGAAAGAAATTAGGGAGGGGCAAGAATGCTGCAAAGTAAAAAAGCAAATTTAGTTATATCCCTGATTCTTGCCGTAATACTTTGGCTTTATGTAATTGGGGAACTTGACCCGGAAACCACGAAGGTTTACAGGTCGGTGCCGATAACTCTTCAAAATGAACAGATTTTGGAAAATCACGGACTTTCTGTTAAAGCTTTGGGTAAAAAAACCGTAATGGTTAAAGTTTCCGGTAAGCGTAAGACGATTTATGAATTGAAGGCTTCTGACATAAAAGTGAATGCAGATGTCTCAAACTCAACTGAAGGAGAAAATCAGATTTCTTTGGATGTGAAAATTCCCCATAAGATTTCCCTTGAGGAGCAGAACCCGGGCAAAGTTAATATAAGTGTTGAAAAGAAAGTCAGTGAAAACAGAGGCATAGATGTTAAGTATACAGGAAAACTTAAAAGCGGATATGAGCCGAGTACTAAGGGGATTTTCCCCAAAAAAATACAGATTACAGGAGGGAAATCTAAAGTTGCAAAGGTAAAAACCCTTAAAACAGAGATTGCCCTTTCTAAGGTTGAAAAATATCAGAAAAATATAGAGTCAAAGGTTGTTCCGGTGGACAAATACGGAAAAGAAGTAAAGGGAATAACTCTTGAGTCGAATACGGTTAATGTCCAGTCTGTTTTATACAAAACAAAGACAGTAAGACTGGAGGTTAAAATTAAAGGAGCATCTCAAGAACGCTACAGAAGAGAATATAAACTGCCGAAGAGTATTACAATCAGGGGCACTGAGTCTGCTTTGGCTAGAATAGAATCCGTGAAAGCGGAAATAATAGATATTTCCAAAGTGTATTCAGATACATATATTGTTATAAAGCCTGTTCTTTATGGAGTGGAGATTTCCGACAGTACCGAAAAACTTGCTATGACGGTGAAAGTGAGGAAAATAAAGAAAAACTGACATACCGCTGCAAGGATTTCGGGCATTTTGCACGATGAATTAGAGTAAAGAAAAATGGTAGACTGCTATTTTATATAAAAGTTATTATGGAGGAGTACGATGGGTGTATTGTTTGGAACAGATGGAGTTCGGGGCATTGCAAATGTGGATTTGACACCGGAGCTTGCATATAATCTCGGCAGAGCAGGTGCAACGGTTTTAGGGCATTTGCATAAGCAGCCGGCTATCGTAATCGGAAAAGATACAAGATTGTCGGGAGACATGCTGGAAAATGCTTTGACTGCCGGAATTTTGTCAATGGGTGGAAATGTAATTAAAATAGGTGTGACACCTACACCTGCAATTGCAAGATTGGTCAGGGTTTATGATGCACAGGCGGGGGTGGTAATCTCAGCCTCACACAATCCGTACAGAGATAACGGAATTAAGTTTTTTAACGGAGACGGATATAAGTTAAGTGATGAAATAGAGGAAGAAATAGAGAGCTATGCCCTGGGTGAAAAAAGTTTTCCACAGGAAAAACCGGAAGGAGCAAACCTGGGGAAGGAAATTGACTTATCCAGAGAAGCAGAGCTGCTATACATAGAGTACCTTCTCTCAACGGTGGATTATATACTTGAAGGAAAAACCGTGGTTTTAGATTGTGCAAACGGAGCTTCATATAAGGTTGCTCCTAAGGTATATGAGAGGCTCGGTGCAAGGGTTATTACCGTTGGGGATTCGCCTAACGGCGTCAATATTAACGATAAAATCGGCTCAACTAATCCTGAGCTTCTGCAGAAAACCGTTGTAAAGGAAAAGGCTGATATAGGGCTTGCCTATGATGGAGATGCAGACAGACTTATCGTAGTTGATGAAAAGGGGAGAATTGTAGATGGAGATAAGACCATATGTATCTGTGCAAAGATGCTTAAAGATATGGGTCAGCTGGCAGGCGATCTGGTTACGGCAACGGTTATGAGTAATATGGGCTTTCACAGATTTGTGGAGGATATGGGTGCAAGTGTTGAGATTACCAATGTCGGAGACAGGTATGTCCTTGAATCCATGCTTCAGACAGGCTGTGTCATAGGCGGAGAGCAGTCGGGACATATTATATTCAGAAACTATTCTACCACAGGAGACGGAACCCTTTCATCGCTTCAGTTTATCAAGGCTATGGTACATTCAGGGAAAACTGCCTCAGAGCTTTCCGATGAAGTTGTACTTTATCCACAGGTGCTTGTCAATGCAAAGGTTAGCAAGGAAGGAAAGATTGCATACAAAAGTGATGAAGAAATAATTGCATCAATTTCTTTAATTGAGGATGAACTGGGAGGAGAAGGCAGAGTCCTTATAAGACCTTCGGGGACAGAATCTCTGGTTCGTGTTATGATTGAAGGAAAGGATAAAGAGCATATTTCAGAACTTGCAAATGATTTGGCTGAATTGATCAGAAAAAAATACGGAAAATAGGAGGTATCATATATGTGTGGTATCGTTGGATATACAGGAAACGCACAAGCTAAAGGCATCATAATTGAAGGACTCAAAAAATTGGAGTACAGAGGATATGATTCTGCCGGTATTGCACTGCAGAGCGGTAATACTATTGTTGTGAGGAAAAAGCAGGGGAAAATTGCAGACCTTGAGGGTTTAATAAAGGGTGAAAAATTAACCGGAACCACAGGAATCGGTCATACCAGATGGGCAACACACGGTGCTCCTTCTGATTTGAACGCACACCCCCATATAAGCAGTGATGGTGAAATCGCAGTGGTCCACAACGGAATTGTGGAAAACTATGTTGAGCTTAGAAATAAGCTTTCTAAAGAAAATGGCATTGAGTTTCAGACTGAAACGGATACTGAGGTAATCGCCAAGCTCATAGGAATTTTACATGGGAAAAACGGTGGAAATCTTGAAGATGCTGTCTATGAGGCTGTAAAAGAAATGACGGGAGCCTATGCCATCGGCGTGGTTTCTTCAAATGAAAAGGACAAAATCGTTGCATACAGAAAGGATGCCCCCCTAATTGCAGGCGTGGGAAAAGACTGCAAATTTATTGCATCAGATATACCTGCACTGCTAAAGTATGTAAATGATATTTATTTAATAGAAAACGATGAGATGGTGGTTTGTACACCTGATGAAATAAAGATTTATGATTCTTCAAGAAAACCGGTAAAACGGGAACTGATGAAAGTGAACTGGAGCATAGAAGATGCTGAAAAAGGCGGCTATGAACACTTTATGCTGAAGGAAATCTACGAACAACCAAAAGCGGTAGAAGAAACACTGCTTAGAAGAATAGATGAAGAGGGAAGAATTAAGCTTGACGGAATTTCACTTACTGCAGAGGATGTAAAGAATTTTTCAAAAGTATATATCGTAGCCTGTGGCACTGCATATCACGCAGGAATGGTAGGAAAGTATGTAATTGAGAAGATGGCAAGAATTCCGGTTGAAATCGATGTGGCATCTGAGTTCAGATATAGAAACCCGGTTATGGATGAAAAAACTTTATTTATAGCGATAAGTCAATCGGGAGAGACACTGGATACATTGGCAGCTTTAAGAGAGGCGAAGAGTCACGGTGCCCGAGTGCTTTCAATCTGTAATGTTGTGGGAAGTTCTGTTGCCAGAGAGTCGGATGATGTGTTTTACACCTGGGCAGGACCGGAGATTGCCGTGGCGTCCACCAAAGCCTATACGACTCAGCTGGTTTGTATGTACTTAATAGGGCTTTATCTGGCTGATTTAACGGGAACAATTTCAAAAGAATATTACGACAATATAATTCAGGAACTTATGGCTATGCCGGCGAAGATAGATGAAATTTTAAAGAAAAGCAATGAAATACGGAAGCTGGCAGAACGCTTGTATAACCGAACCCAGGTGTTTTTCATAGGGCGCGGATTAGATTCAGCTGTGGCACTTGAAGGTTCCCTTAAACTGAAAGAAATTTCATACATCAACTCTTTTGCAATTGCGGCAGGAGAACTAAAGCATGGAACTATTGCACTGATGGAACCGGAGACCATTGTGATTGCCTTAGCTACACAAAATTTCTTGTTCGATAAGATGTATTCAAATATCGTTGAGGTAAAGGCAAGGATGGCTCATGTTATTTCCGTTGCAAAGGAAGGGAATACTAAGATAGAGGCAGAGAGTACCGAAACGGTATATATTCCGGAGTGCGATGATGAAGTTACGCCTATACTTTCTGTTATACCCCTTCAGTTGTTTGCCTATTATGTGGCTAAGATCAAGGGTGAAGATATTGATAAACCCAGAAACCTGGCAAAATCTGTGACTGTTGAATAACTTGTTTCAGGAGAGCAAATAACGTATTATTTTGTCAATTGTAGAAATACTGTTTACATATGATAAAATGATTTCAATATATATTATTACTTTGAACGAAGAGGAAAAAATGTCAAAATACGAAATTAGAGATATAGAGTTGGCACCGTCAGGCCATAAAAAAATACAGTGGGTTAAGCATAACATGCCTCTGCTTACAGGCCTAGAAAAGAAATTTGCAGAGGAAAAACCTTTTGAGGGAATTAAGATTTCCCTTTCTGTTCATCTGGAAGCAAAGACCGCTTATCTTTGCCTCGTCCTTGCTGCAGGAGGAGCAGAGATGTATGTAACGGGAAGTAATGTTTTATCAACTCAGGATGATGTTGCAGCAGCCCTTGCAGACAGTGGTCTGTCTGTATTTGCATACCATGGAGCAACTCAGAAAGAGTATGACAGACATATCGAAATGTGTCTGTCCTGCAAGCCGAACATAATTATAGATGACGGAGGGGATCTTGTGGGTTTGCTCCATACCAAAAGACCTGATCTTGCGGAAGAAGTCCGGGGAGGCTGTGAGGAAACCACAACCGGTGTAATTAGGCTCAAAGCCATGGAAAGGGAAGGAATCCTCAAGTTTCCGATGGTTGCAGTTAACGATGCTGATTGTAAGCACCTTTTCGACAATAGGTATGGAACGGGACAGTCAGTGTGGGACAGCATAATGAGGAATACTAATTTGATTGTCGCATCTAAAACCGTTGTGGTAGTGGGGTATGGCTGGTGCTCACGGGGAATTGCAATGAGAGCGGCATCTCTGGGGGCTAAAGTAATAGTGACGGAAATCAATCCGGTCAGGGCGATAGAAGCTAAAATGGACGGTTTTGACATAATGACTATGGATAAAGCCGCACCTTTGGGAGATATTTTCGTAAGTGCAACAGGATGCTGCAAGACCATTACTGTTCCTCAGATGATGACAATGAAGGACAGGGCTATTTTAACCAATGCGGGACATTTTAACTGCGAAATAGACATGGACGAATTAGAAAAAGTCGCTTTGGAGAAGAAGGAAACAAGAAATAATATTATGGGTTACAGGCTTCCTAATGATAACTGGATCAATGTTATTGCAGAGGGAAGACTTGTGAATATTGCGGCAGCAGACGGCCATCCTGCGGAAATTATGGATATGAGTTTTGCGGTTCAGGCGATGTCAGCTCTTTATGTGAAAGAAAACCACATGAAACTTAATCGAGAAGTAATAGATGTCAGTAAAGAAATTGACGATGATGTTGCAAGACTTAAGCTTGAAGCATGGGATATTGAAATCGATAAACTTACGGAGGAACAGGAAGCGTATCTGAACAGCTGGGATGTATAAAAAGTTTTGCGGATAAGATAAAGGGAAGGAGTAATCAAATGACTTATGAAGAAATTAAAGTTCGGGCAAAAGAGGCATGTGAAGAACTGCTTAAAACAGCGAAAATTGAAAAGGGAGAAATCTTTGTGGTTGGTTGCTCCTCAAGTGAGGTAAAGGGACAGCATATAGGCAGAGGTTCGGATATCAATGTTGCAAAGGCTATATACGAAGGAATAAAGCCCCTTTTAGATGAAAGAGGAATTTATCTGGCTGCTCAATGCTGCGAACATCTGAACAGAGCCATAATAGTGGAGAAAGAAGCTTTACCTAAAGGAACTGAGATTTGTAATGTAGTTCCACAGCTGCATGCAGGAGGGTCTTTTTCTGTGACTCATTATGAGAATGCAAAAGATCCGGTTGCAGTTGAACACATAAAGGCTGCGGCAGGTATGGATATCGGTGATACCATAATAGGTATGCACCTGAGAGCTGTTGCAGTTCCGGTAAGGACAAAGATTAAAAAAATCGGTGAGGCGAATGTGGTTTGCGTCAGAACAAGACCTAAATTTATAGGTGGCAGCAGAGCTGTCTATGATGACAGATTATCAGGTGGAGAGGTTCGACCATAGGTGTATTTCTATATGTAGACCTTAATATATGAACCAAGTAAACGAGGAGAAAATATATGGATTATAAAAAGCTTGCACAGTTATTGTTTCCGCATATAAATAAATCGCCGGAAGAATATGAAAAGATATATCCGGAAAGAGATCTTCCAAAAGAAGCGAAAGTCACCAGACTCGGTCCGAGTCCGACAGGTTTTATGCATTTGGGGAATCTTTACGGAGCCTTTGTAGACGAAAGAATGGCGCATCAGTCCAATGGAGTGTTTTACCTTAGAATAGAAGATACTGATGATAAGAGATATGTTGAAGGTGCTGTGGAGACAATCATAGACTCCTTGAAATTCTTTGGAATCAAATTTGATGAAGGTGCAGGCAAATCCGGGGACATGGGTGATTACGGAGATTATACCCAGAGCCGTAGGGGCGAAATTTATCAATGCTTTGCAAAGAAACTGGTGGAAGAGGGCAAGGCCTATCCATGTTTTTTAACTGAGGAAGAAATTTCAGAAATCAGGGTGTCCCAGGAGGCAGATAAAAAGACTCCGGGCATATATGGTGAGTTTGCAAGGTGCAGGGAATGGGATTTAAAAGACGTTGAAAAGGCTCTGAAAGAAGGCAGACCTTATGTACTTCGCCTTAAATCTGAAGGAAAAGATGCAATTAAGACAATTGACGGAGATGAGGAGAAGATCGAGGTAAGAAAGGTAAGTGTAGAGGATGCAATTCGTGGAACCCTGACTATGCCGGAAAATTTCATGGATATCGTTATTTTAAAGGCAACAGGAATTCCGACCTACCATTTTGCCCATGTAATTGATGATCATTTAATGAGAACCACACATGTTGTACGAGGCGCAGAGTGGCTGTCATCACTTCCCACTCATATAGAACTGTTTGAAAAATTGGGCTGGAAAATTCCGATTTATTGCCATACGGCACAGCTTATGAAACTGGATGAAAATGGGAACAAGAGAAAACTTTCTAAGCGTGAAGATCCTGAGCTGGCTCTCACATATTATAGAAATCAGGGGTATCATCCGGCAGCGGTGAGGGAATATCTTTTGACAATCTTAAACTCGAATTTTGAAGAGTGGAGAATGGAAAATCCGGAAAGTTCCATAGATGAGTTTCCGTTTACCACGGAAAAAATGAGTAGTTCGGGGGCATTATTCGACCTTAATAAACTTAATGACATCAGCAAAGAAGTCCTTCTCAAAATTTCTGCAGAGGATTTGTACGACTTTTTAAAGTCTTGGTCCTGTGAATTTGCACCGGAGTTTTCCGATATGTTTGAGGACAGAGCATATATGCTGAAAATTTTAGACCTGGGCAGAAATGATAAGAAACCTCGTAAAGACCTGATTTACGGAAGACAGATTATGGATTTTATAAGCTATTTCTTTGACGGACATTTTAAGATAGAAGAAGAAAATCCGACCGAAGTTTCGAGGGAAGATGCAGAGAAGATATTGACTTCATACATGGAAAGTTATGACCACGGAGATGACCAAAGCCGTTGGTTTGATAAAATTAGAGAAATTGCAGTTTCCATGGGATATGCCGCAAAACCGAAGGATTATAAAAAACATCCGGAGGAGTACAAAGGTCATGTGGGTCATGTAAGTACAGTTATAAGGATTGCACTTATGGGCAGAAGTCAGTCTCCGGATATTTGGGAAATCCAACAGATTCTGGGTGAGGAAAAGGTTAGAAGCAGATTCGGCTGTTAAGTACCAATAGAAAATGAAAGACTATATGTCGGATGTTGGGGTGAAGCAAAGAATCATAAAGCATATATGAAAAATAAAGTCAATAGAGAACTGGGGCAGACCTTTTGAATTAAGGTTTATCTCAGTTTCTTTTTTTCAGAATAATATTTGGAAAAAACATAGAAATGGTACCTGATAATATCAGTCTTTGTCCGATAATTTTCAGGGTTTTATGTTTTTCTAAATTCTTTGACATGGTATCACAGGTGGAATATAATGAAACAGAGAAATCGTTTCATGAAAAACGGAGCTATACATGAAAAATGAGAAATACAGGTTGGTAAACGGAAAAAAGCTGAGATGTGGATACACCACCGGAAGCTGTGCCACTGCAGCTGCTACAGCGTCTCTTGAAATGCTGCTCACAGGCAAAAAGGTTCTTCAGGTTGAAATTAAATTGCCAAAGGGTCGGGAGGCGATTTTTGATGTGGAAAATGCACAGTGGTCAAATGATGAGGCGGTCTGTGCCATAATTAAAGACGGTGGCGATGACGCAGATGCAACACATGGACTTCCAATTACCGTTAAGGTTACTAAAACAGAAACCGAAGATATTATAATAGATGGTGGTATTGGAGTCGGCAGGGTGACTCAGGATGGTCTTCAGTGTAAAGTAGGAGAGGCTGCAATCAATCCGGTTCCAAGAAAAATGATCAGGGAAAATCTTTTGAGAGTTTGCAGACGACATGGGTATCACAGGGGGCTTAGAGTTGAAGTTTTCGTACCGGGAGGAGAAGAAGTCGGAAGAAAGACTTTTAATCCTAAACTTGGAATTATAGGAGGAATTTCTATTTTGGGAACTACGGGAATAGTGGAACCCATGAGTGAAAAGGCACTGCTTGATACTATTAAAGTTGATATAGACAAAAGATATGCAGAAAATCCGGAAAGGATTTTAATTGCTCCGGGCAATTATGGAATGGACTTCTGTAAAACATATTTGGGGTTGGATATAGATAAGGCGGCAGAAATTTCAAACTTCGTGGGAGAGGCTTTAGATTATATTAAATATAAGGGATTCAAAGAAGTTCTATTGGTGGGGCATACCGGAAAACTTGTGAAAATCGCTGCAGGCGTTATGAATACTCATTCCCTTTATGCAGATGCGAGAATGGAGGTTTTCGTAACACACAGTGCCATTTTAGGAGCACCTGTACCTCTGCTTGAAAAAATGCTAAAATGTGTAAATACAGATAAGGCATTTGAGCTTGTAAAGGATATGCCGTGGTTTCCTGAGTTGAAGAGGAGAATCTGCGACAGAGCACTTTGGTTTCTTAACTTCAGGCTAAAGGACGAAGTTAAAATTGAAGTTGTCATGTTTACCACCGACAGGAATAATCTGATAAAATCAGAGGGGGCAGATGAGTTGATAGAAAAAATTCGTAAGGATCAAGACATGGAATAAATGTAGTATGTACGGCGGGGTTTGTCGATAAGCTCTTGATACTTCATTTATCTGATGTAATAACTATCATATATAGATACAGCAACCGGAGATATATCTGTAGGGCTGAAATAAAAGGATGATTTAATATTGACTTAATATTGATATGAAAGAGAGGAAAAATATGATTTACTTTATCGGGGCCGGTCCCGGAGCAGCGGATCTCATTACGGTAAGAGGTGCAGAGCTTTTGAAGAAAGCGGATGTCATTATTTATGCAGGCTCCCTTGTTAATCCCCAACTTTTGGATTACGCAAAGGAGGAATGTGACATATTTAACAGTGCCCACATGACTTTAGAAGAAGTAATTGATGTTATGGAAAAAAACTTTGATAAGACGGTTGTCCGTCTTCATACAGGAGATCCGTGTATATATGGTGCAATCAGAGAACAGATGGATATTCTCGATAAAAAGAAGATGGAATATGAATATGTACCGGGGGTAAGCTCTTTCATCGGTGCGGCTTCAGCATTAAAAGCAGAATATACTCTTCCGGATGTTAGCCAGACCGTTATTTTGACCAGAATGGCAGGTCGTACACCGGTTCCTGCAGAAGAAGAAATATCGAAGCTTGCAGCCCACGGGGCAACCATGGTGGTATTTCTGACTTCTACCATGCTTGAAGAACTTCAGGAAAGACTTATGGCAGGGGGATATGCTCCCGATTCCCCGGCAGCAATAGTTTACAGAGCAACCTGGCCTGACCAAAAGGTTATAAGAACCACTGTTAACAATATTGCAAAAGCTGCTGCCGACAATGGAATTAACAAAATGGCTCTGATAATGGTCGGAGGTTTTTTGGGAGATCGTTATGACAGGTCAAAACTTTATGACCCTGAATTTACCCATCTTTTCCGTGAGGCAAGTAAGTAATGATTGGACTTTTAGCTTTTACCGGGCGAGGAGAAGTACTGTCACATAGGATTTCAGATTTTTTTCCAAATGAGTCCTGTATTTTCTATAATAGAGAAAAAAGCACAGCCAGAGAGTTTGTGAATGAGAATTTCAATAAGGTCGATAAAATTATTTTTGTGGGAGCCCTTGGAATTGCAGTTAGACTGATCTCTGCACATATAGTGAAAAAGGATACGGACCCTGCGGTTATCTGCGTAGATGAAATGGGAAAGTATGTGATTTCAGTTCTTTCAGGTCATATAGGTGGTGGCAATGAGCTGGCATCATATCTGGCAGACTGTTTGGAGGCAGAGCCGGTAATAACTACGGCAACTGACCTGTCGGGGGTTTGGGCATGTGATGTCTGGGCTGTGAAAAACAACTGCAGGGTTGCAAATACAGATGAAATCAAGACTATTTCCGGAGCTCTTTTGCAGGGTGAAAAAGTTGGACTTAAATCTGATTTTTCTGTTACAGGAGCTATGCCTGATGGCATATATATGGTGGAAGAAGGGAGAACAGAGGGAGAATATACCGGAAATAAGGAAATTTCAAAGTCGGATTCATGTAACTATGCAGGATTTGATGTTAAGAAACAGGGTCTTGACAAGGGAATCTGCATAAGTCATGACGATGAAAAAAAACCCTTTGCACGCACATTGAATCTGGTTCCCGTCAATGTCGTGTTAGGAGTTGGCTGCAGGAGGAATACCTGCTCTGAAGCTTTTGAAGCTTTTATACTGGAAAATTTGAAGGAGCATAATATTTCTGTTAAGGCAGTTGCCCGGATGGCCTCAATTGATCTGAAAAAAGATGAGGCTTGCATAAAGCATTTTAGTGAAAAATACGGGATTGGCTGTAAATTTTTTTCTGCTCGGGAGCTGATGGAGATTCCCGGAGAGTTTCACCACTCGGATTTCGTTGAGAAAACTACGGGTGCTGATAATGTATGTGAGAGAAGTGCTGCGGGTATAGGGGCGAAAAAGTTTATTTTAGGGAAAAAATCCAAAGACGGCATGACTATTGCCATGGGAATTAAAGATTGGAAAGGTAAATTTTGATGAAAATATATGTTGTGGGCATAGGTCCCGGTAATGAAGAGTTTATGACGCCGGAGGCGAGAATTGCCATTGAAGAAAGCGATGTTGTGGTGGGATATACGCTGTATGTTGAATTGGTAAAAGAACTGTGCGAAGGGAAGATTGTTCAGTCTACATCAATGAAAAAAGAGGTGGATAGATGCAAGATTGCACTGGATTATGCTTTGCAGGGGAAGACAGTTGCTTTTGTTTGCAGTGGTGATGCAGGTGTTTACTGTATGGCAGGTGTTATGTGCGAAGTTGCAGAAGAACATCCCGATGTTGAAATCAAAACAGTTGCGGGCATTACGGCGGCATGTAGCGGAGCAGCGGTTTTAGGTGCACCCCTTATACACGATTTTGCAGTAATATCTTTAAGTGATTTACTTACTCCATGGGAAAAGATTGAAAAGAGATTAAAACTGTCAGGAGAAGCTGATTTTGTAATCTGTCTGTATAATCCGAAGAGCAGGAAAAGGCACGACTACATAGATAAAGCTGCAGAATACATTGCAGAATACAGAGGTTGGGATACAGTTTGCGGGTATGTGAAAAACATAGGTCGTGAGGGAGAAAAGGGAATTATCTGTACCCTTAAAGATTTAGTTGATAATCCCGATATTGATATGTTTACTACTGTATTTATCGGTAACTCGCAGACCCGTTTGCTGAACGGAAGGATGGTGACCCCTCGTGGCTACCGTTTATAATAGAATTGCTATTTTTTCAGGTACTTCTGAAGGATATGAGCTTGCATTGTTTTTGAAGAAATCCGGGAATTTGGATAAAGCTGATTTTTATGTAGCAACAGATTACGGAGAGACAACCTTTACGGATTTAGAAAATGTAAATGTGATTCAAGGGCGTTTGACAGAAAAGGATATGGTCAAGGTCTTTTCAGAAAAAAAATACAGTCTGGTGATAGATTCGACACATCCCTATGCAGATATTGTAACTGCAAATATTAAAGCCGCATGTGATGAAACAGAGGTGGAATATATCAGACTTTTAAGGGCGGAGGAGCCTGTTCCCAAAGGAGTTACGCTTGTGGAAAATATTGAAGAGGCTGCAAGGGCTTTAGATAAAATGGAGGGGAAGTTTCTCCTTACGACAGGTGCAAAGGAGCTGAAGAAGTATTCTAAGATTAGAGATTTTTCTCAGAGGGCAGTCGCAAGGGTGCTGCCAAGTCACATGTCCCTTGACAACTGTGAGGAAGCCGGTGTGCAGTCAAAGTATATAATAGGTATGCAGGGTCCTTTTACAAGGGAGATGAATATTGCCACGATGGAGCAGTTTGGACTTGATATATTAGTTACTAAAAGCACAGGCAGGGCAGGCGGATTTGCAGAAAAAACAGCCCTGGCCAAAGAGGGTTACAGGGTTCTCGTAATAGGAAGACCGGCTCAGGAAAGCGGTTTATCCATTGAAGAAGTAAAAGAAAGGTTAGGAAACCTATGAATGTAATAGTTGCAGGTGCAGGGCCCGGAGCCCGATATTTAATGACGGAACAACTTAGGGAGACTCTAAAGGCCGCAGATGTTGTAATTTCATCAGTTCATTTTGACGGAATAATCAAAGGCCATTTGAAGCTTGGTATAAGCGATACGATAAAATACATAGAAGCACACAAAAATGAGAGAAAAAATGTAATTGTCCTTGCAAGCGGAGATACGGGATTTTACAGTATTGCCCAGACTATTTCAAGGCAGGTACCGAAGGAGGTTAATCTCAGGTTTTTATGCGGAATAAGCAGTATGCAGTACTTTGTTGCAAGGATGGGAATGAGCTATGCTGATATGAAGCTGGTCAGTCTACACGGCAGGGGGGGCTCTATTGTTCCCCATGTATGTTACAATAAAAAGGTTTTCTCTCTGACCGGAGGTGACAATAAGGTTGATGATATTCTGAGAGAGCTTGTAGCCTTCGGACTTGGAGATGTGAAGGTTTCCATCGGAGAAAGGCTTTCTATGCGGGATGAGAGGATAACAAGAGATACAGCCACCAATCTTTTAAATCGCAAATTCAGTTCCCTTGCTGTTATGATTATAGAAAATAAGAATGCACGAGATCCCTTGATACCTCTGAGAGATGGCGATTTTGTCAGAGGAAAGGCTCCTATGACTAAAGAAGCAGTCAGAGAATTAAGTGCCTTTGAGCTTGGAATTATGCCCGGAGAAACAGTTTATGATATCGGTGCGGGAACAGGTGCAATGACATGTACTCTTGCGCTTCGTGCAAGGGAGAATTTTGTCTATGCAATAGAAAAAGACAGGGAGGCGTTTGAGATTGCCGGGAACAATATGAAAAGGCTGGGAATAAAAAATATCAAACTTGTTTTTGGTGAAGCCCCAAGTGATGAAATGAAGGATTTTCCTCCGGCGGACAAGGTGTTTGTAGGGGGTTCGTCGGGAAATTTGAGAGAAATAGTAACCCTTGTTTTAAGGAAAAATCCGAAGGCGGAAATTTTGGTTACTGCTGTTACAATGGAAACTATTACAGAAGCATTTGCCCTATTTAAAGGTATGGGTATGGAAATATCATCAAGACTCGTAAGTGTTTCCGATGCCCATAAACTGGGACGATATCATCTTATGAGGGCGGAAAATCCCGTGTATTTAATAAAAGGTGTACCTAAAGAAGCATAGAGGGAGGTATGGATTGGAAAGAAAAATACCCAGAATTTTAATAGGAGGAACAGGCTCTGACTGTGGAAAAACTACAGTGACCTGTGCCCTGCTTTCTGCACTGAAAAATAAAGGACATAAAATAAACTCTTTTAAATGTGGTCCTGACTATATAGATCCTATGTTTCACAGCAAGGTGCTGGGAACGAAATCGAGAAACCTGGATATTTTTTTGTGCGGGGAAGAAACGGTGAAATATCTCCTTTCAAGGGACAGCAAAGACTCTGAGCTTGCTGTTATTGAAGGTGTAATGGGACTTTATGACGGTAGAGGGTTTAAAGACGATAGCTGTTCTGCAAATCATATTGCAAAATTAACGGAAACTCCGACTATACTGGTTGTTAATATAAAGGGGAAGAGTTTATCTTTGGTGGCTGAGATAAAGGGATACTTGGATTTTATGGAAAATAGAATTGCGGGAGTTATTCTCAATAACTGCTCGGAGGGGATGTATGCCATATACAAAAAGCTTTTGGAGGAAAACGGCATCAAAACCTATGGTCATTTACCTAGAGTACCGGAAGCGTCCATCGGCTCAAGACACCTTGGACTTGTTACCGCAGAGGAGATTTCCGATATAAAGAAGAAGATGGATATGCTTGGAAAAGCTGCTGAAAAAAGTTTGGATTTAGATGGAATCATGAAACTCGGTAAAGGTGCTGCAACTCTTGAATACAAGGATTTAACAATTTTGCCGAGGAGAGATGAAAGCTCAGTAAAGATTGGAATTGCGAGGGATAAAGCTTTCTGCTTTTATTATGAAGATGTTTTGGAAATGTTCGAGGATCTGGGTGCTCGGCTGATTCCTTTTTCTCCTGTGGAGGATGAGCATCTGCCGTGTGACATCAGTGGTTTAATCCTGGGAGGAGGTTATCCCGAGCTGCATATCGAAAAAATCTCTCAAAATAAATCTATGCTGAAGGAAATAAAAAAGGCTTCGGAAGATGAAATGCCCATATATGCAGAGTGTGGCGGCTTTATGTATTTGGGAGAGTCCATTGAGATTTCCGGTAAGAAATATAAAACTGTAGGGGCAATTGAAGGAAACAGCCATGTAACTAAAAGTCTTGTAAGATTTGGGTATAAAGATTTGGAGGCAAATGTGGATAATGTCCTTTGCAGGAAGGGTGAAAGCATACGGTGTCACGAATTTCATTACAGTGATACGGACAGTTATGGAACCGGCTTTACGGCATCCAACGGAAGGGGCAGAACATGGCTTACGGGCAAGGCAACAAAATCCATGTATGCGGGATATCCGCATCTTCATCTTTGGGGAAATCCCGGATTTGCAAAATCATTTATTGACGCATGTAAGATGTACGGGAGATAGAGATGGAGGCGGTTTATGTCGTTTTACTTGGATTTTTAATTGATCTGGCATTGGGAGATCCGTCATGGATGCCCCATCCTATAGTATATATCGGAAAACTTATTTCTCTATGTGAGAAGTATTTGAGAAAAGTTTTTCCGAAAACCGAAAAAGGAGAATTTACTGCCGGCATTTTTTTGACTATAATAGTCATTGGAATTTCAACGATATTACCCTATTGCATTCTATTGTGGGCAGACTATGTAAATCCTTGGCTGAAATATATGCTCGAGGTATTTTGGTGCTGGCAGATATTTGCGGCTAAATCCCTGGGACAAGCTGCAAAGAAGGTTGGAGATGAAATCGGGAGAAATGATATACAGGGTGCGAGAAAGTACCTTTCATATATAGTGGGAAGAGATACTCAGGATCTGGACTTTAAGCAAATTATAAAGGCTGTATGTGAAACAGTGGCGGAAAATACTTCAGATGGAATAATCGCCCCAATGTTTTACTTGCTTATAGGTGGTGTTCCCATGGGATTCTTCTATAAAGCAGGAAATACACTGGACTCAATGGTGGGTTATAAGAGCGAGAGATACATTAACTTCGGCAAGGTTTCTGCAATTTTTGATGATATTCTGAATTTTATTCCGGCCAGAATCACAGGATTTGTAATGTGCATGGCGGCATTTATATGTGGACTTGACGGCAAAAATGCTTTTAGAATATTTTTTAGGGACAGAAAGAATCACGTAAGCCCCAATGCAGGAAATCCGGAATCAGCATGTGCCGGTGCATTGAGAGTTCAGCTTCTTGGAGATGCAAGCTATTTCGGGGAAGTATATAAGAAAAAAACAGTCGGGGATCCTTTAAAGGAAATCGAAGGCTCCGACATCAAGAAAACTAATATATTGATGTATGTCACGGCTATTTTATCCCTGATTTTAACGACAGGTGTAAGAACGCTGATTTTTATTTATATAGTGAGGTAGAGGATGGCAAAAGCTTTGATGGTGCTGGGCACTTGTTCCAACGCAGGAAAGAGCCTTATTACAGCAGGCATATGCAGAATTTTAAAACAAGAAGGATATAAAGTTGCCCCGTTTAAGGCGCAGAATATGGCACTTAATTCTTATATTACCAAAGACGGTCTTGAGATGGGAAGAGCCCAGGTAATGCAGGCAGAGGCATGCGGGCTTGAACCCGACTGCAGAATGAATCCGGTTTTACTGAAGCCTACCAGTGACAAGGGATCACAGGTTATACTGAATGGAAAAGTCTATGGGAATATGAAGGCACAGGAATTCTATGAGAATAAACCTGTTTTCAGAGAGGAAATAAGAAAAACCTATAACTCTTTAGCTGAGGAATATGATGTTATTGTAATGGAGGGTGCGGGAAGTCCTGCCGAGATAAATCTGAGGGATAACGACCTTGTCAACATGGGCATGGCAAAGATGGCAGATGCTCCTGCGATTCTTGTGGGCGATATTGACAGAGGTGGTGTTTTTGCATCACTGGCAGGCACAATGCTTTTGTTTGATGAAGATGAAAGAGCCAGGGTAAAAGGAGTTGTTATCAATAAATTCAGAGGTGATCTTGAAATCTTAAAACCGGGCTTATCCATGCTGGAGGATATTATCAAAGTTCCTGTTTTAGGAGTTGTTCCATATATGAATGTGGATATAGATGACGAGGACAGTTTATCAGAAAAGTTTACTAAAAAAGATAGGGCAGCACTTATAGATATTGCTGTAATCAGACTTCCAAGAATATCAAACTTTACAGATTTCAATGTTTTGGAATATATGGAGGGTGTGGGAGTAAGATATGTTAAAAAACCCGGAGACCTGGGGGATCCCGATCTTGTTATTATTCCGGGTACTAAAAATACAATGGGTGATCTTTTATGGATGCGTCAGTGCGGCATGGA
>ERZ773027.51-NODE-51-length-78083-cov-9.719165_pt1 | contig 78083 bp, 102 predicted proteins | sample MGYA00511032_ERZ773027 | MGnify/ENA primary metagenome ERZ773027 (study PRJEB29015, sample SAMEA2738138) | human oral metagenome | biome: human oral; feature: human-associated habitat; material: saliva | place: China | collected 2190 ... | reverse complement strand
TCCTCATCGTCTTCGTCTTCGTCAGAATCCTCATCGTCTTCGTCTTCGTCAGAATCCTCATCGTCTTCGTCTTCGTCAGAACCAAAGAATGAAGAAGCAGTTTCTGCAGGGATAGCAATCTTTGCAAGTACTGCATAAGATCCGTCCTCATACTGAACCAATACTGTACCGTTTTCAAGTTCTACCTGTGAAACGATTTTCAATTCCTTCTGTGCAGCTTTCTTTTTAGCCATAGTTGTAAAAATTTAATTGTTTATATAAATGTTAAATATATGTGAATATCCTAATTAAAGGAATCCTTAAATTCAATGTTATATTGAAAACCTCTATCTAGTAGAGTATTTTTCAATAACCTTAAGATCTTTGGTTGATAAATAATATCTTAACCTGAGTGTCATTTTGTGTATAGGAAGTATGACCTGCTAAACCCCATCTTGAACATTCTTCTAATAAATGAGGATGTTTGTCAGATACTTTATGTTTACCTCCATATACTAACCTTTTCGGAAATATATAGAACTTACCGTTTACTATAGAGTATATGTAATTCCATCCATATTTTAATTTATAATCTTGTAGAGGTACAAATCCTTGAAACTCTAATTCCCTTATTAAATATTTAGGCTTAATGGAAGGTATATGATACTTCTTGTTAGTATTAGTCCTATACCTTTTCATAAACTCTACTGAAGGTATATTATATAACTTATATACTTGCCTAAACATTCTATGGTGAAAAGGTATATTATAATACTTCATTATTATAAAAGCTCCTCGCCATTCCCTATAAGAGTATTTATCCTTATATTTATCGAAGTCTAATTTTTCTTCTTTGCTTAGGCGTAAATATCTCCTGTGCGATAGCATCTCTGACCTTGTTATATTGATTCCGCAGATAATATCTGCTAAATCCTGAGTAATTATAGCCATAATTTTGAAGTTTATAATATCTGTTAAACTCAACTCTATTCATCCTTTCTGCAGCTTTACATAATCTAGTTATATACTTCCTTCTACGATGAGTATCTCTTTTATCTTCTGGAGGATATACCCATTTCTTTACATGAACCATTCTATCTTTTAAGTAGAAGCAGTTATACTGGTATTTACCCCATTTAAGGTAAGTAATACCTTGTTTGATTAGTCTTTTGCCACTAATTATATGAATTTTAGTTAAAACCTTTGGTCCAAATGAATATACTACTACATGTTTTATATGTAGCCTTGATAAGTATGGTATTGGAGTTATGAATTTAGGATATAAACTTCTTTTAGTATATCTCTTATTCTCTCTTTTAATAGGTTTATAGGTCCATATATAATACCTATCTTTCCATACTATATGAGGATCTCTGGCTAATTTAACCATTTTTCTTCTTTAATTCTCTTAAACAAGCTCTATGCCAAAGGCTAATTGATTTTTCCTTAGCATCTGGGAACTTTTTTAATACTCTTCTAGTAATTCTATCCAAAGATAAACCCTTTTCAGTTAATTCAAAGGTATAAGACTTCTTAGTACCTTTATATAAAGAGAATTTATCCCTTTCCCTTACGGGTTTTTTCTCTTTTGGTCTTTTGATACCAGGTACTCTTCTTATTTTGGGTTTTCCATTCTCATCTTCATCTCCGAGAAACCCAAGCCTTAACCTTGAAGATCTTATAGGGTCATCCTTTTCATAACCTAATTCAGATAATTGGTTGTCCATCCAATCATCATATTTATCTATCAATGTAGGATCTGGAATATTATCAGTTTTATTGATAAAATTTAGTAAAGCTCCTATGGAATTACCTGTAGCATCTGGGAAAGGCATTCCTAAAGCAATAGCCTTTCTTTTAATGTCTTTATAAGTATCATGAGTGCAAGCATCTCTTAAGAATGATACCTTTGGACTGTTTTGTTTTTTGTTCCTTGCCATATTGACTATTTATAAAATTGTTATTTATTATTTCTTTTGCAAATTTACTACATTTATATATAATATGCAAATAATTTAATATATTATTTACTAAATACTGAGGATAGGGTAGTAGAAGCATCTATCCTCTAGCATTTTTAAGTTTCTTATGTGCTTTTTTAAGTATACTTACGTCAAAATCAAGATTATTTATATTATTGTAGTTGATGGCTGATTCTACTGCTAACCTGTAATCAGGCCAAAATTTTAATCCAAGCCTAACTTGAGAAGTTTTTATTCTATAATTAGCTACCATAAAACCAAAGCTATCTGCATGATCTTTTTCCTTAAATACATAGATATAGAACTTATTCATCTCTTTCAAAAGCTCTTCAGATTTTCTAACTGGAATTACTTTATAACCATCCTTATATAAAGTATCTGATATTAAACAGATCCAATATTGGTCTTCGGTATACTTTCTCCTTGCCTTACACTTAAATCTTTCTTCAATTCTTTCCAGCAACCAGTTAGGCATTTTCTTATGATCCAACAGGTACTTGATATATATCTTATGTTTCTTATTTACCCTACGTTTATAAGCAGAGGGTCTCTGTAACATTTTAGGTAATATTCTAAAATTATTCCATCTATCAAACTCTAGAATTAACTCTAGAGTATCAAGGTCCCATCTGTTATCAGATTCCTTTAATCTACCAATGTTCTTAGTAATTAATTTTTCTGATACTGGGTTTAGTAGGTTAACTGAAAGGCCAGTGTATAAACGGGCTTCTTTAACAGTTTTACGATCACAAATACAAGCAGTTATATACTCTTTGAAGTCTTCAGTACAAGGGCCATCCCATCTAAATAGAGAATCATGTTTTTGCAGAAACTCACTAAACATTTTAAGAAATATCTCTGCCCTCTCTTTAATCTCAAGGTATTTGTAGTGAGATAATTTCATCATCTCTCCTACTTCCCATGAAGATTTACCTGTACCTAAAGTTAAATATAAAGAATTCTGCTCATTAGGTAATAACCAGCTCCAGGCTTTTTTAGTTCTATCATCCATAACTTTAATATTGTTTCTTATCCATTATTCTATCTATCTTATCTTGAGTAATATCATCAGGATTATACTCTAGATTAGTAGCTTGTATAACATCTGGATCATAATGAAGATATACGCTATACAGTACATTATCAAAGGGTAATGTTAGTTTCATTGTACCATTTAGTACAAATGTTTCAACAGTTACATGTTTATTTAGATAATCTACTCTTTTAACGGTAGCTTCTACTCCTTCATAAGGATATCCTTTAAGATGTATGTAATCTCCAGGTTTAAGATTTACTAAATCATCTAAAGAATATTTCTTATTCTCATTAGCTATCTTTATAAATCTTCTTACTTCAGATCTATCTACCATAGCTATTAAAGAAAAATCATCCCAGTCTTCGGCATTATCTATCCTAACTCTCTTTTTCCTATTATGTAGAGTTTCAGTATCCCTAAGCCATGAGTGAATACCTGGTATCTTTTTCCTTAGCTTATTCATAAAAGTTCTAGAATAAGCCAATTCTCGAGGTATTCTTATAAAACCATAGTTAAACAGAACAGGTTCTTCAGTAAAGATCATCTTACCTTTTATGGTTTTTCGTAGAATGTTAACGGTAGGTATGATAGCTTTTATTCTTTTATAATGATATTTCTTTAATTGATCATTGGTACCTTTCCATGATTTCTTTTCCAAGTAGAAAAGACAATAAACGTATTTAGTAGGATCTCTTTCCATATAGATAGTAATATTTATCGATTCTTAACTATAGTTTTAGCTAACTTATGTACTCTTTTATAGGATACTTTGTTTAGAACAGCACTAGCCATGAAGATATACAGGTTTAGCTCATTACCTATATTAAAAACCATATACCTGGTATCCTTTACAAAAGGTATAAATTCTTTAGCTAAATCCTCTCCTACTGCCATGAAGAATTCATTAGAAGGCATTGAATTATATCTCATTATCAAAATAGGTACTTTTGCAGACCTAAGAGCATCATTAGTAGCCTGATTCCAGAACTTCTCTACTTCACTACCTTTAGTACCTAATAAGATATGTTCAAATTTAATATCCTTATAACATTTACATTCTACAGATATTTTACACCGGTGAGCATGACGTTCATCGGTACACATAACATCTGAAGCTAGATCACGGCTTTGGTGATTTGCTCCACTGTAGGGAGTTCTACCAAACTTATAACCTGTCCAGTCACTCATCCATTTAGCAACTGTTCTCTCAAATTTATTACCTTTTCTCTTAGAGTTAACCATATTTGTATTTATATATTATATTTATATACCTTTATAGTACTTGTACTGTACTAACTCCATATTGTTTTTTAACTTGCAAAGTTTTACAATTTGATAAAGGTAATGAATCTTGATGAGTGATTAGGAATAGGGTTTTATCTTCATATATATTATTAATCAGAGATACTACTAAATCTATATTCTCATGATCAAGAGATTCAAATACTTCATCTAAGAAAGCTATGTTTATACCTTTACTAGCTGTTAGGGATTCATTCATAGCAAAAGCCATAGCAACGTTAGCTAATTGTTTCTCTCCACCTGATAGCTCATCATAATCTATTATTATATCTCCTCTTTCGATTAAAGTTATAAAATCTTTTTTAGTAGATCCAAGATCTATATCAAAAGAGATTCTAAATCCTAAAACTTTTGAGTAATTCTCTAAAGTCTTATTTAATAGGTCAAGGCTTGAATTAAATAAGTAAGCTTTGATACCTTTGTTTGATAAAGGATCTTCTATTAACCATTCAACATCTTCTAGTTGTTTGTTTGCTTTCTTTAGCTTAGCTTCTATACGCTTAAGCTTTTCTTTCATTTCTAGAGCTTTCTTTTTATATTTAGGAGATAATACATGTAGCTTTTCCTTCTTTAATTCTTTGATTTGATCCTCTATATCCTCTATTCTACGATTTAAGTCTTTTTTATTACTTTTATCTCGATATAGGTTTGCCCTATCTCTTTCATATTTAGAAATTTTATCCTTTAAGCTATATTTCTTATCTGAATAAATATCTATGGCCTTGAAAGATTCCTTTATTATCTTCATCTTAGATAAAGCCTTATCAGCATTGCCTTTTTCAAGTAATCCTATTACCTTATCTATAACCTCTATTAGAGGTATATCTGAAAGGTTTTTGGCTTTTTCAAGTTTAGTGTTTACTTTTATTAGATTTTTCTTTAGTTTATTTATCTTATCTTCGGCTTCTTCTATATCTGATTCAGGATTACCTATTTTAGAAAGCTGTTCTTCTAATTTAGATTTATTGGCTTTTAAGTTTCTTTTCTTATCCTTTATATCAGATTTGAAGGAATCTTCTCTTTCTTTTAGATCATAATAGGTTTCTCTGGTATTCTCAAATTCATGGTTAAATGATTTATACTCATGTTCTATTTCATTTACTTGCATTTTAACCTCATTCCTCATCTTAACTGCCATGTCTTTGGCAATATTGAGAAAATTAAGGTTAAATACTTCCTCGAACAATTTCTTCTTATCAGAGTTAGATTCTTGAATAAGCCTTTGTATACCTTGTCCAAACATTATAGAGTTTAGGAACAATTTATATGATAAGCCTATTTCATTTACTATATACTCTTGGAGTTTAGCTTTACCTTTTATATCTATAAAATCTACATCTTTCTGTACCGTAAGTCTGTCTTTACCTTTAGCTCCATCTTCTAAACATAAAGTGTAATTTTGACACCGAGTGATTACATAGGTGCTATCACCTTTTTGGAAAGTTACATCTACTCTGGTTCCGTTATAATCTTTAGATCTAATTTCTTTCCAAGTATTTACTTCTGAATTACCCTTTAGAGTTTTACCATATAAACACCAAACAAGGGCAGAGAATATAGTAGATTTTCCTTGCCCATTTGAAGCCTTTACTAATACCGTCTGCTTCTCATTCAAACTTATATAACTTTGTCCTTCATATGAACAAAAGCCATCTATCATCAGTCCAATAAATGTTATCATTGTTCTTCGGATTTATTTAAGATGTTAATTAAAAGATTTTCTCGATTCTTATCTTTTATACCAGTAGTCCTCATATAACGTTTAGCTAGACGCTTTTTAGATAACTGCTTAGTAATTTTATGTTCTACTATTTTTTCTACTCTAGATTGTTTCGGAATAACTGTATAGTAGTTACCATCATCCTTTACTTCTTCTTCTGATTCTACATCAATAAACTTAGGGAAGTTATCTAAAGGTATAAACTTTAATGATAAGTCTTCATATAACTCCCAGTAACCCATTTCACAATTTTTATCAGTTCTACGCTGTTGTAAGGGAGCTCCTATCATATATACCTTTTTAGCCAATCTTTGGTGTTTATGTATATGACCACATAATACTAGATCGAACTTATTTAGAGTATTTATATTAATATTCTCTACAGAATCTATACGTCTACCATCTGTATCAGTAGCACCTGGATAATCAGTATGTAATAATAGGATATTTTTACTATTCTTATCCAACTTCAATTTAGAGATATATTCACATAAACCTACGTTATGATCTATGTAGGGTATACCATGTACCGTAATATCTAAACCTATATCTATAGATTCTTTATTTAATATCTTAAATCCCCATTCTGAAGGACCAAATCCTTCAAAACAGTCTAGAATAGATTTAGTTAAATTATCTATCTTATTTACCGAAGGCAGTTCATGATTACCACTTATGGCATAACATCTAAATCGAGGGTATTTAGAATAACATTCTCTTTGCCATTGAATAAATCTTATAAGTAGTGAAGTATCTAATACGTTAGGTTTATGAAACATATCTCCACAAAATAAAGCAGGTACTCCTAACTCACTACATTTTTCAGCTATTAATGAGAGAACCTTAAAACCGTTCTCAGTTCTCTCATTATTTTCGTTAAACTTTGCCCATTGATTTAGATGTAAATCTGAAAAGGCTAAAGCTATTACTTTCTTAGATTTTGTCATATATGAAATTTATTATATATTCTGATCTAATATCTAATTTAGGTTCTTTAACTATCATGATTCTAGTTTCTCCATGTATAGTATCAAGTTTCCATATCTCTACTCCTTCTTTAGATTGAGTACCAGGTCTATACCAATGATTATTGACTAAATGTACTTCTCTAATAAATTGAGCCTTCCAATATTTTATCACGGCTTTCATTATAGAAGATATTTCACACTGGAAAAATCCATTTGTGATCCTCTTTTCATTATCTTCTACTATCCAGTTACCTATAAGCTCTGGAGTAAAATCTAATAATATGAGATGTGAGCAATATTGGTTAGTAAACATCTTACATAAATCCATAAAATGTTTTACTTCACATTCTGGGATTTTATCTGCCTGCTTATACATAAAATAAGAAGCAACATCTAAGAAGCTACGATCACTGATAAAAGAATCCTCGTTTTGGAAACGTTTTTTCCTTAAATTTAATACTTGAAAATCCTCCATATACAAAGTCTTAGGATCTTTAGCTAACATTTCCTGATGAGTTTGTTCTTTTGTCTTTGGTAATAAATCAGATACAGAACCAGATATAAAGTTTAGATCTGCTACATTACCTATCTTTTCAGCTAAAGTAGTTTTACCTATACCTGAAGGACCTGCAAACATTATTTTATTCTTTCTTTCCATAAGTTCTTTCTATTTGTTTATTGAAGTTATCTAGGAATAGTTTTGAATAGAAGGATCCTAAACTATATTCGTTAACTACTTTTTCTAAAGCTTTTACCTTGATTTTACCCTCCTTAGGAATTCTCATAGGTAAAGTCTTTATAGGATGATGATTTATAAACCATCTCAAGTCTATCATCTTCTTATTCCTATCATATACTTCTTTCATCTTCTTATGACCTTCATCTCCTTTGAGATAAGTGTCAGATTCTAAGTAGTTTTCAATACAAGTATAATCATCTAAGAATTTCCTTGCTTTCTTTTCTCCAATACCTGGATAGCCTGGGATATCATCAGATTTATCACCTACTAAGCAAAGCCAATCAACACATTCACTTGCAGAATAACCATTAATTACTTTACAATTAGAATCATATATTAGTTGATCTTTACGCACATTAAAAATCATCGTAGTTTGCTTTACAAGCAATTGATTAAAATCTTTATCTGCAGTAATTAATATTCTTCTAGATTTCTTAGGAGCCCACTTGATAGCTAGATGTGCAAGGAAGTCATCTCCCTCATAGTTATACTCCTTTTTCTTATCATATATGTATTTAATACATAGGATTCTTAATAACTTCTGTATTACCTTCTTTTGACTATGTAGAGATTCATAATCCATAGATATATTCTTTCTATGAGCCTTATAAGTAGGTATTATCTCGGTACGATATTTTGAATGACCATTATCAAATACTATTACTACATCATCAGGTCTAAACCTATACAAGTATGTCTGTAAAGACTTAAAGAATCCGAAGATTGCTCCACTTGGTTTACCATCTACTGATTTGAAGTTCATGAACTTATGGAAAGATTGATGGAGAAGTCCCTCTCCATCAACCAATAATATCGTTTTACGATTAAGATTGCGCATCTTCTTCTTCATAGTCATGTATCATTTCTTCTAACAACTCTATACTATAGTAGTAATTCCTTTTAATGATAGAAGGAACTAAAAACCATAGTTGAGTACAGTTAAATTGATTAATATACTCTTCTAATATCTTACGATTTTCTTCTAAATCTAATTCTGCATAAAGATCTTCTGAAGCTAACCCTCTATCAATTGACAATTGACATACTGAGATAGCTTTTTTCAAATCCTCTAAACCATTCTTATTATTATATCTTGAAGAGTATTTTAGTATCTCTCCTTGGAACCAGTCCATTTTGAAGATTACCATTAAATCTACTGGCTCTATCTTTAATCTAGAGTAATGGGTACCAGCTACCTGTCTTTTTTTATTCGTCATCATCTTCTTCATAATCTCCTGATATATTTTCTACTGGATATAAGTTTTTATCTATACTTTCTAGTAACTTTTTAGTAGTTCCTAAAGTGTTTATACCTTCTTTTCTTATTAACTTTCTACGAAGATCATCATTGTCTTCTAATAAAGCTTTAAACTTCTCGGCTCCTCTGCATAAAGTTTTACCTTTATAAGTAAATGTACCTGAGTGAGATTTCTCTACTATACCATCTTCTACTAGAAGTTCATCTAAGAAGTGTAAACGATCAAAACCTACTTCATCTACATATTTAGGGTTATTATATAAAGGAGAAGCCTTTAAGGTAGGTCCAGGAGGAGCAACTTTATTTTTAATGGTTCTTATTGAAGTTACTCTACCTATCTTCCTTTCTTTACCTTTTACTTTTTTAGTAATCTGTTTACCTCCATATAAACCTATTCTCAATGAAGCATAGAATCTTAAAGCTTGTCCTCCTGGTGTAGTATCAGGATTTTCAAACATACCTGCTTTTAGATTCTTTCTTAACTGATTGATGTAAATCTGGGTTATTCCTAAAGAATATAACATTTCATTACGTATACGGAAGAATTTATATATTGCCTTAGCTCTGTTACCCATATCAGCAGAAGCATTATCCATTTCTGAATCTATATTAGCGTCTGTATCTAAAGCTGATACTGAATCTAATATTAATAGAATTGGCTCATTGTGAGTTAACTGAGATCTCCAATATAAAGATTGAGCAGCTATCCAGTCAGAAATTTTTTCTATAGAAGTATTTCTATATACTACGATTTTAGATAAATCTAAGCCGTTAGATTCTGCCCATGAATTAGTAAATACTTGTTCAGCGTCTACCCATAAAACTACTCCACCAAGATATTGAGCACAATATGCAAAATCATAAGCCATTAGAGTTTTACCTGAGGATTCTTCTCCAAATAATTCCATAATTTTACCATAAGGGATTCCTCCTCCAGTAATCTTATTAAAAGCTAAAAATCTTGAAGGTAACCAAGGTGATTTAGATTCATCTACCTCTGCTGGTACATATTGACCTGCGAATTTCTTTTGTAATTCTCTTAAAGAAGGTATCTTTATTTTCTTTCTACCTGCCATAATGTATTATCTATAAACAAAATAGGGAAACAGCTACCGATTAAAATAACTATCTCCCTATCAATTAAACATTATAAACTAACTCATTAAATATCGCCATGGCGATTCTTCTTCTTTTTCTTATCCTTTGATGACTTCTTTTTCTTCTTTGGAGTATCATCGTCATCATCATCGTCATCAGGAGTATTATTTAAGAACTTATTAAGTTCTTCTTCAATCTCATCGTAAGATTTAACTTGAGATTTTACCATACTCATTAAATCTACTGGCTCAAGAAGTTTCTTATCTACCTTAGTAGGTTTACAATTACGAACTGAATATGATGTATCGAATCTACCTGAACCTGAACGATCAATCTTAATGTCATAGCCATTATTAGGATCGGTCATATCTCCAGCCTCATCCTCATCAAGGTAAAGTTCAATAATATCCTGATATACAGAAGAAGGAATCATAACCAATCTTGGTTTACTGTCGTAATCTAATTCCTTACCCTTTTCATCCTTATATACCAAGCCAGCAATTACATACCTACGTGAAGGAACAAATTTCTTTGCTAACTTCTTGTCATCTTCATCCTTTGAATCCTTTAACTCCTTGTATTTATCCATAACTGGACATGGTTCATCAAATGAAGCTGGAGAAATGATTGAATGATCTCCGAGGTAGAATCGGATAACTTCTATTCCAAGTTCCTCATTAGGACCTGCACTTACGATTCTTACTCGTGTAGTACCATTACCTGGGAATACAAAACCATTTCCTGATCCCTTTTCAGCTAATTTCTTTTTTCTAGCTAACATCTTCTCTCTAGTAGTTTGACCAGAAGAAGACAACTTCTTTTTTTCTTTTTTCATCTTACTTATTTGGATTGTTTTCTGTAAATAATACTTCGTTTAATGATAAGATAGTAAACTTATATTCTCCAATTTCTCCTACAAGGTTTGGATCAAAGCTAACCTCTTTACCAGCGTATTTACCATAAGTAACTACCTTACCTACTACAATAAGATCAAAATAGGTCTTATATTCTTCAGTTATTTCTCCAACAGAGATAATAACTCCTTTATTAGGTATGGTATCTTCTCCACGAGAAGCTGGTAAGATTATACCACCACTAACTGTTTCTTGATTATTAGGGCTTAGAATAAGTACCCTATTTTCTGTTAATCTTCCTCCAATACTATGTATCTTATTGGAAAGTTTGAAAGCTTCTGTTTCGCTTGTAAATTTTAATGGAATGTACATGTTGTTTTTAATGTTTAACGTTGTTATTTTTAACCTTGTATATTCAAATAGTAAAGGCTATTGCTTTCTTAGATTTGCAGATAAAGTTCTGATTACATTCTCTCTACTTTCATAAGCTTTACATAGAGAAATGAATTGAGCAGCTTTTTCTGCCATTTTTAAGTAAGCATTAAACCTAGATATATATTTATGATTAGTATTTGCTTTGTTAGATACATAATCATTATTCCACTGAGGATTAGCATTCTTATAAAAGTTCCATGCTTCACTATAGGCTACATCCTTTTCTTTTGCTAGTTCTTCTCTTCTACGTATATATTTATCACGAATATTACATAGAATAAAATAACTAGAGGGTATATCTCTTAATTGAGAATCTAACCTATTTTTATCTATAGATAATTCATTTTGAATATCTATGATAATTTCTTTACCTTGATATTTAACCTTTACAGGTTTTATGTTAATATCCATTCTATTTTATTTTAAGTAACTGACTTTTCTTACCATCTTCGTGTACCAACATAATATTACCTTGTTGATCTACGTGTAAGAATTTACTCCTTTTAGCAAATTCTAATATTTCCCTAAAAGCCATGTTTTCCTTTACATCTTTGAAAGGGAAGTTCATCAGTCCTTTATACTTATCCAGTAAGTGATATATGTTATACAACCTATACAAGGATACTTCATCTAAACCTGCCTTATCTACTATCTGCATAAATAAAGCAAAGTATACATGTAAGGTATCCTCGAATTTAGAAGAATCTACCTCATTCATAGTTAGTACAGATTTCTTATTTAATTCTTCTACTAACCATATAAGTTTATTAAGAGTTCTCCTTATCTCCTTTACTATCTGTTTATTAGATTGAACTAAATCTAAACTAGCCCAATCCATAGCTTTCTCTGCTTGCTCAAAACCTTGAGCTGCTGCTCCAGCTAAGATATAAGCTAAGTTTAATTTTCTATTAGCCCATGTCCTAGCATTGATTATAGCTTTATCTTCTGCCATTTGTTATAATATTTTAATTATAAAGATATAGTTTCTGATCTTTTTCCTCTTATACATTTCATACTATTCTCATGAGGTAGTAAGTTTTTACAACTTGGACAAGGTATATACCTATGTAAAAAATCCCTCATAAAGTAAGTATCTTCAAGCTGATACTCAAAATTCTTATCACAGTAAGGACAAATCATAATATATTTATCCAAGCTTCTTGTAATATGCTTCATATTCTTTGAACTGTTTCTTAAATACTTTAGGGAAATCCTTGATAGAGATGTTTTTATACTTCATATATTGCTTATGAAAATCTTCCTCGTTGTATTCTCCATTCAATAGCTTATTATAATCATATAAAGGTACAAAAGGTAACTCTTCAGCCATTGTCCTACCTATTTCAAAATCCATTGACATATCTACGTCATTGATTTGAAAACCAAAATATTCTTTAGTTTTAGGGTTTCTAAATATATTCCACATGTGATATACTGTGTATATATTTATATCATTTGGCTTAGTGTTAAAATAGTTAGCGTCATGTACCAAGCATACTGAATCCATCTGAGGGAATTTCCTCTGTCTCATTGACCAATATAATAATATAGATCCAAATAAACACATGTCAGAAGCAGCTGATTGACAAGGAGCGTTTACAGATAATCTTATAGCATAAGCTACTTCAGATCTATCTTCTGAAAATACTTGAGGCAATCTTCTTTTTCTTCCAAATAAACTAGATATATAACCTTGTTTTTTAAGAACCTTCTCCTGGTGTTTCATGAATTTCTTTATCTTAGGATGTTCCTCGAAAAATTCATTTAATTGTTGTTGAGCTTCATCGGGTGTTACTATTAAACCTGCCTTAGGATCGGATAATTTTTCTGATAAAAGTTTAGCTTGTATACCATAGATAATACCAAAAGCAATTTGCTTAGCCTGTTTACGTCTAGTGCTCCATATTTTATGTTCTGGATTGTTCTCATCATCCTTTGCTGCAAGAGCTACTTCATAAGATACTCCATATTTCTTTGCTGCAATAGCTAAGTGAGGATCCTGATTTTCTGCAAAAGCTTTAAGATATGTTTCATCTCCAGATAAGTGAGCCATGATTCTTAACTCTGCCTGTGAAAAGTCCATTGCAAAGTATAAAGTACCAGGGTTAGCTACCAACTGTTTCTTAATATTAGGGTCTACAGAAGTTTTAGGTATTTGTTGCATATTAGGTTCTGAAGAAGAAAGTCTACCGCTAGTAGTTCCAATGATATTGAATTTACCATGTAGCTTAGAATCATCCTGTACCTTTTCATTCCAACCTTCTATGTAGGTCTTATACATTTTCTCCAATCCTCTCAACTCTAACAAAGTATCAAGGAAGATTGCTTTTGGAGACTTAGGATCTTTTACAGTTAATCTTAATTCTACTAAAGCATCCTCTGCTGTAGATCTACCTCCATTATCTGTATACTGAGTACATTCGAAATTAAATCCATCATATATCAAAGCTGGTAGGTCTCTATTACTGTTTAGATTTAGAGGATTGATTAAAGCTTTCTCAGTTTTAGTAGTAAATACTCCTGATAATATGTTTTCTATTTTCTTTTCTCTACTAGCAATTTTTCTTTCACTACCAGGTATTTCTTCTAATTGAGATATTTCATCTCTTAGTTTTTCTAAATAGGTATCTATTCTTTTCTGAATATATTTTTTAGTAAACTTCTTAACCCTTGGTAAATTATAGATTACCTCATAAGCATTATTTATCTTAGGTTTATAAGTTTCTAATAATTCTTGATTGAAAGCTCTATCCAAATATAAACCATTCTTCTCTACAGTTTGTAATACCCTACTAGCAGGCATTATCATATTACGGAAAAGATTATACATATCCTTTTCTATAATCATCCTTTCGAAGAATATAGATAATCTAAAAGTATAATCTGTATCTTGACAACCGTATTGACATAGGGGTTCTAATGGTTTTTGATCCCAAGGTATCTTATCGAAACCCTTTTCACTTTCATAGTTAGCAGCCCATGGTAAATACCTTTTTACCATATCTTTCAAACCATTTGGACGTTCTTCATTAAGAACATATTTAGCAAGCATACCATCTATCAAAGTACCTCTTAGATAGATACCATATTTTTCAAATATCTGTAAATCGAATTTAGCATTCCAAGCAATTTTAACAATATTATTATTTTCAATTACTTCATGACCAAATCTTTTTAGAGCCTTTAACCAATTCCATGTACTATCAGTGTATTTCTTAGTTTCAAAATGATGTAAAGGTATAGAACATCCAAAACCTGGCATACAAGTTACTGATAATATAGTAGGCTTAAAATCCTTGTTATATATACCTTCTGCATTAGTCTCAAAGTCAATACAAGCATATCTAGTAGACTTACATAATTCTATAAGCCTATCTAAGTCTTTATATGATTTGATTATTTTATATTTAGTTCTCATCTCTACATATTACTAAAGATTAAAAATAAAAACGGGTATACCTAATATCACTACTAAGTATACCCTACCGAATAATAACTAATGAGCCACGAACATTATACTTTATCCTTCATAAGATCATCTATAGATGATTTTAATAAAGGCCAGTCTTTCTTGTAACAATGAAGAGAATCTATAGTATGAATGAGCATACCTGGTTTAACTCCTACCTTCTCTGCTACATATTCCATCATACACCATGCAAGATATACATCATCTCCAAAATGTTGAACAAAATCTGAACTTCTCTGATGATAAGTAAGATTTAATCTTCCTTCTCTAACAAAGAAACCATAATATACTGAACAAGGAATTCTCTTATTACCTTCATAATAATTACAATCATTTCCAGTAAATATAGGGAGAACTGCTTTACGAGTATCTGGATCTGTTTTTAGCAATTCAATAACTGCTTCAAGAGCTGTAAGATTTTCTCCTCTGTATTTTACAAATCTATTGATACGATCTGCATAAGTATAATCGAATTTACCTTGCTTATCCAAGAATTGTTCCCACATATCTTTTCTTTCAAGATAAGCAGTTCCAGGATTAACTGGATGACCACTGATTCTCTCTTTGAATTCCATCTCTGCCCATTTCTTAGCATGAGTGAAAACAAATAGGTATTCTACATCGGGTAGATTTGTAATACAGTACTGTTTACAAAATTCTTCCTTAGTAATAAAATCTTCATTACCCTCAATCACTTTGTTCTGATAGGTTTTAGGTTTAACCTCTGTACCCATTTCCCAAAGATCTCTGCTCATCTCTGACATGAGCTCTCTTGCATTACTATAAATACGCATGTTTATTAATATTTAATTGTTATATTCTTTTATAGAATTAGCCTTTTCTATGTAGCTTAGCTAAATACTTCTTCTTATATTTCTTTCTCTGAGAATAAGTTATACAATTCTCTGGATATTCAATATCGTCATTTTCTATAACTAAATCTTTAGCTAGTAAAGGCTTATACTCAAATAAGTCTGGACGCATTACCTTGAAACTCCTTAGGAATACCTTATAAGTAGAGAATTCCTTCTCAGTACCTTTCATGAACTTATCATATACTTCTTTTATTCGGGTATACCATTCAGTGGTTTTATCCATCTTCTTAGTAACCTTCTTAAAAGATTTATGACCTCCACAGTACATAAGTAATGTTTCTATGTTACCATACATTTGAGTAGCAAATATGTTGATCTGTACTCTTTGATCTTTACCATAAACATATTCTGCCATTCTTTGTATTAGCAAGAGATCAAACATCAATCTCTTAGTAATCTCAGAAGCTCTCAGTACCATAGTAATAACTGGTATATCTTCTGAAAACCTTTTACTAAATGTAGCAGCTAATAAGCATTGCTTACCATTATTATGTTTATTGTGGAAGAGGAATGATACATTGTAGTTTTGATTATATCCTACAGTCTTCATCTTTATCTGAGACTTCAATAGATCTAACTGATTAAAGTCTAAGTAATTGTTTAAGAGTACGGTCCATTTTGATTGTGTGTAATTAAAATGGCGACCAAAATCGAAACTAGGATCAACCCAAGCATTTCTAATTTTAATGAATATGTTATATACTACTGCTACACCTGCATTAGCCACAGCTCCTTTATTAAAGAGCTGTGGATCTAATGTTATAAAACCTTCATTTAACTTCTCCCATGCTTCAGTAGAGGTAGCAAACTCTAAATCATGTACATGTTCAGAAGCATCAAAGGTCATGTTCTCAAATTTTTTATTCCATCCTCCCATATTAATAACCACTATTTTGACGGAAATGATTTACTCTGTTTTTCTTAAAACATAGAGTATACAAAGTCTTAGGAATAAATCCTACTGTATAGAGATAACCAAGGTACTTAATTAATCCCAATGCTAATTGTTCACTATATCTAGTGATATCTGTTAATTCCTGTGACTGTTTCCAAGGTTTATTCTTTAAGAAGTTTCTAGATATATTAATATGGTAAGCTACTCCCCACAACATATGATCTTCGCAACGATGAAAATCTTTATTGCTAAATCTAAAAGCAGGTATATATGAATTTACATGATATACATCTAAACCCATATCTTCAATATTAGCTTCGCTTAGAAGATTATATCGATAGTCCATATCTTCTAATTCTTCTCCTTTACCTTCAAGATCAAAAATATAACTACCTAATAACATTAGATCAAGCATATTCTCAACTTTATCTCGGTTAATTCTAACTACTAAATCCTTTAATTTAGCGTTAGCATAGTTATAAATATCTTTAATCTCAAGGTTAGCATACATCAGCAAAGCCATATAAAAAGCCATAGCATCTGCCTGCTCTTCATTAGAATTCTGAAGATTATTAGCTACCATTTGCCATTCAGAATCACTAAAGGTTTGATTATTAAAACCATGATCTTGATACATATCAATAACTGCAGAAGTAGATTCATAACCCTCAGCGGTTTCTTCTATTACTCTTGCAGAAAAATCCTTTAGTACTTGTTGACCCTTGAAAGTATTAATATCAATAGGAGGTAGTGGCAGATCTTTTTCGATCTTACCACAATATCCTTGCAATAGTTCAACCTCTAGATTATATATAGCTTCTAAATAAGCTTCCTTTTCTACTACTGGAGGTATTTCTCTAATATTTCTAATATCCATAGTTTAATCTCCCTCTATATCGCTTGGATGAGTTGGTTCATATGTTCTACCTCCTTTATCACCAGAGCCAAATCCATTAGTACCTCTAGTTCCCCAATTCTTTGATTCCTTTTCATAGGTATCATTATCTATCTCCTCTGGATTTGTAAGATAGATTGGAGTATGAATCATCTGTACCAATGGTTCTCCAGCATTTATAGTTACTACTTCTGATGAAGTATTATAAACTGCCAAGTTATATTCACCTACATAAGGAGAATCACAAATCTGAGCAGTAAAGATCAAACCTAATTTAGTAGATTTGCCAGATTTATTAGCTACCATCATCATTGAATCTTTTGGCTCTAATAAACCTTTAATACCAGAAGGAATCTTAATCCTTGACTGCGGTTTAAGGTGAATCATAATAACCTTTCCACCTTTTATACTAATATTGAAAGCAGAAGGATCTGGATTTGCTTCAAACAAGTCTCCAATAGTTAAATCAGTTGGTACATAGAAGTCTAAACCAGCATCTCCCTCGTTGTGACGTGTAGGAGATTTAACCTCTCTTACTTTTGTAAATCTAAATTTTGTTGTTGACATAATAATATATTATTTGATGTAAAACGTCTCCATAGGTAAGTTCATCTATTTCTTTATATGTAATAGGTCTAAAATCTGCAGTACCTACGATTTCTTCTAGTTTCTTGTTTATATTTTTAATAAAACTACTAACATCAGTTTTCTTCATAAATACTTTGATAAGTATATCTGATTGCTGAACCATGTAGTTTGGATTATTCAAATACCTACAGAATAGATACCAGATATAGGGTATCATTTCCTTTATTAATCCTTCTTGTTTATTCATTTCATTTCTTTATAAATTTTCCTGATAGTTTTAGTAGGTACTTCATATTTAGCAGAAGTCTTCTCTACTACCTTTTTCCTATCAAAACCTTTTCTCTTTAATCCTCGAATATATTTCTTGATTGCCTTAACATCTTCGAGAATTTCAAGATCCTTATAATTATTTTCTTCTTCTAATTGTTTACGAGTTTTACCTAATGTCTGAGACATCTTCAAACAACATAACTCAGAATCTCCACACATCCTACACTCTTTAGTAGTAAGATTATAACCTTTACCAAAGCATGGATCTTTATCAGTACCTATCTTTGATAAATCAAATGGTTCGAGTGGATCATGTTTAAGTAAATCTACTCCTTTACTCTTTTTCATATTTTATACTTTCAAGTTCTTTATTAAAAGTTATACTCTTGATTCCTTTATTGCAAATAGTTCTTGTTAAATACTTCTTTCTATCCTCTTGATAGCCTTCTGTACTTGTATAACCACAGCATTTCATCTCTGGACAGAACCCTCTATATAGACAGGAAGGTACACAATAACGAGCAAGTATAGGCTCTATTTTAGATAGCTCATCTATAACCATATTCCAAGCTAATCTAGTTACTCTATCAGCTCGATTGCATAATCTTACTTTAGATATGTTAATAAGTTCTTGAGCATTCATATAGAGTATCATATTAACAGGATCTGTTTGTTTTCGTGTAGATCTATCAACTCCAGTTATATCTCCCCTTGATGTTGATACAAAAGGCTGAGCATGTACATGTCTTACTAAGTGACCCATGTTACAATATGGAATATCCTTTATAGTTATCTCGAATTCTAATAACCTCAAAGGAGAATGTTCAGCTACTATCATATCCTCCTTAAAGTTATCAGAAGGTTCTTTCATTAAAGGAGCAAGGTTCTGAGTGAACCTTGCTGCATTCAGTACATCATTCCATGATGTTTTACGTATTACGTTTACTTCCATAATTTTAGTTAGTATATACTATTTCTAATGTACCAGCTAATGATAAAAATACCGAATCTCCTATATGATACTGGTATAAACATGCTGGATCCTTTGTAGTAAAACTGAAAGCTCTGTATTTTCTTTTCTTTTTATATTTGTTAACTACTATGATATTATATGTATCTGGTTCTCTAAGATAAGTACCATTGTACTTATAAGGTATCATATGTGCAGGTTCACATCTAATATCTGCAATTCTACCTCTATAGGAATCATCATCACATGATATACATATAAAACATATAAACATTAAGATAAATAAAAGCTTTTTCATAATTTCTAACCTTCATGATTAACTGTATCTACAAGTTTTCTCAAAGCTTTGAACACTGGATGATCAGATTTCTTTACATTTAGCCAATCTAAAGCCTTTAGTAAACGTTCTTCTTCTACTACTGATAAAGATATGGTTATTTGTCTAAACATATCCTCAGGAATATCTTTATTAGGATATTTATCCTTTAAGATCTTCTCTACATATAACCATTGATAGTTAGCTTTCTTAATAAGATTAAGATTGGTTCTATCTTTCTCCATTAGAGATTTAACATTCTTACAGTCACTTAAGATCTCTTTGAATACTTCTCCATGAAGACCTAATAGTTCCTTTACTCTAGTCAGTGTATCTTTACCAACTAAACATTCTTCTAATCTCTTTTCTAGTTCTGTACTTAACATAATTATTCTTCGTTTAAGTTTTTAATATTTTTTACTATAGTTCCTTGGTTTTCAATTTCTTGTTGGATATACCTCTCTATCTTCTGAGCTTCTTCATAATTCTCTTCAGATATGAATTGATTCTGTATATCCTTTAACTGTTTGAGGTACAATGTACTTAGATAATTCTTTATCATGTACTGATTACATAATAATACTCTGTATTTATTATCTAACTCCCGTATCTTATCAAAATAATACTTATGTATATTACTTAATACTACTAACAGTAGTAGATTGAGTATTATAAGAAGTATACTTATGATCGTATTAATCATTGCTTTATTTATTAAATTAATAATATGCTCATTAGCCTTAAGCTTTATATCTTTCCCTAAAAGAAAAAGATATAATCTATTAGTCTATGCCTTAGCCTTGAAAGTATATTTAGTATATAACCTTGCTAGATTAATCACTTTCAATTTCTCTTGCCTATAATATCTAGCTCTCTTTTTAGAATGTCTTCCTAAATATCTACCGGGATATTGAATATCATCTAGATAAACTCTATTCTTACCTTCATATGTTCTTACCAATCGTCCAAGGAATTGTATAGATTTCTCCTGTGAGTTCATCCCTGCTGCATTAATCATATATCTCAATTTAGGGAAGTTCTTACCTCTGGCAATGATTGTAGTAGATATTAATATATCTATCCTACCTTCCCTAAAATTTTCCATTATACTTTTTCTTATATTAGCAGGAGTATTTACATGCACATAAGCAACTTTATATCGTAGATCTAGTGCATTAGATAAATACTTATATAAGTTTTCACAGTGTTTAATATATTTGCAAACTATGAGTGCTGGTAATCTGCCATAAGTTATATTATATTTTAACCTATCTAATACTACCTTATAAGAATCTTTATTCTCAATTACATTGGCATCATATTCTTCTTGATATACTTTTATCTCTTTATAATTCTTAGGGTATAAATCTATACATGGTACTAGTTTAACTATAGTGTTAGTTGAATGACCAACCTTTATGGAATCCTTTATAGTAAACTTAAACATCTCTTTACCAAAGAAAGCCTCAAGATTCATATTCTTAAGTTTATCTTTAGCAAGGTTACTCATATAGATGGTACCTGATAAGCCTATTCTTACTCGAGTATTATATAGGTGAGTTAAAACTGTTTGGTACATTTTACTACCTGCTAAGTCAGCCTCGTCTACTAATACCATATCTACTTTAGCTAACTCATTCTGGTATTTCTTAATATTACGTGATATAGATTGTACCATTCCTATGCTAAAGTTAGACCAGTTTTCTACCTTACTACCTTGAATAAAGGTTATATTTTCATCTGGTAAATACTGCTTAAACTCTTTCTGAGATTGTCTTAGCCAATCAGCATCTTGAGTTATCAATAAAGTTTTAAGTTGCCTACCATAACTGTAGTATAAAGAAGACATCAATAAACTCTTACCAAAGTTAACAGCAGCATTTACTACTCCGATATGAAAAGGTATATCTGCTATCTTATACTTTAAGATATTTTCTAGAGCCTGTAATTGTTCTTTACGTAAACTATAGTTACCAATGTTCTTAACTATCTTAGCTTTAGGTATAGGTCTTCTAGTATCTATGATTTTAATCTTCAAACCATATTCTTTCAACATTTGATAAACCCTTGGTAACATACCTATCTTAAATACTCCATACTTATTTAAGAAATGTACTTTACCATCCCAGCCTCTAACTTTCCTCATTAGATAAAAAGCTTGAGGGTGTTTGATACTAAGTTCATCATATAACTTTACTGCATACTTCTGAGGTATATCTAATTCACACTCATTGCAGTTTTTAATAATGATCCTATTCATCTTCGTCATTTATTTTATTCCACAAACTACCTTCTATAGCATTGATGTAATCTTCTTTAGAAGCTTCAGAATGTTTATACATAAACTTAGTATAATATCCATAGGCCTTATCATTTACCAAGTTCTGAGGTTCAGGCATACCATTACACCAAGCTAATCCTTCAAATTGAGCATCTATCCAATTCCTATAATCTATATCCTCTTCGTTACATTTATTAGCTACATCCTTGAAGTAAGCATATAGACTTGGTTGATTGGTATAATCAACTCTAATACCAGTTCTGTTTACAATGGTTTTACAATAATAATCATGTATCTCCTTAGTAAATTCAGGATCTGAATCTTCTAATAACTCCTGTTTAGATTGATAAGTCTTAGATATTTCTTCGGACATATTTAATAAACTGTTAAGATAAGATTTATGATTCCTATTTTTTAATAGGTTTAATCCTGTCTTAATATACTCAATATAACCTGCCCTTGTTTCTAATTCAAAATCCTTACAGAAGGTATTACAAATATCAGCTAACTTTTTACAACTTGCCCATAGTCTTGGTTGAGATTCTTCTATCTTTCTAACACCCTTGAATTTCATACTTACTTGAACAGAGTAGAAGATGTTAGCTGCAAGGTTAGCATCACCTAAGCTTGCTAGAGCAATATTATTAGCTTTCTTTCTATTCTTACTGCTTTTAATCAACATAATTCTAGTATTTACAGCACTTTGCTTAGCATTAACGAAAAAATCCTCCACTGGGAAGGATTTTACACCAAGTTCTTTTAATAATTCCTTGAACTTAGTTTTTGTTATGTGTATACTGGGATCTCTCATTATTCATATTTATTTTATATAATTATATAGGATTTACCTCAATCCAAAGAGTTCTTGATTCTAATAAGTTCTTGATAGTCTTGGTATCTAGTGTTATATACTAATTTAAGCACTTCTGTTTTACCAAGATCATTGCAATCTTTACCATCTGGTAGGAATACTACCTTTACTTTCTTAAAATCTACTAATTTTAAGGCAAGGCTTACAGCATAATGTTTAGCATCTGGGTCAAGTAATATTATTATATGTTCTACAGGAGCTTTAATAATTTCATTTACTTGATAAGCAGATATGGCTTTACCCATAGTAGCTATACCTCTTTCACCCATAGTCAAAGCATTGATTGCACCTTCACATAAGTAGACTGACTTATACATTTGCATAGCGTCAAAATTGAATATAAGAAACTCCTTCCCAAGCCCAGTGATGTCCTTATTTGGATTGTTGTATCTTGGACCTGTTCCCATAACGTTACGGGCATTGTAATAGCGAAGCTCTCCATTGTAGTAAAATGGTATAATGAGATACCCAAATAACGGTCCTTCATTACAGTACCCAATGCCAAGTCTAGACAGTCTATCAATTTGAAAGCCTCTATTTCGGATATACCTTTGCATTCCCATAGCCAGTTGACTGGTACCAAAATTGATATTACGGAATCCTTCTGGTAGATATACGGGCTGTTTACTCGGCAACTCGACTTTCTCCTCTTTAAACTCCAGTTCATCAAAGTTTCCATTGTTCAAATATTTAATAAGTTCACTATACGTTTCTAAGTTCTCTATATACATTACCATTTGAGCAGGATTTGGATGAGAGTTACATCTAAAACAATTACATCTATATAGAGATAGATTAACTCCCATCTTTTCTTCTCTGCCACAGTATGGACAAACTGGTACTCTTAACCACCCATGTTTATACTCAAAAGCTCCTAACCTTTTTATAAAGTAGGAGTACAATTGAGACTTGAATTTAGAGGTTATCTTCATATCATTAACTAGCTCTCTGATAGATATCGTTATTCTTATCTACAGCAAATAAACCTAATCTTTCTATTTCAGGATTATTTACAAGAGTACTAACGGCAACACAGTGTTCTACACCTTTATATCTAAAAGTTTTAACCACTGTCCATTCTTTTCTGCAACCTTTTAACTTAAAAGTTTTTCCTTTGTGAAATATTCTCATTTCTGTAATTCTTTAATTTGTTTACGTACTATCTTCCTTAAGTCCTTAAGATCTGATAAGGTTAGGTTATTTATAACTAAACCTACGTTATTATGAGAGAATTTGATCTCTACAGATTTAACTCTTGCCTCATGTTTATTATCATTAAACAAAAGTTTAGTGGGTTCTTTTTGAATAATCGAGGTTATCTTATAGTAATTCATTTTAGATATCTCCATGTTCTAATTCTTTAGCTCTTTTAGGATCAGCATTAGGATTCTTATTAGATTTATTAAACGCTTCATCTAATTTATCTCCATATACTTCATCATATTTTTTACGCTGTTCTATAGTAAATTCCTTAGCTTTTTGTTTTTCTATATCTACATGAAATAAAGCTCTTCCACTTGGTTTACCATCTCTCTGTACCACTAGTTCAAGTCTTTGGATATTATCCTTATCCTCTTGATCTGTTGCATTAAGACCATAGATAACTTGAACATGTCTTACTATGTCTACGCATTTAGCAATATCATTTTCATCATATCTAGTAGTCCTATGTTTCTTTCCCTCTCTAGTTATATGGTTTGCAGTCCAAACCATATCTAGATCTTCAGCTTCAGCCATATTTTGAATATCTATAAATACGTTAGATATTCTATCAAAATCTTCCCTATCACCTTGAGTAGAAGCTAACTTAGCAGCATAGTCGATAATAACTACCTTGATATTGATACCTTGTTCGGCTAGCTTATGTATAAGGTTAGATATATAATTACAGTTAGTTGCCATTGCAGGAACTCTTTCTATAACCATTTCTACTCCTAACCTTTGAAGTTTACGAGTATGACGAGATTCTATAGCATCATATTCTCCAGAGTATAGTTCTGACTTAGTTTTACCGATTGAAGCTTGTATTACACGATCCATGATTTGATCTTTACCATTCTCAGTATCAATGTATAATACATCTTTTTTCATTCTTAAATATCCCAAAGCTAAATTAACCAAGAAGAAAGTCTTCCTTGCTTTTGGTTTATCCAATAATACTCCTACAGAATGAGTTGGAAAACCTCCTGCATTAGTTAATTTATTCATCTGCCTAAATGGGCAAGGTACTATAGCAGGATCATCTTGTCTCTTAAACTGTCTTTCTGCAACATCCCTTACTAAATATAAAGGAGCATCATCCTTCTTTGGTTTGGCTTTTTGAAGGATCTTATCTATCTTATGATAATACTCTTCATATTGATGGAAGTCATTTAAGTCGAAACTATCATTGAGATTCTTCATCTCAATGAAGGTAGTAAACTGATATACCTTTTCTTGTATATAATCCCTATCTTTTAGATGTACATTGTAAAGATTATCTACTATACTGAGTATCTTAGGTACATCTTCTTTGGTTACTAGATCTACATAATCTTTACTTTCTAGTAATTCTTTAATAACTTCCTTTAATACATTTGCAGAAGGTATTTTATTAGACTTACGTTTAAGATATTTAACTAGAGCCTCTGCAATTATAGAATGTTCTATCAGTGTTAAATATCCAGGCTTAATTCTCTTTAATACTAACCTACCTTCTTTATCCTGGATTATAAACCTAAGGATCTCCAATTGAAAGTTAATATCAAAGGTAAATTTGAACTTTGATTTTTTCATTTCTTGTAGCTGTTTTACTTATGTATTATAATAGAAATTATAGAAACCAGTATCTTAACTATCTAGAACTACTCACTAATCCTCAGCTCTATGGTTAAATTTCTGAGTATTTATTTGCATATTATATATAAAATAATTATATTTGCAAACATATTATAAATAATTAATGAGTATGAATAAAATTATTAGCGACGGTTCTGAAATACATCGTCTAAAACCTATGCAAAAAGGTTATGATGTTGAACTTTTTGATAAGCTTTTCAAACTAGTTCAGCCGGTTATTAGAAATTTAGTAAGAGGAATTGATATTAGAAGGTTTAATATTACTACAGATATCCTTACTTCTCAATTCTATGATAAGATGTTATTCGTTTTTAATAAATATTATGGTACAGTAGATGAAGAACATCTTAAAGCTAATATACTAAGAGCTTTATCTACTTATAAAAACCATTTATTAAAATATGCCTACAGTGATAAAGCTTCTTTTAATCAAAGTTTAAGATCTTTCGAGGATTTATTTGATGATAGTAAAGAAGATTTCTCAGATGAAGATGATTCTGCTAAAGTTAAAAATGATATGTGGGATATGTTAAACACATATATGGATAACCATCTATCTTTAGACGCTAAATTAGTATGGGAGATGACGGTAACTCCTACTCCCTTTATAGAAGCTAATGCTAAGTTCGGTAGGATTACCAATAGTTTATTGGTAGAATTCTTTAATCTACCTAAGAATAGAACTTCAGTTAGATATATAGGAGAATTAAGAGAAGAAATATCCCATACCTTAGAACAAGCTAAAATGGATTTAAGATATTAAACACAATAAAGGGAGGATCCTATTGCTAAGATCCTCCCAATCAACCTAAACTAAAAACAATCAAATCAGACAGAAGCCTTTTTTCTAATATATCTTAATGTAATTGCTGGAGGCAATTTAGATACTACTAAGTAATCGTTAGGAGTTTCTGAATTATAATTAGACTTTTCAGTTAAATTAGCTGAAGTAATTACTGTACCCTTTTGTATACCTCCTACTGGATTATAATCTACATCTAAAGCATTACCATTAATGTTTTGATTCCTATCAATATAATTACAAGGCATAAGACTAAAAACATCCTTAGCATCATCTTGTCTACCAGCTACTAATCCTATACCGTGATAATGTTTTGGTAGATTCTTACCATTAATTTTTATAGACCAGGTACCATAAGTTTCATCAGGATTATATATAGAACCTACTGTAGTAAGTTCCTGAGTATTACCTGATGGTGTATCTATTCTAATACCTCCTTCAGCATATCCCACTACTATACGACCTTTAGCTTTAGAGTATTCTTCCCAACCAGCAGGTATATTTTCACCTTCAAATAAGATAATTGATCCAGGAGCTAATACTGCTCCATCTATCAAAGTTTTTATACCTTTAATCTTCTGATTTACTAAATATTCTACATATTCAGCCAAACTCTTAAAAGGTTTACCAGAATCATTTAGTTGACTATCTACCTCTGAATAACCTACAAAATTCTCCAGTCTTTGTATAGATTCCGTAAGATAGCTATGTATTCTCTGATTATAATTTACAGTAGATGGAAACTTACCCATATAAGGTATGAGAGCAAAGTTCTCTTTCTTATTATTATCCAAAGAATTAAATCCTTCTCCATATACTCCTAAGAACACCATATTTTTCTGGTTCTTACGGTAAGTTTCGCAAATAGATTCTACTTTATCGATTAAACCTTTATAAGTGATTTTACCATTATAAGCAGGGTCATTATCTTTTGCAATATTAGCTTTTCTTAAATCTCTAGCAATAGGATAGTAATTATCTAAAGATTTTTTATATAAGTCATAAAAATTAAAACTAGAGCTATTCCAAAATGCCCTGAGGATAGGTTGGTTCTGTACTGCCTCTTCTACATAGTTATGTTCGGCAAATAATAGAACCTCTTTAGTTTCTCTACTATTAACTCCTTCAATCTCTAAGTGTAAAACTTGATCTCCAGATCTATAGAGTATACCATCCTTATTAATGAAACAGAAGTTAACATTATAATCTGTAGGATCTGCATCTTCTCTACAAGAAAGCCTATGACTAAATATAGTATCTCTTATTTGATATCTCAAAGGATCATAGGAATCTGTATTAGCAGATCCTTCATCTCCATATCCATAAGGATAAATATCTAAACTACTACCATTAATAGTAGCAGAACCAAATCCACAAATAGGACCTGGACCAGGTATAAGACCTATGGCTTCTGATATCTCTTTAGAAGATATTCTACTACCATAATTAAAATACACTTTGTTGTTCATAATTAATTATTTAATTTTTCAGTTTCTATCTGCTCTGCCATATCACTAAATATGGACTGTAAACTCTTAAACCGCATAGTAATCAATAATATTAATATCCTCCAAATACTTATACGATTCTTAATACCATGTAATACGCATATATGACCATATATGGAATCTATTTCAAAACCATAACATAGTACCATTACTATAGTAGCTACTATCATAGGGTCAAAACCAAAAGGAGAACCTAAAGCTTTACCTAAAAAAGCTCCCATTAATATATATAATATGTAATCTATGAATTTATTCATAGTTCTCCTACAGGCTCTTGATTTCCTAATAGGAATACCTGCGTATTTACTTTCACTTAACCCAAACCAAAAGTCTCCTATAACTAACACTAAAGCCAATAATATCATCCACCTTAAGTCATATAATAGGTTGACGAATTCTAATCCCATTGGGAAGGCTATTATTCTACGACTAGTGTCAGAATTTATTAATCCCGATATTTCTCTATTGACCATGTTAAATTATCATTACCCATTGTATCAATTAATAAAGGTTTCTCAGATTTATCTAATAAACCAAACTCGTTAGTTACCCAGGTTATGTAAGGAGGTAATATAGTTACATGTAACCAATTTAACTTAGCTACTAAAGTTCTACCATCCTTTAGATTAGCCTTAAAAGTAGTAACACCCTCCACAGTTAATACCTTACCTAGATCCACTTTTTCAGTTATATTTTTACCATCCATACGAACAGTTTCCATAATAACTTCTTCACTAGAATCTTGTACAGTATTACCCTGATCATCTACTAACCTTAATATGAAAGGTTCAGTGACTGGACTACTTCTAGTAAAGGTAATACCAAAAGTATTAGTATCAGTCATAGTCTTACCTGTCCAATAATCATTGGATTTCTTTCCTATTGGAGTAATTTCTAGATAACTTATACGTGGTTTACTACTACGATTATCTATTACATACCATTTGAAAGAAGCTTCATCATTGAATGGAGATTGGATGTAGAATAGTCCAGCTATACGAGTAGTGATCCTTAATCTAAATTTAGTAGAAGATCCTACATCAGGGATTCTATCTATTACAAAACCTTGTCCATCTACCTTTGGAGTTTCACCATCTCTAGTGCCTATCTTGTAAGTTTTACTATCAGGAGTAGTTACAATGTAAGATGAGTTATCCTTATTATTTAGAAAATCTTGAGAGTAGGAATTATTACCAACATAAGCTAATACCAACCCAGTCTGATTAGATTGATCATCTATGTAGTCTCTAGTATGTAAGTTCCAATATCTTATGAACTGTACTTGTATACTCTTATCGATTATTTCTAGAGAAGCTGATTTATTTAAGTCTGGATTACCTTGATCTACATTGAAGATGTAATTATCCATAGATAATGGCTTCCATATATCTCCATTCTTTAAGTGAATATTAGTACCTTTTATAGTAACTGTAGTATTATCTGGAACTGGTTGATTATTTAAGGATTCTATATATACCTTTATCTCAGCATTCTTTAACAAATCTATTTGAGTATCCATTACTACCTTTGATAACTTATCCTCTAGTTTATCTATAGTAGTTTCACTAGGATGAGTATTACTGTAGTAGGTTCTTTTTACATATTTATATCCTAATAATACTTTATATCCTGGCTTTCGGTTAGCAATTACTGCTTCTACAATTTTAGAAGGATCTTCTTCTATATGAAATTTATAAGTTCCTCCTGCTGTAATATCCCAGGTAGTTATAAATTGATTAGTACTTTGGGATTCTTTTACCTCTCCAGAATGTTCTGAAACTACATGTACAGGTAATTTATTACTACCATCTACCTTATAAGCTTCTACTGGAACAGCTATAGGATTTTCTCCATCATATACCTTGTCATACTCTCCAATTTTGATAATATAATAGGTAATATTTTGATATTTATCGTTAGATATGATCAAGGTAAAAGCTTTATTAGGATCATCTAAATAAAACCTATAAGTATTAGATACCTTCTTAACCTCTCCTACATCAGAAGGTCTGTATACTGAATTTATATTTAGATATCTTTCTCCGTAGTATCTAGATTTTTCAGATATACCTTTTACATAGTTAGGATCTTTATTAGGATCATTACCTACAGTATATAACAAATCACCGTACCAAGGAATATCTTTTATTTTCCTATTATAATTATCCAATAATTCAATTTTAACTCTCAAATCTTCATCAGGATCTAAAGATAAAGTAGTACCACTTTCTCTACGTACCCATTTACTACCATTGAGAGTATAAACGTTAAAATGATAAGAGGTTTCATCATAGTTCTTACCATTCAATAGTAATTTAGATATTACGTTAAAAGGTAAGAACCTATCTATAAAGTTTTTGATAAATTTCCAAATCTTTTTCATATCTCCTAAGTCTTCGTTTACAGTTACATTAAACTCTACTATACCATTAAAAGATAATATATGTTGTTCATCTAAGATAGAATCTCCATCAAAAATACTCATGTCATAATATGGCCATATTATTTTAGAAGGAATATTAGTACGAGGAATAGTACCATCTCTAAAATCATTAAGCCAGTCAGGACTTATCTGTTTGATAGATACTAATTTAAGTTCATTTTCCTCGTTACAATATATCTTGAATATTATCTGATAAAATTTCTCAGTTCCTCTTATCTTATATAAGGATATAAGATATCTCAATAGATCAATTTTTTGTTGATGTTCTAAGTTTAATAGTGAAGGTTGATTTGGATTTATAAAGGGAAATTCTCCAAACCAATGCCAAATAAGGCTTAGATAATAATAATCAGTATTTTCATCTACCTTTAGAAGATTTTCTAGAGTATTATCTACAGGTTCTTTAATATTCTCTAAGAAATAATTTCCACATATTTCTAAGAATTTCTCTAATATACCTTTCCCATCGTTGTCTTTGTAACTATCTGCTTCTTTGTAATAAAAGGGCAGATAGTTTATTAAATGTTTTAGGTCCATCATACTGTCTCATGTATTGAAGTTTTCAATAAGGTAGGATCATCAAATATAATTTGATTAAATCCTTCTTCGCTATAATCAGAATTAATCATAGGTATTATAATTTGATATCTACTACCAGGATTATAACTTCCTACGATAGCCATAGAGAATTTAACTCCATTGATGGTATCATCTATGAATATATTGTTGGATATCTCCTTATCAGTACTAAATCCGCCTTCAGAAGAACGAATGTTAAAGGTATTATTTTGCCCTATAGTTATAATATACTCAGTAGGAGATTTAACCTCTTCTATATCATTTATTTTAAGATCTAGCTGAGTGTCTCCGTTTATAATCTTTGGCCAAGGAGATACATAAAATTTAGTTATATGTAAATAATCTACAGAAGGTAAATTATCGATTAAAGCATATATATCAGATATTCTAACACTACCTCCTAAATGAACATTACTACCTGAATATTTATCTAACAAAGCTTGCAAAGTCTGTTGATATATCTGGCTATCTTTATAAGAAGGTTTACCTGTAATATCTACTACTAGATGTATTTTAGATACTCCAGCTGGATATACTTTTATGGTATTAGCTAACATATTCTTACTAGCTAGAGTATTAGATACCTTATCTAATAAGATATTAGAAACTGGAGTATTACCTTCTATAGGAGATATGTATACATTAAGAGCTTTACCTTGGATCTCTTCTAAAGCAGCTTCTTTTACTCCTGGTACTAATCTAACTACATCTAATACATCATTTCTAGTTACTAACATATTCATAGTTCTAGTTTGCATAGCTGCATGAGATCTTAGCATTTCGATGTCCTCATAATCAAAACCATCTCCAGATGAATAAGGGTTGTTGCATGTAGCACTAGGTACTAAACTACTTATTACAGAAGGTACATTTACTATAGAGTTTTTAGTTATATTACCTGCAGATCCTTTAGTTATATAAAAACTTAAAGTAATCTTCTGATTAGGATCAGGTTTCTTACCAAACTTACCATCTCCAAATACAAGTATAGGATTATCAGCCTCATCAGAAGTAACCATAAAATGTTTATCTGTAGGGCTACTGTAAGCAAAAGTTTCTACCTGGATCCAGTTATCTGTACCTAACTGTAGCTGTACTCCATTATGTTCAATCTTATTATCTCCAAGATTATTATCCAAACCTATTGGACCTGTTTTATATAGACTACCATTCAAAGATGAAGTAGTATATAACTCGTGTTGTACCAAAGGTATCTTAATGGAAGCATTGTTATTATCCCACTGAATATCTTTATCAGTCTGCCAGTTGTTTCCTAAAGTATCCTTAAATACAGTACCCTTAGGTATTTTAATCTTAGCTCCTGAATTTGCTCCTTCTAACTCTCTAGTAATTATAACATCTACTGTAGCAGCATTAGCTAACCGAGGATGATAATCTACTAATAGGCTATGTCTAACTACACTACTATATCTACGGGCAGTGGTCAAGAATGTCTCTCTAGCCATATTATCTATATAGTAGTGTAATACTTCAGCTATAGCTGCAAATAAAGATATTAGGATAATAAAGATGTTACCCTCAGAAACATCTGTAATTAATGGTCTACCATCCTTATCCTTAAAACTTTGTAGAGCTTCTATCATATCTGCTCGAATATTCTGAAAAGATCTACTTAGAGGGTTTGTCCATTTGTTTGTTAACATATTTATTTTAGTTTAAGTTATAATTTATTAATACGGAACTATCTGTATTGGTAGAGATTAAATGATACTCTATATGTATAGTTAATTTATAATCTTCTCTAACTGTAGTAATGTTATTTAAGGTTATCCTATCCTCATAACGTGATATAGCCTCGATTACAAATCTTTGTATCATGTAATTTAGAGCTAAAGTATTTGGTTCTTCTAAACATTGAGTTAATCGATTACCAAAATCTTCTTGTCTAAATCTAAAGCCTACTTCATATAGTAAGATAGCTCTTAAGTTTTCTTCTATTAACTTTGGATCCTCTACCTGGGGATACCATCCAGTTTCTCCTTTGGAGTTCTTCTCTAATTTTATAGGGAATAAAGCTCCGGTTCCTATGTTATTGTCCATTAGTGTAAAAAAGCTTTATCTGCATAATCTTCTTTATTAAAAGATGATATTGGTTTCGCTGCTTGATTAAGAGTAGGAGCTGAAGTATCTGGTCCAGACTTTACTCCTGGATGAGTATGACTGTTATATTTATTTCTTAACTCTTCTACTTCACTAACCAATTTGTTTAACTTATCGGTTAGACTGTTTATACTAATCAGTTCTTCTTTACCATGGTTTGCCTCTATGGTATCACTAGAGTTAAGAAATATCTTATTAGCACTAATTACTATACCATCTTCTTCACTTCTTGCTAGAATAGATAATCTAGTAGCTGCTTCTATATGTATCTCTCCAGTTCTGTCATTTATTAATACTTTAGTACCTTTTGGAGTTACTATACCAGATACATCAGGATCATCAAAATCTTCAGGTCTTTGGTTTTCTGCCCAACCATGATAAATCCATAAAGGATTGCCTGGATTACCTTTTTCAAATAGTACGTATACTACATCATCTTTCTTAGGTAAAGGGAATAATCTAAAACCACTGTTTTCTGAACCGTGACTACCAAAAGGGATGGCCCAGGTCATCACGTTTACTTCAGGAACATATACTAATAACTGATCAGTATTAGAAGGATCATCTATATCAGTTACTATAGCTCTATATATGGAGTAAAACCTACCTATAGATTCTACTCCATTGTCTACTAATTGAGATATTAATGAATCTGCCATAGTCTTATCTTTTTTTATTTTTGTTGTTTCTATTCATAGAATCAGAATAATTACGAGAGTGATATTTACCCTTTGGAACCTTATCCACGAAAATACCAAAGGTACCATTACTAACAGCTGTCATCTTACCAGTCTTTTTATCCACTTTTAGATAAGCCTGTTTCATATGAGGCATATTAGGATATTTTTTATTATTATAATGTCTGAGAGCTATGTAATTAGTATATTTAGCTTTTTCTTTAGGATCAGTAATCTTATCTCCGATAGCCGCTTCCTCAGCAGTCCAAGGTATATCTAAACAATCTTGCCATAGTTTACTATCTGAGCCCGGTTTATAACCTGGATGAGTATTAGCTGGAGATCTTGGGTTAGTTCCAGTATTACCAACTGGAGCTTTTCTAAAATCACTGGGCTTATTACCAACAGTAGCAGTAACTCTAGGCTTAACACTATCTACAGTATTCTTCTTAGTGTCTAATATAGTATGAGTACCTTGAGCACTAGATTTAGTAACCTGTCTTTGTAATTCTATATCGCATATGTATCCTTGACCAAATTCTAGGTTATGAGTTACAGTTTTTATATACCAGATTCCTGAATATTTTTTACCTACATTATATAAACCTATTTGTTGTGATATTTCTAAATCAGGATTACCTACTACTCGTATAGTAGCTACTAATTGTTTCTCTCGAGCTCCTTTACCCATATTGTGTAAAGCATTCTTTACACCGTCCATAGCTCCACTTAAGTTCAGAGGACCTCTCTTGGGACCTCCTACTTTTCTAGGCATCATATCATGGATTAATTGAGAACCTGTAACATATACTGAATCTTGACCATATCCATAGTAAGTCAAAGAAATACTTCCACTTACCTTTTGAAAATTTTCATCTCCTACTGGATTAAGTATAGGCTTTCCATTTTTATCCTTTACTACTGTAGCTACAGTAGTACCTTTCGTATTCCATTTAACATTAGTCACCTTATAACTTTGTATTCTACATGAGTTATGTACTCTATTATACCATTTAGATACCGTATTTTTAACTAATTGATCCTTGAAATATTCTAAACTCTTCCCATTATTATAATAATCTTGGGTTCCAGTGTTTAGGATTATATGATGTTCTCCCCAGAAAGTTTCTGAATTTTGAGCAGGTAGGTTAATCTTACTTGCCTTCTGAGTAGCTTCATTCAGGTAATATTGAGCTAACTGTTCTCCACCTGGAACATTAGCATATTGTAGATACATTTTGTAAGATAAATCTATAGTAGGATCTCTGTGTATCAATAATTGATATTGATCAGTTCTACTAGTATTAGCATAAGCCCTGTTAACTCTATCCTGTTTTTCTTTTTTGAGTTGAGCAGGAGTTTTCTTATCATATTCTTTTCTTTTCTTATTAGCATCCCATGTAGCACCTCTCCACCTATTTTCTACTTCCATTTTATTTTTTAGGAAATTCCAATAGGAATTAGTATAACCATTATTCAACATGGTTTTTTCTATAGTATCAGTTGGTTCAATTATATGACCATTCTCTATCCTAAGGTTACCATAGGTACCATCTGCTAAACCTTTAGTTGGTAAATTTATATCCTCCTGAGGTAACTCATAATTGGTAATAGCTTCTCCTACTTGAGTTAAAGCTTTATCCATAGCGTTAACTACAGCTCCCAAACCAGCTAAAGGTTTATATATCTCCTGTAGAGTAAAAGAGGCAGATAATAATTCTCCGTTCTCTCTCTGATAAGTATAGTTATGTACAGTTCCTCTAGTATATTTCCTATTGTGAATATGTATAATTCCATCTCTAGAATCTATATACCAAGGTCCATCTTTGAAGGCAGTGAATTTTTTCTTTAATTGCACTAGTACATTATTACCTGCAGTACCTAAAGTACTCTCTAAAATCTCTCTCAAAGATTCATCCGTAACACTAACCTCATTTACGCCAGAATACCGGTTAGCAAAGAGTATAGTACTTTTTGCAACCGGTTCATCTTTTAATGTATAAGGTTGTATACTTTCATAAGCTTGATTGCTTATGACTTTTTTAGTAGTATCTGAATTAGCCATGTTATTCAAACTTTTCAATGATTATACCTACCTCGTTATTAAATCCACTCTCCATATATTTTAGTAAGGTATGATCTTCTCCAGCAGGTCTAAAAGGTACAGAATGTCTTAAATCAGTAACTGAATCCTTAATTGAAAGTACTGCATGGGTACCAGTTTCATCAAATGACTGGTTTACTTCTATTATTTTTAACCTTCGGGGTTTGGAAGATCTTACTTCTCCAGTAGGGAATATGTAACCATATTGTACTATGATAGAATCTCCAGGTTGTATATCTGATATATCTACTGTATCAGGATCTCCAGTATCTATTTGTATACTACCATAATCTTCTTTACCCTCACTCATCTTTAATTGGAAAGAGGTTATATAAGCTCCTAATGGTATTTGTGTTATTGGATTAACTAAAGCTCCTCCAGTTTGATCAAAGAAAGCTATGTAAGGTTCTGCCATACCCTCAAATAAATGATGAGGGTCTGACTTACCTTCTTTAGCCTTATTTACCTGATCTTCCTTCTTAACATCTGAAGGAGCTTTTACATCCTTTTTAGAAGGAACAGGCTTTTTATTTACTACTTTAGCTTTAACCATGTTACATAGGTATTATTAATAAATTTCCTATACTTAAATCAAAGGGATCTATTATCCCATTGTAATCAGCGATATCTGACCATCTAGAGGAGTTTCCATAATATTTATTAGAAATACTTTGGAGAGTTTCACCTTCTACTACTATGTGTTGTATACCACTAGAAGTAAAATCTATATCCTCAGATCTTTCTAAACTATAATCTCCTTCTAGATAGTCTAGCTGATAAGCTCGAGTGTTATCATAAGGTCCTTCTATCATATATTTATTCCTTTCGTTTTCTTTAATACAGCAGGATTTATAATATCCTCATACAATAAATTCCTTGCACTGGTACGTTTGAATATTAATTCTTGGGTAGCAAGTGAAGGATTCATATTAGCCTTTACATAACCTTTAGCTCTAACTATCTGATTATTATCATCTTTGATTAATGAATCATTTCTCCAACCAGATAATTTATATGAAGCAGATTGTAATATCCAATAATATTGAGTACCTTCAGATATTTTAGTTTGACCATCCTTCTGTAAGTTAGAGAACATACCAGAATCTCCAAACATAATCTGTAGTAGTGGAGGTGATTGTTGATATCCATTTGATTTACTCCACATCTCCAATAATCTACATTTAGCTAATACATCTTGAGGATTAGCTCTATCATTACTGTACCAAGATATACTAAATTGTAATGTAGTTTCTGAACCTGTATAGTGATACATAGGAGTATTTCTACCCATAGAATTTATAACTGCCCATGTACCTTCTGAGTTAATCTCTAGTTCTTTAGGCACAGTTTGTAATTCTATATACTGTACAGGGTTTGAAAACCAGTTGAAGATTAATATCTGTGGTTTTGTTATATTCCTGGCTTCATCTCCATTAATATTTAGTAACTGTCTTTCACTACTATCCTTGAAATGTATAGTTGGAGCTTTGGTATATTTTTCATCTAGTTCCCGGGCAATTTTATTTAGAGTAGAATATTTACCTTTATTAATAGGAGAATAACTTTGACCTTGTGAAGGCTTCCTATAAGAAGGTTTAACATTCTCATTAGGTATTTTTTTATCAATATGATCTTTTGCTCCAGGTCTAGTTACTCTATCAAGTAAAATCTTAGCTCTCCACAACTTATTAGCCTCACTAGTGAGTACTGTAGATACAGTATCTTTACTAGTGAGGTCATTTACTCTATCAAATTCTCGGCCAAGTTTCTTACGGCCTTTTAATATAATATTTGCCATTTCATATAGTTTTACATACCATAATCATCCATATCGATATTAGGAGAAGGCATATTAACACTTGCATGATCTCCATCAGAAAATGTACCAATAGGCTTACTATTCAAATCAATACTGATTGAAGCAGATTTACCTTGTGTGATAGCTCTAACTAATTCAGCATCTCTTTGAGCTTGTCTTTGTTCTGCAGATCTTTCTTCTTGTTCTTTACTGTGACTTTCTCCAAACCAATCTTTCACTAAATTGAATATACCTGGTAAGAAACTTACAGCTAAAGAAAGACCCATACCCCAAGGACCCATTAAGAAACCTAAACTCTTAGTAGCAATGCTAGCTAAACCAGCTCCAGCTCTAGCTAAGGGAACAGCTACGCTTCTAGATAATACTCTTGGTAAAGCACTATTGATAGATCTGTATAATGGTGTACCATATCTAGCTGCAGAAGCTACTGATGAAGCTGTAGTAGCTCCCGCTCTAGAACTAGCTACAGCTCCTACCATTAAAGCTTCACTTGGACTTACTATAGTTCCACCCTTAGCTCCAGATAAAGCTCTATGACCTTTAGCTACTCTATACTCTAATCGGCCATTCTTATTAATCATAGCTACATAACCAGGATTCAAAGGCATCATATTACCCTTAGAACCTACCATACCAACTCCAGTAGACATACCTTGTACAGTAGCCATTCTAGTTAATATCTGTAAACTAGCAAATAAATGTTGTTCCATTTGCTGAGTAGAGATATTAGCTGCTTGCATGTTAGTTCTCATAACTCCAGTAGAAGTACCCATTCTAAAGGTATTCTGGGAAATTCTACGAGCTCCCATTACTAACCATCCAAAGATAGCTCTAAGAGTTATAAATCCAGTTAACCAAGTAGTTCCACCAAGTAGTATCTTTCCTAAACCAGTACCAGCAAAACTATTGAAAACCTGTAATAGTGATGAGATATTATTGAAGAAAGGTATAAATACTTCATTCAAAGATTTACCTACAGTCACCTTCAAGTTTTCCCATGAAGATTCTAGCATTTTTATAGAACCTTCTGGAGTTTTCATATAATCCTCCATGGTTTGCTCTGTCCAACCTTTACCATCAGAAGCATGGTTGAGCTTATCCATGATTTGGAAATAATTACCATTAGTTTGGTAATCCTGTACCAAAGAGTACATAGCTCGAATACCTCTCTGACCAAATAAGTTGAAATAAGTCTGATACATATCTACAGAGCTCATACCTTTAGTCTTATCAGAAATAATCTGAATAATTTCTGCCATAGACTTAAGATGACCCTCTGCTGTAGTTAAATCCTTAGGAGCTAATCCTAAAGCCTTCAATGTAGCAGCTCCACCCTTTGATTGACCAGATAAAGCTTTGTTGAACATATTCAAAGCATTAGCTAAAGCAGTACCAGCCATAGATCCCTGAATACCACTGTTACCTAATACTCCGATAGAAGCTACCATTTCCTTAAGATCCAATCCAGACATTCTAGCTGTTGCTCCAGCATATTTTACTGCCTGTGCCAAATCTTGCATACTGGTATTAGCAGAAGTTACACCAACACCCATGATATCTGCTACGTTCTTAGCTTTACTTGGATCAAGGTTATACATAGACATGACATTAGTCATCAAGTCTGCAGTACCTCCCTTTTGACCCATAGGCATACTAAAGATAGCAGCTAACTGAGCAGCAGGTTCTACTGCTCCTTTAATCTGTTCAAAACCCATACCAGCCATAGCCATAAACTTCTGACCAGAAGTAATATCCATAGCTGTCAGAGGATTTCGAATATTAATATCCTGTGCCTGTTTCAATAGAGCAACCGAGTGATCTACTCCATCATTGATCATCTTATTTGTAAGGAAGGAGTTAGCTTGTACCTTTGCTGAATATTCAAAAGTAGATTCTAACCCTTTCAATATCTGCATACCAGTAGCAGCAGTATTAGCAAAACTAGATTGAGCATCGTAGGCAGTTTGGGTAATACCGTTCATCATGTTATTCCATGATCTCATAATATTACCCGCAGGAGATGTAAACTGATCCCTTAGAGACATTTGTATACCAACATCTACTAAGGCTGAATTAGATCCGAACATTATTTTAATTTCTTAGCGTTTTCTCTCTGATGTTCATAAAAAGCATCAGCAAATATTTTGAATTTATCTCGTACTCTTAACGGAAGACGTAAAAAGCAGAAATAATCTCCTACGTTTATTTCTGCTCTTTGTAAATACATAAATTGATTTACTAAAGGGATTGCCCTTGGTATACCCCTTTTAATACAGGTTTCATCGGATAACCCCTCAGCATCTTCATTTACGCTTCCGTTGGAAAGAAAAAATGAGGAGCTCCAAGTATAGGGAAGTTCTCCTTTTCATGAGTTCTTGGATTCTCAATCTCAGTTGTACCTGGCCAAATAGGATCTATCTTATGTACAATAGCTCTCATTTCTGCCATCTCTCTGATACTGAATAGAGAGAATTGTTGTACATTATCCCATCTACCATTTACCTCTAATTGTAAACCTCTTGCAAGTAGTTCTACATTTCTAGTTTGTTTATCTGGAGATAATTGTAAAGCCCAAGATTCAGCATTACCATCCATGAGATTGAATTTAATTCTCTTACCTGTAGTCAAAGTAACCTCATAGTTCTTGAAATTAATCTGTCTCAATAACTCTAAATCTTCATAAGGTTTAATAGCCTCAGGTTTAGATTCTAGAGCATTTTCATCTACATTACTATAATCATCAAAGATAAACTCTTCTAGATTCTGCTCATAATAAGTAGGAGTACTTTCTAATGGCCAAGTATATGCAAAGTCTAGCATATTTCCTAAAGAGAAGATTCTTACCTGAATCAGGATAGCATATCTATCTCTAATAGGTAAATTTAGGGCATCTTGAGGAGTTAACTTACCTGAAGCAGTGAAGTCTGTTTTAGTTACTACCCTTGATATGAAATTAGTGATGTTCATCAAGTTAGCTGCATCAGCCTGGTTTGATAATACCTCTTCATCCTCTCCATTTTCCTCTCTGATTGTGTAACTGTAGCCTGTAGGGCCAATAAAAGTTTTTGTTAAAATGTGATCTTCCATTTGATGTCTTGTTTAAGTTGATTATAAATCGAAAAAAGGGAGTAGGATCTAATGACCTTACTCCCAGTATTTTAATATTTATCCATAGTACCTACAGAGAACTCTATCTTTTCAATAGTATTCTCTGAAGCAGTTCTATCAAAGTCTAGTCCAGTAATCTTCTTTGGCCATACTTCTGCATAAGAATGAGTATTTAGGATAGTTTTACCATCCTCAGCCAATTCATTTACGAGTACATTACACCAGTAATCTGTAGGTACTAGACCACCACCAAGAATATGATCCTGGCATGAGAATAACCAATCCCATACCCAAGTATCAGATCCTGAAGTAGTACATAATTTCTCTACGATAAGAGTACCTATCTTAACTCTACCTGCAGTTTTTACATCCCTGTTGATATCTCCATGTTCTACCTCATCTATTGTAAGATCTGGTAAACTACATTTCTGACACAGATATGGGTTAATAGGATGTTCTGCAAATTGAAGGCTCCATAGGAACTTCTTACGTGGGTTTTTTACCTTTGCTCCCATATTTACTTATCTCCTTTTGGTTTATTACTTAATGATACATCGATTGCTTTAACACTAGAATCGATAGAAAGAGTAATAGTAATCTCCTGCAAAGCTGTTACATCCTTGAATGAGAATACTACTTTGTATTTACCTTGTCTTACATCGGTTTGGTTATTAACTACCAAACTATCCCAAGAGGTAGCATCTTGATCACCTTGCCACTTAGGATCAGTTAGATCATTATTATCTACCCACTGAGTAAGGTATTTCTGTACTTCAAGGTAAATTCTAGACCAAGTACTCCAATGGTTTGGTTCCTCAAGATACTGATCCAGTATAGGTCTTAAGGTCTTCTTAATATTAAGGATAAGTCCTGTATTACCTAAGAATCTGAAAGAATCCTTCTTAACTTGATCAGTAAAGTTATGCCACAGAACTGTTCTCTTACCATAAGAAGCAGTATCTTTGATTACAAAGAGATTGATACAAGCATTAGCTAAATCGTTTAGTGTATCAAGTCTACCTGCAGAACCATAGTTTACAGAAGCTGGACCATTAGCATCGATTACTACTCCACGATTTAAGCCAGCAAATGAACGACTGTAGCTGTAGGTAGATCCACTTGAATCTGCTAGACCAAGTACAGTACCAAGTACATCTGAAGGCTGGAGGATACCATAATCGTTGGTATATAAAAGACCAGCACCATAATAAGAAATCCACTTAGAGTGTCCAATAGCAGAAGCAATTTGATTTTTGTAGTTAATCATATCTTCTGCCTTCATTAGATCAGTAGTTCCTACCTTATACTTTGGAATCTCAATATAGAACTGGAACTCAGATAAACTATCTACTAGATCCTTAGCTGCTTTGTATACCTTAATAAGCTCTGCCTGAGCTAAGTGCTGATGAGCATGAGATAAACCTAAGTGATATGAATCAAGGTAATCACGAGCATTATCTAAAGCATCTATCCACTCTTTAGAAGTAGGAGCAGATGTTTCTGAAGTACCTATGGTGTATGTATTAGTAGCTGTAAGAGTTACAGTTACATTATTACGAGAACCATCGATCTTTGACAACCAGTTTAATACTGCTTCTACAGAACTGAGTGATTTACTAGGTTCATTATCTGGAGATACAATAATCTTCAAATAAGGATTATTGGCAATAAAATTACTTAGGCTAAGGTAATCTACTGAAGTATTATTATTAGCATCTGAGTTCTGATATACTAAAATAACTCCCGTGTCTAGTACTGTACCATCTGCTCCAACTACAGAATAATTTACAGTATTACCATCTAGCTTAGTAGTTACTACAAATTCATTACCACTACCAATTGGATCTCCATTACTTCTAGTAACAGCCTTAAGTGTTACACTTTGACCATTGCAAACGATTTTTAATAGAGAATCAGTTGAAGCAGTTTTTACTTTTCCAGGAGCAGCTCCTGGACCAACTACTCTAATGATTCTAAGTTTTGAACCACCTCTTAAGGCAGTTTCAATGTTTGAGATAGAACCGTCTGGTACTACCTCTTTTCCGTAAATTCGATGAAACTGTGGAACTGATGTGATTAGTACTGAAGGATCATTTGCAGGTCCTTTAGTAGTACGAGCCAAAACAGTAGATATACCAGTAGTCACAGAACTTTGTTCAACATTACGGTTTATAATATCGAACTTAACTTGCGGTGTATTAGGCATATTTTTAATGTTAAAAGTTTGTTTATATAAAATGTTTTGAGTATCGTTTTATCTTTGTATTTCGATGTTTAGTTGAGATTCTTTTAATAAGCAACTAATATCTTTGATTTGAGTGATGTTAGTTTCGGTAATCTTAGTCATTATCAAACCATCTCTTACAGTATAAGTATATACTTTTTCTAACAACCCATGATCTAAATTCTGATGATCATAATAATTACCTACTTCTATATATAGATTACCTGAAGGACTGATCTTTTGTTTTCTCCACTCTTCTAAGGTTTGATTTATGTAAGGAGTTATATAACCTCTAGCAGGTAAAGCAGTATACATTATATGATGTAAAGTTCTCATCTCTGGTTCAGTCTGAGAACATAAGTGTACATCTATTAATATATCCTTAGTCTCATAACCTAAATCCATTATATTAGTATTATCTTCATCAAAATCTTCTTTCTCTAATCCTATACTTCCAGGATAATAAGATTTCAATTCTAAAGTAATACGAGGGACATCTTTGATACCTCTAGATTGATTATTACCTATACCAAAAACACTTATAAATTTACTACCTATAGCTTCTCTATCCTGATTATATTTCCTTTCTCCTTCTAAAGTAGGTATAGGAGGATTCTTAGTCATATCAAGATAATCAGTAGGATTTATAGTCAAACCTCGTTTAATGGTTTCATTTAATAGAGCAATGTAAAAAGTACGCTCTACAATTTCTTGTGATTCTATCATAATTTAATTCTCCTACCATGAAACTGAAGGTTCATCCTCGAATGGATTTGAGTATCTACCATAGAAACCATCCTTGAACCCTATTTCAAAAGGTACTTTAGGTATGGTATCTTCATCTAAACCTTTTAATACTATACCATCTATATCATTGCTATTCTCAAACATCTCAATATCGTGTAATTGATATACATTACTACCTACCTTAACCCTGGTAGCATTATAGTAGAAATTTTCTTTAATAACATTAAAATTAAAAGATGAAAGATTTTCTTCTACTAAAGATATATTTATATGAGCACTGCTATAGTAGGTATATAAAGTATCTATATACTTATTCTCTGGTTTAGCCGTTTTAGAAATATCGTAGTAAATTCTTTTTTGATTGTCTTTTTCGTATTCTCCTTTGATACCGGTTTCTTTAATCTTAGTATATTTACAATCTACATACCCACCTATATAATTTTTGATAGGAGTACTATCTTTTAAGGCTATTCTAATATGATAGGGCTTATCTGTAGAATTACCTTTTTGTGTATACTTATTAGGCCAGTATAGATATACTCTTCCTCCTATTTTGGCATAACCCTTAGTAGCATCATCCTTCAACAAATCATCTGGTAAAGTAAAATCACTTACATTGAAGTCAATCATTATAGCTCCATAATAAGCTGTATTCAATATAAAGTCTTCATCTGCTCTTATATTTAATTTCTTTCTTACACTACTGAGCGATAGCCATTTATCCGTTCTGTATTCCCAGAGATAAATTATATTACCTACCTTATTTAAGTACTCTGGATCTTTTGAGGGTATGGTATGTAATACTCTAATGGGTTTAGTATAAGGTACAGTAGTTTTATTAGATAGATCATTAGATGTATCATATAAATACTTTAATGATCTAACCTCATCTCCAGTAAATGATCCGTTTCTAGGAGCTACATGTACTAAACCTTCATCTGAAGTAGGTACAAATTTATCTTTAGGTACCTTTAATAACTTCAAATCTACATTAGAGATTACTTTACCCTCTGCTTTTATTTGATAAGTTTCTGTGTAAGAGTTTTGGTTAGTATTTTCTATAGGAGAGATTTTTATACTACCAGTACCAGTGCCAGAAACTTTATCTAGTTTAAACTTAGAATCTGCCATGTTAAATTGTATTTCTAATTTGTTTTCTTATCTCTAGTACTAACTGTTTTTTATACTTATCTGCCATAGTATTATCCCATAACACTGACCATAAAGGTCGTGAAGGTATTTTACCATCTGATGAACCGAACTCTAGTACTTTAGCTACCCAAGTTAAAGTTCTTGGATTTTTATTAGTCCTACCATCAGGTCTAGTTTTAATACGGGACTGAGTTAATCCTACGGCTATTTGTTTACCTCTTTGCAAAGGTTTAATGTTTCTATAGTACTGAGATGACCAATATAATAAGGTATGATCTCCGATAGCTTTTATAGTTTTCTCGGTATGTGGAGGCCAAGATACTCCACTATTTGGAGGAGGCATACCTCTTGATATACACTCTCTAGCTATCTTAGCTAATCTTTCAGCAAATGACAAACCAGCAAGCTTATAAGCATTGTTAAGTATATTAGGAGTTTCCCTAATAAGCTTCTCTGCTTTAGCTTGCTGGTTTCTATTAGCATAGATAACTAAATCACCTACTGGAGTAGGTATAGTTACCTGTAATGATCTCATTATATATTTGAGTTATGTATTTCTACATTCCAAGTTGGTTTCTCAAGCTTGAGTTTATCAGCTATAGGTTTGATTAATTTAGAAAATTTTGTAAAATCTTCTGGTTTTAATCCTCCTTTAACTCCAGGTTTTATAACTACACTATTGAGTTTACTACTACCATATACCATATTCCTTATGGAGTACCAGGTTCTATCTATATAATCATTTTCTAAAGTAGAATCAAGATTAATATCTCCTTCTAAATATATGTAAACTATCAATTTAGTTAATTGTTTACAATTCCTATAAGCATAGGTATAGTTATTAAATACCTTAGACTTAAAATCAGCTGGTGAATAAGGATCCCTGATATATGAATTAGCTCCTATAAGATGTATACCTGATATGGCCGTAGATATACCAGTATTATTGAATAAGTTATAATATATCATAATATATCTCATCATAGGATCAAAAGGTATGTTAAAATTATTAATACAACCTATATCAATAGATCCTATATAAGGACTATGAAATATTTTTAAATTATACAATAAACTATTGGTAACTTCTATATTCATGGTAATCTCATATATTTTTAATAGATTAAGAATGGTAGAAATATCTCCCGATAATGAAAGTAATTTATCTGTAGTATCTTGGTTACTTGATATGTTAAAAGATAACAGATTTTCTGGTAATAGATAGTTCTTGCTTTGGCTATAGATATCTCCATACATATATAGGCCAGTATTTTTAGTTAAAACCACCTCATTATAAGTATCATCTACTACATGTGGAGTTTTATCAGCTAATACTATACTATTATCATTACCATCTACCTTTAAGAAAGTTAATAAACCATTCAAATAACGAGGGTATCTAATAGTATATTCTATATCATGTCTATTGTATAAATGGATTAATCTATCAAGATTTATAGTATCATTGTTTGAAGACGGGGATATAGAGTCAGTAAAATCATAAGGAGAATCAGTTACTAAATCTACCTTGTAAAAATTATTTGAACCCATTAATTTAGTATTTCCCTTTAAGTACCTAATCATAGATTCTCCCGGTATAAAGTTAAGAGTATAGCTATTACTCAGATATACAGGTATTAATACTAGTTTATAAGTATATTCTCCTGTATAGCCTTGAACCTTTTTCAAATATATATCAAAGGATATCTCACTATATACAGGGATAGCTTGATTAATATATATTTCACTATAAGGTAATCTACCAAGATACCTTAAAACACCACCAAATATTAATAATATTTGGGCTATATTGGATAACTTTATATTAGGTTTACTGTTAGATAAATTACCTAATAATAGGTTTTTATTGTAAAACTTAAGCAATATTGTAGCAGATATATTATCATTACCAAAGAATGTATACCCTTTAATATAGTCATTATATGATACTTCCAATGTATCTGGGATATCAATATAGTTAATATCTTTATAAATATATTTTATCCTATGATCTATTGAAGGGATTTCTCTTCTATAAATCTCGGCAGTAATAAAATTATTATTGAGATATTGCTTAATCAACTCCCAAAACTTAGTAAGTCCGGTTTTATCTAAAAAACTTGCCATATTTATGTAATGTTTTAATGTTTAATTTATATTATAAATGTTCATCTACATGAGGAAATATTATCTCTTGTATCTCATATTCAGTAATAGCTGTTACCTCTGGTACTTGAATATGATTAATTGCATCTGTAATTAATGAACTAAATGTAGATCTAACCTCTTCATCAGTTTGGTAATGAGTATCATTATTTAGCTGAGACATTTTAGTAATGTTTCTAGCTCCGTTCTCTATACCCTCTAATTTAGCCTTTAGCTCATCAGAAAAATTATTCTGAGTTGCTACACTACCTTGAGAAGTTTTGATACAATTTTTAATACTTAAGATAAACTCCCAGAAGTCATCTATAGTACCTTGAAAACCATGATGAACAGCATCATCATAATAGCCCTGTAGAAGTCTCTGATCTATCTCAGGGCAAGTGTAATACTTACTTGTGTACATTGTTTATAATGTTTATTATATTATTTACCATTGAAACCTTCTATGTTCTTACCACAGAAATATTCATTATCTGTGCCTTTGAAATCATTGAAAGTTTCAAAATTCTTACCGCAAAATAATTCCTTTTCAGAACCAAAGAATCCCTCTTGTTCTTGAGATTCCATAGGTATGTATCTAAGCTTAGTATCTCTATCTCTCTTTAAGATAATTAATAATACTAAAGCTTCATCCTTTGCTTGAGCTACCTGGGTATCTCCAGTAGGTTTATAAACTAAACCATTTATAACAAACCTATCCTCAGACCAGTTAAAATCAAAGTAACCATCAGTACCGCTTTCAGCATCTATACTAGCATTCTTCCAATATCTACCTTTGTCTAAACTTTTAAGGTAATCCGATGAAAGCAATATCGATAGGTTCTCTTCATCAGTTTCACCCGAAGTAGATTGTATATTGATAGGCCAGTTTCTAAAAGCATTATAAAAACATAGAGCTTCTATCTTTATCCTGTAATAATGAGGGAATTCATCTTCACCTTGGTATAACATTTGGTTCACATGTTTTGCCCACACTATAGTTTGCCTACCAGCGTCCATATCAAGGAATCTCATTACATTCCTTTTATACCTATCCCAAGCTCTATTACTTAGGAAGTAACATCCTTTCTTTGTCATCTTTTCTTAGGTATTAAAGTAACTCCTTGGTGAGATAATGGAGAAGTTGGATTAGGACCTCCTAAAACACCTGGATTCCTTCTATTAACTACTCTCGGTATAACTACATCATGAATTTGATCACAGAAAGGTAAATATATATCTAACCGCTGAGCTAAAGTACAGAGGTTCTTCCTTAGTTGATCCATTACACCTCCTGGTTGCAATGCTTTCATATATGTAGAAAAGAAGTTTGATACTGAATCAGATATATTATCAAAATATTCTACTTCAGTAGGTCCAGTAGTAATTTTCTTTACTCTATCTCCTCTTACTCCTTCATCATCTGAATCTTCTTTCTCTTTTTGATTAGGTTTAGTTTCATTAGTTCTGGTAAGTTCACTTATGTATTTTCCAGTACTAGTTAGTATATTAGTAACTTCTACATTGAGATAATCCCATGCAGCTAGTTCCATAATCAATTGGTTTTCTAAACCTTCATAGTAGAGCTCATCATTATAATGCTCAATAGGAATTTCTTTTCCTTCCTCTCTATTCACTAGAGGTTGTATATAGAGCTGCCATTTATTAATATAAACGTTCTTTTGTTCAAAACTCATACCCTGAGTAATTTCCTGGGGTATATAATTATTCACCAAGTTATAAATACTATCAGGTAAATGAGTTTTAACTATATCCGATACTATTACAGTTCTAGAAGAGGTTTTATGATATCCAGTGTTTGGATCATTTACCTCTAAGGTTACAGTGTAAAAGCCATTCTCTGAGTAAGTGTGACTTGGGTTTTTTAAGGTACTGGGATCCGTAAAATCACCAAAGTCCCAGGAAAAGATAGCTTTCACTGGGACTTTAGAGAATATTCGAAAAGATACACCCAGACCTTCAGTTATACATTGGAAGTCTAAGTTATCCATGTTTTATTTATTTTAAGACATGAGAGCCTCTACAATAGATAGTACAGTATCACCTTCCTCTACGGTAATATTATTATCTTCAGCTAAAGTTTTAGCCTCTTCCATAGTGAAAGCCTTTGCAATCTTACCGGCATCCATACCTGCCTCTACTAGCTTATCAAATTTAGCCTTTAGAGTATCAGGATCTACCTCATTGACTACTTCGTTCTTATCTGCTACGTACTGTAGATGACCATTGATAAGGGCTTTACGAATCTTAGGTGCAGCCAACTGACGTAAGGATAATTCTACTACCTCTCCTCGTACAACTTGAATGCCTGTAGAAGGATCGTAAAAACTATAGGCATTATCACCTAATGAAACGTATTTTGAATCTGTATTTGCTGATTTATTCTTTCCCATTGTTTTAATGTTTAAGTTGATGTAAAGTTAAAAACCTCACCCCAGTTAATTAAAACTGAGGCAAGGTGAGAATATTTAATTAAAGCCAGGGATTATTCCAAGTTAACTGACAAATATGGATCGATGTTCATGAATGCTGGGAATCCATTTGTAGAGAATGCCTTATTAGCAGCCATGAGTACAGCAGCATCCTGGTACATCTTGCTAAAACCAGTAGTGATAGTAGCATAAGTAGCATTAGTCTGATTTGAAACGATTCGCTCTGATTCAAGCATAAGCTCCTTAGCAGTAAGCTTAATGAGAGCAGCATTCTTATCTACCATCAGGATATTCTTATCTGGAGTTCCTGGGTGAATATAGAAGTTAGCCTGGTTAGGAACTGGAGACTTAACATTAAGAGTAGCCTGTGTAGTTCCCTGCTCACGTTTCTTAAACTCTGGCAAATCGAGCAATTCAATTGCCTGATCTTCAGAACCAATGATATTCTGGTAGTTACGACCAAGACGAGAAGCACGTACCCAGAGACGGAGAAGATCCTTATAAGTAATACCAGTTGTAGTATTAGCTACACCAATTACTGGAGCAGATTCAGAACCGTCAATCATATTACCATTGAGGAGTACATCCATTGCCAATGTATCCATAGCATAACCAAGCTGAATACCAAAGTCACGGAGATATACACCCAATACGTCGATTGATACGTAATCACGAACCTCATCAGTAAGCTTGAAGCCCTTACCAATCTTAAAGATTGATACCTGCTTCTCACCGTAAGAAATGTCTCCCAATGGGATAGTCTCAGCCTCATTTACCTTTGCAGGACTAGCGTCAGACATATTTACATGAGGCATAGTAACCTTCAAACCCTTTACATGCTCTTCAGAAGCAATGATCTCTGGGTAGAAAGGAGCCTTACGAACACCTGTATAGATAGCTGCACGAATGATCTCTGGTACCAACCAACGAACATTCTGATCTGGCATAGTGAACAGATTCTGGATGGTAGTCATACGAGGGTTAATACCAACCTTATCGTAGAAAGCATCCAAGCTAATACCATATTTCTCCTGTACCATCTCAGACAGACTGATGTCTGTACAGATATGATTACCATCTCCAGCACGGGTAGCGTCCATGAAACGTACCATCTCTGGCAAAGCACTGATGAAATCCTGTGACTTCATCTTGCTCAAATCAATTTTATTTTCTGCCATATTATTATAATGTTATATGTTCTTTACTTAAGTTTATCGTACCAATACCTGTACGAGTTCATTAGCAGCACTTGCAAAATTGATAGCAATGAACTTAGTCTCTGTAGTAGAAGCAGCTACCTCTACGAAACGATCTTGCTTAATGGTTCCTGTAGGTTTTACATAACCACAATTGAAATTAGCACTAGAAATGTAATTACAGATAGCAAAAGCTTCTACAGCTACAGTTACTTCCATAGGGAAGTTACGCTGAGCAGCATAAGCTGGATTTATACTATCAGTAACAGCAATTCCCAAATAAATCTCACTAGCTTGGCCAGTGTATTTAGAAATGGTACCATTTGGGTTAAGAGCTACTGGTTGACCCTTTACGATTTTCTCTACCTTATTTGGAGTGGTACTATCTGACTTAACCATGAAAGCCTGGTGCAACTTGTGTGATTCGTGCTTGTAAATTACAGTACGAGGTGTAACCTCTCCCATCAGGGTAAGAGGCTGATTTTTGAAATATACTCCCATATTATTATATTTTTAGATTTGTTACTCTGATACTTTGTACTGGTTCTTACGAGAGAAGATATTAGCAGCAGCCTTAGCAGTATCAACTGGATTCTCCTTATTACTTGTAACCTCCTTCTTCTCTGGATCATCTACAGATGAAGCACGGCTTACATCTTTAGAACCACAGTGATTGCAGTGCATAGGATATGCCTCCTCAAGTTTCTGAGCATAGGTCTTATTCAAACCTTCTAGAGTTACTACTGGAGTATTCTCTGCCTGGAGCATTACATAGATAGCATCATCCTCCTTGAAAGAATCTCCCATTAACTTACGATAGTTATTGCAAGCTTCATCACGTAGCTTACTTACATAAGTTTTACCGAGATTTGCCTGCTCAGTAAGTGAAGTCTTCTCTGCCTCGAGATTAGAAATTTTCTCCTCAAGCTTTGCCTTCTCTTCAGTAAGATTATTTACTGTATCAGTAAGACTTGCCTTATCTGATACGATTTGCTGGATAAGGGAAATAGCCTCTTCTGGAGAAGCTTCTTTACCTTCTGATAGAGTAAGCATATCCTTTCCGAATAGCTTCTCCAAAAATTCTTTTAGTTCTTTATCCATTTTAGTGTTTGATAAATTAGTATTTTCAACCTTGTTATTATTAACCTGTTGAGTATTGTAGTACTCTAAATCAGTTTTATTGTCTAAAAAGAAAAATTCTCTAGTTCCTTTCTCCTCATGTTCCTTGAAAGCTTCATAGGTTTGTTTTGCAAACGTTGGATTTACAATTTTACCATCTGAACCAATTTTCTGGGCAAAGGTATCAGCACCATGAGATACTAAAGAGGTTTCCAAGAATCTTACTATACCTGTACATACCTTACAGATCATATTACCCTCTTTGTCATAGGTACCAAGTTTCTCCCAGAATTCTCCATCATCAAGCTCTGGATGAGACTTATCCCATGTAAACTGTACAGTTACAGAATTACTGTGTATTGAAGGAGGATCCATTAAGATACCTCTTGCAATTCTAGGATTAGCTTTCCCATCAATTTTTAGGATTCCATTAATACCTGCTGGTATAGTATAGCCATCTACTTTATAAGAATCTTGCCATACTACTTTTGAAACAGATCCAATGGCATTACCTATGTCTGTACTATGATCACAGTTTACAGTTTGTCCAAGTATTAAGGGCATAGCTGCTTTTAATACTCCATTCCTACTAAAATCTACAGGATTCCAGTTCTTAGATACAATAGTTTCGGATAACAGTCGGAACATAGGTTCTATAAACTCATTATCCTTAGGAGTTAGATCCTCTGGCTTCAAATCAGGGTAGTAAGTATTATAATCAATATCACTACCAAAGAAACCAAACTTCTGTATACTATCCTTAGAAGTTTTATTCCATGAGAAAAAATTCTCAGATAACTTTGTTAATGGTTCTTTCTCTTGTACAGGAGCTGGTACATTGCCCACTAAAATAGAATGGCCAGCTCCAATAACCATAGTCTCATTAAAACTATGATTACTTCTGGTTATTGGTTTACTCATATTTATCTTGGTTTTGAATTTTGATCTTTTCTCTTAGGCATTGGTTTATTCTTATCTCTTACACCACGATCAGATTTAGACTTATCATCTTTTCTCTCCTTATCTTCTATACCTATTTTACCATTATTCTGTTGTTCAATAGGTACTCTTGGAGCTTCCTGATCTGGGCTATCATAACCCATTTCCTGAGCATATTGTAACATAGATATGATACCATCTCTATACAAAGCATTAAGATTCTGTACCTTATATTGAGTAGCCTGTTGGATTTTTACATCATCAGTTACAGTAGCAGGATTCCAAGTAATTTTAATACCTTTATTATTAAATCCAGCAAGTTGTAACTCTAAAGAGTATAAGAATTCAAGTACACTACCCACTAAATTCTGGATAACCTTTAATTGAGATATAAGTTTAGAAAGGTTTATACCAGCTCCACCTTCTGTATTAGTATCAGTAACACCTAATAGTGTACTATTTACACCAAGACCATTAGCTACAGACTGTTGATTCATTTTCCAAGGTATATCTAAATTACCCATATCTTGAGTAGTAGAATTTAGCTTGAATTCATGATCTTCTTTATAACCAACTACTAAACCATCTTTCATACCATCTTTCATACGTTTCTTGAGCTTAAGTAAATTAATTTCAAGACGACGTTCATATTGATTAGTACTTTCTGAAGGTCTCTGATCTGGTTTATCCATTAGCACTTCCATGAATCCTAATAAGCCAGCATTCTCCATGATATGTTTGAAGTTTATTCTCATATCAGATTGGCCTTTTAGAGAATCTAAGGCTGCCATAAATGGAGGTATTCCATAAGGTTCATCTGTATCATTGTACATACCTACATATTTATATGTAAGGGTGTTCAATTTAATATAAGTATCTTTTCCTATAGCCAAGTTTGCATAACTTTTTTGGTAAGGAATATATACTCCATCAGATTCCCTCTTGAACATTATACTGTCTGGCTTGATAAATAGTACTGTAGATAAACCATCTAGATGTTGATTAGGTACTCCTTCGATAGATATAGCTCCACCAATTAGGAGTTGTACCATCATCTTATTTACTAAACCATCAGTACCAGCAGTATAATTAGACCATCTTTTTGAAGCTTTCTTAAGATGATCTACCATAGCTTCTGCTTCCTTACTAGTATTATTAGGAAAACCTATTCTATGTCCAGTATTAGCTAACTGATACATATCTTGTAAGGCTTTACTTACATCAGGGTTTACCTTATATAAGTTCCTAAGTAGTTGAATAACTTCTACTCTAAATGAAGGATTTACCATTGTGTTAAAATCCTTCAAAGCATAAGTTAAACCATTACCATCTTCTGGAGCAGAAACTCTACCAGGATCTATTCCTGTAACTTTAGGTTTCTTTGGTTCAGTGTTACTAGTAGCATCTGGATGTCCTCTAGTAACTGAAATGTTATAACCGAATATTTTCATCGTGGTTGAATAATTATGTTTTGTTTACCTTTTCTAATATGATTACAGATAGCTTTGCCCATAATATCATCATCTGCATATACATCAGTTTCTAAACCGTCTTCAGAATCAGAATTACTTTTATGTTTACCCATAGCTACAGGTCTACCTAAGCTATCATAAATAAAAGTCTTAGCCTCGTGAATAAAAAAAGGATCCTTTATAGTAGTTACTTCATTACGAATATCTGCTTCTAAACCATCAATGATAACGGGTCTGTTATTAGAAGTAGTAAGCCAACCTGGAGCTTTATCCATCTCTGGTCTTTTCTTACCTTTCTTCTTCAACATTTTCTGATAGTAATAAAGTTTAGGATATCCTTCATTCTGTAAAGCAGCAGTAACTGCTAAACCCACATCATTAGATTCAGGAGCTAAGGTAGCAAAGTTAAACAACCTACCAGTATCTCCAAGTAATATAGCATATTTATCTACAGGCATTCTACCCTTATATACTGCTTGTTCTTCTCCAATTTTATCCATACAGGTAAAGGATGAATAATCAGAACCTCTACCAGTTGCAACGTCTGCTCCTATAAAATATTCTTTGTTTTCCTCTGGTTCTAAGAATTGAAGATATTGACCATTATATCTACGTTTAATAATTGGATAGTCGGATATACAATCTTCTATGGCTTTAATATCAGCCATATCAAATACAGTATTACCAGATGATAAGAAGTCTCCATCTATCTCTTGGGCAGTTCTTCTAGGTCCAAGAGCAGATGACATCTGTTCATACCAATCATCATCTCGTTCAGGGTGCATTCTCCAATATAATCTGATGGCATTAAAAGGATTACCTCCAGTTAAAGCATTAACCCAAGTGTTATGGTAAAAATTAGCCATACCCATTGGAGTAGAATTAACTATAGCTGATCCACCAGTAGATAGTGTTGGGAAAGCAGCTGCCCAAATTTGAGAAGCCCATCTTACGATAGCAGCCTCGTCAATTACCAAAAGAGTAAGAGATTCTGAACGACCTGCTTCAGATGAAGTAGGTATAGATTCTATGAAAGAGCCATTTGCAAACTCCATCATAGAAGATGATCCAAATTCTCCAGATCTACCATTTATAATAGGTACCTGTAAGAAAGGAGGTAAGTTCTTATACATGAACTTAATCTTCTTTAGTACCTTTTTAGCAGTAGTATCTTTAATGGATATGATGTTTATCTTAGAGTTTGGATGGTACATAGCTAGCCATAAGCAGTACATTGAGATTAACTCAGTAATACCTGCCTGTCTGAACTTAAGTACAATGTTAAACCTCTTAAGTACAAATTGATAGAGTACAGCTTTTTGATAAGGATATAAATTAAAGTGTACTCTACCTCTTACAGGGTGTATCACATATATAAAGGCAGCAAAGAAAAATACATCTTGTACTACCTTAGATAATATACCTACCTGTTCACTAGTTAGACCTTGTGGAACTTTCAAATCTACTTTAGCCATGGATTTAATTTATATCTTATTCCAATTTCTATATCAGCTTTTATATTATTATGTGTACCTATAGACTTTTCTAGAGCTCCTTCTAGAGAATAATCTAATCTATTAGTAGAAATCATAATACCAGTACCAATATGAAGTTCTTTGTTAAATATTTTATAGGAAGTATCTACATACGGTAAAATCCTAACCGGGTATACTCTTTTATAAGTAAGGCCCGAGTTAGGATTCCAGTTGTAAGAATACCTACTGAGATCCAGGTTATAATCCCTGGTTATATAAGTATGTGATTGAAAATTGTAAGAAGCGAATTGGATATTGTTCCTATCCAATAAAATCTGAACCAAAGAATCCTTACTGTAAGTACCGAGATCCTTAAAACTTATATCCGCTAAAACCTTACTACTGTTTACAGCTGCTGGGTTAAAGGAGATATTGTTTACCGAATCAAATTTACTAGAACTGGCAAACGTAGTATTTACATGACTTTGGTGATTAGAGCGATCATTGAAATCATTGGTATTCCAGTAAGTAATATTCTTTGGATTCAGATATCCTGAATAATCAGGAGCTAAAGAAAATTCATCCTTAGTTGATTGTACTGTGGTTTCTTGTTTAGAAGAACCCATGTACTTTTTACTAGCGTTAGTTACTAACTTAACCGTGGTAGTATTCGGTTTTGGTTGGTATCTTGAAAGCTGTTTTGATAAGGAATAATTCCTGAAGCAAAGGTATATAGTTGATCCTAATAATATTAGGCATAGGGCTTCTAGGAATAATTCTTTTACCTTAATCCTAATTTGGTGATTTGTATTTGCCATGTGATATACATTTAGTGATTTACATTTTCTTAAACGACATATTCGTACGCGCTCGCATATACGCATATAAAGGCTAAAGGATATAATATGGGTAATTTAATTAAATTAATATATCTAAAGATATATAATTAATTTAATAAATTATTACCCTAAAAATATATCTAAAAATAATAATAAAAATTATAATCTGCCAGCGCTGCCAGAGGCCTTGAATATAGGTTAATTTTATAGGTACATTTTTAACCTATAACCTTATTCATCCTTCGGATGAAAGTAACTACCTCGTAAACTCGGTAGTTACGACAGTATACATTTCTTAAACCATTTACCTACTTGATATACAGATCCTTTAGCTATGGTATATCTTGCTTTATTCAACCAGTATAAGTAATTATCTTTATCCATGTAGATCTTATACTCATCTGGGAAACCCATGATATTTTTGAAATCCTTTATACCAAGAGGATAACCATCAGGTCTAAACTGTCTATCTGCAGGTCTTAAAGTCAATGGAGGCTTATCATACTCTAATCTATATACTCCAGGTAGAGTAGACATCTTAGCTGTCTTAATAGGCCATTTCTTTTCATCTTTGAAATCAGTTCTCCAAAGTTTCTTAATCTGTTTAACGGTAAGATTCTTCTTTTCAGGTAAGGCCCTATAATCATACATCGCTAATATTTTATTTAACGGCGGCATATAATTATCATTATTTTCCTTAAAATAGGGACCTTCTAGTAATTTTCTAGAGCTTACTGGAGTGTCTACTCTAAATATATTGTCGAACTTATTTAAGTAACTCTTAGACTTAATTTTAATTCCTACAATAATTAACCTTTTCCTTGATACTTGTGAATTACCAAAATCTACTACAGATCGTTGATGATAAATTAATTTATAACCTGGTACCTGTATTTCAAAAAATTCTTTTGGCAATAAAGTTACTAATCTTGGTAAATTCTCTAATAAGAAAACCTTAGGTCGGTATTTATTAATGGCCTGAATAACCAAATTCAAAGATTTATTCTCTTCTGGCTTACCCAATTGTTTAACTTTAGATAACCTCATTATAGAAGAAGCTCCACAATCTGGACTTGATATAATTACATCAGCCTTAATATCTGGTAGTTCATTTCTCAAAAAAGGTATATCTCCAAAGTTCAACTTCCACTGTTCTTCATTCTTGGTATGAAATACGGCTCTAGGTTCTATATTAGCAACTAAATTCTCTTTAAACGGAAACAGCAGGGCTCCTTGCCCTGCTGATACTCCTAAAACCCTTAAATGCTTCATCGTAGACAAACTGAACTAATTCCTACTGCTACAAATGAAGCAAATACCGATACGATAAGCCATGGCCAAAAGAGTTTAACATACTCTTTCAAAGGCATATCAGTATCAGAAACTACATAGTTTACTACACCAAGTACTACAGTTGCTACTGCTGAAAGTAGAGCTGAGTACAAAATGATCAAACCATCTCCATCATAGGTATGGAAGTTGAACAAAAAGGTGAAGAAACCCACAAGTACACCCATAACTAACAGGGTGTACCACTTACAAAACCACTTAAATTGTTTCATTGTGATTAAAGATTAAATTTATACTAGTGCTAATAAAGCCGAAATAATTATACCATAGAGACCATACTTAAGATCTACCTTATCAAAGAAATCATTAGGCTGTGAATCATCCCATAATTCTTTAGCATAGATAATGATTAAACCTATGGTAACACTTAAAAACCAATCTAGCCAAAATATACCGAATAACAAAGTACATATCTTAAAAGATATTTCTGTTACTAAGTAACCTGCTATACCGTGCCATAGAAGTTCTTGATCTATCTTACATAACTTCTCGGCAATTTTTTGATAAAACTTTCTCATCTGTAAGTGTCTTTATATTTAATATAAGCTTGAGCTAATTTAGTATCATACTTATTAGCTGCATAAGAAGGACCATTATAAGATCTTGCAAAAGAAGCCCAGTTATGGTTATTTAATGCTCCACATAACCGATTATTCTTTAAGAATCTGATAGTTAACATCAGTTGATCTTCTTCTGAAGATCTCATCTTACCTACAAATTCATCAATATCTTTGCAGTCACATTGAGCATAATTCATACCCATTATCTGGAACATACCCCATGATGCAGATTTTAATGCTGCAGCCTGATTAATATTCATAGCGTTAGCTAATCTGATATATTCTTTATCTCCTCCAAGGTATTTTGATCTATCCCACTTAGGATAAATTATATTAGGATATTGCTTACACAACTGATTTAGACGAATAGTGTTTACTGATTGAGATAATATTCTGTAGAAGATATGCCCTTCGAATAAAATCTTAGGTTTACCATTTGGTAAGAAACCTCCTCCATTAGATTCTACCTCTTTCACAGCTAATAATGCAGCAGGATCAATTTGATTTTTTCTAGCTATATCAGCTATTCTTTCATTAGTTAATTTTTCCATATTTATGAAATTGGTTTATATACCTTATAAGCAGTGAGTATTGCTGAAACTCTATCTAGATTGAGCTTAAACTATAGAATTATAACCAAATTATATGCAAAAATGACCTTAATCTAACTACAGCCTACGCAAGGATTTAAGTTGTTATCACAGGTTCATTGCATATATAAAATAAATTAGTTAAATTTGCAATCAAATAAAATATTTATCAAACATTATTTATATGGAAATCTTAAAAACAAATGACCAAGTCCTCTATTATGATGGTAAAACTATCTTAGAGTTAACTACTGTAATTCAGGAATTAGAGGATTCAACAGTTAAACTCAGTAATGGAGTTATCTGTAGTAATGAACCAGTTAAAAAATCTGGTAACTACAAAAGGAAAGATCACCTTAAAGGATCTAAGTTCCAAGGTTGGATCAAAAAATATGAAGGTCCTCTAGAGGATATTTACCAAGCCAATCTTTTCCTTAAAAGCTATAAGAAGAAGATTGATAATCTGAAGGTAGATCTTAATTGTATCAAACTATCAGATCTTATTACTGGTACAGTATCTGCCCAGGAAGTATTAAACATTAGTAAGTCACTCAATAAAATCATATCTAAATGCAAACCGTTTGTAAAATAGTCCTCTGGATTTATCTTATATGTCTTCCAATTTCTCTAATTCTCACAGTAATAAGAGAATATCAGAATTATAAGATTAAAGATGCTCCTAATAAGGTATTAGGATTTATCTATCACTTCATTACGGTTTGGTTAATTACACCTTTCTTTGTAGTTCACTTAGTTACTAATAAAATAAGGAGATAAAGATTATGAGGTTATTTTTCGATAGGAATTTTAGGTTTGGGGGATACTCCCAAACCCCTCAGGAATTATTTGATGGGTACTCAAGGTTAGCTGGTACTGGTTGCGTATGGGCATTTATCACTATCTTAGGGCCTATGGTAGGTATAGGTATGTTATACCTATTGAATAAATCTGATAAGGAAGCTGCGGTATTAAGGGCAAAGGGAAGGAAAGGTCCTTATGCTACACCAGTTCCTAAGTCAGACTATGCCTTAGCATATTTTTATATCCTTGTAGGTATTATCTGCTGGGTAGGTATGTATAGTTATTTACGTTAAAATTAAGTATTATGATTTGTAAGAAGTGCTTATGTAATTATGAGTTGGATGATTTTGATCCTAACTTAGAGATCCCTAAGATTATGAAGGAAAATGGATTCTGTTTTAATTGTGCCTATTGGAGTTACCGTCATCAGAATCTGTATCATTTACCAGATTTTAAGAGACCAGACGATTTAGGTTATGTAGAGGATAAATTAGCAACTCTAACTATTGCAGATACATTGCAGGTAGTGGATAATAACTTCGAGATGATTACCTTGCATATAAATAGGCCTACTCCAATTAATATGAACCAGCAACCTATTTATAAAGTACAGGGTAGAGATGGAACCTACCTATTCAATGTAAAAAGGGTAACATTCCAAGGTAAGATAAGTCTTAAGGAACATTTTATACCTAATGCAATATGCTTAGATAATGATGTAGCTCTAGAATTAATAGATAGGCAGTCAACTAAAATCATTAACCGTTTATATTATAAGTTATGAAGTTCCGAGTAGTAGAAGTAGATAGTTATCATTCTAACGTTATTAAGGTTTGGTATGAATCTCCTAACCTTACCACTAATGATATCATAGGTGAATTGGAGAAACGTTATGAAAGGGTATTAATAGATTTAGCAGAAAGCTATGACCTATTTCATAGGAGTAAGGATCTAGAGACCCAGTATACCGAAGATAACGTTACCTGGCATTATTATGGAGATACCTATATTGATTATGTAAATTCTAATTTATTTGAAGGTTATTTGAGATGATAGAAGTATATTGGTTATTACATTGGGATAATAAACAGCAGATGTTTATTGCCTATCCTAAATCTAAGGATTTAGAGGAATTAAGTGATAAGAGTTTATATACCTTACTTGATAAGATAGAGAGGTATACTGTAAGTAGTATGGATACTATCAATCATTATGGTAAGGAGATATATATTTACTACTATATCAACGATGAATTCCTCTATAGGATTTATGTATTAGAGGGTATGACCAAGTTTAAGTTTAAGGTATTAGCTAAATTCGTAGTAGTTTGGTTATTCGCTTTAGGTATTACTATTGGCTTGGTAGGTTATATCCTGGTAGTGTTGGGAGTTATGACCTTTCCAGGTTTATAGGTTTTCAAGGAAGCCCTTAATACGAAGGCCTAAAATTTCCAGGCAGTAAAAACGGGGCACGGTTAGTTGCAAATGTTAAAAAAGTATATAAAAATAAGGGACAAAATAATTTTTATTTTATTTATTAAAATATTTTCTTTTTATATTAGAGTGCTTAAATTTAAGCACTCTAATAAATTGTATTTACTTTTTACAAATATCTAAACCTTTTTGTAAAATTTCTTTTTTTTCTGTTTTTAAGTTCTCATTACATACACTTTGCAAAGTGTAATCATTTGTAACGTAAACACTTTTATAAAAATCATTGAATGATTTTATTAATTTATTTTTTCTTTGGTCGTCTTTCTCATCAATTAGAGAAGAACACAAAGAAAATAACATGTTACGTAATTTTTTGCGTAAACTCTTTTTTTCTTTATCGCTGCAATTTTCAAAAATTGAAGTTTGATAGATACTTTCTCTTTTTGTACCTAAAGAAGTTTTTAAGAAACCGCTTGTTTCTTTTTGCAGATTTACTAAAATATCTTTTGCAGATACTTTTGAGTTGTTAACTACGTTTACTTTCTCTACTTTATTATTTTTCTTTGTCATAAAATTGCTTTCTTTCGTTTTTTATTTTAATTAGTATTTTCAGTTAGACGATTGAAAGACTTTATATGTTAACTAACTTTCTAATACTTTTGTTTTTTAATTACAATGCAAAGATACAAACTAATTTTTAATTGTGCAAGTATTTTAGAGAAAAATTTTAGAAAAATCTTCATTTTTGATATAAATCAAGAAAAAATTTATTTTTTAATTTTTTAATTATAAAAATTTGCATATTTCAAAAATTTATATTATTCACGTGCGTGCGTGTATATACATTATATAATATAGAATAGTATTTGAAAAATTCAGAATAAAGCTATTTATTTGTGTTTTAAGCGTTTATTTTCTTGAAAAGGTATAATTTTATAACTAAAAAATTTTATAAGCTAATTTCTAATTTTATATATTTATCTAATTATATTTTTATTTTTTCAAATATTTATATTTTTGAATTTTTGCATAAAAATGTATATATATTTTTGCATAAAAATTGGCAGGGGATGGTGAGGGGGGATTTGAGGCAAAGTTGTGTAAAATTGGGGCCATTGTTGGTGTATGGTGGTTTTGTAAGGCGCCTTTATGAATAGTGGCAGGGGTTATGGCCAAGCCGGCCAGGGTTCTGTGAAAAGTTCCTGTTAAATTTTGATTTTTCTTCTAAGCAATATATGTATATATAGGCTGGTAGTTGGTAATGGGTAAAGTGTAAATTGATAATAGGGTAACTCAGATAGGAACTGGGATAAGCTTTTTAGGTAACTTGGATTAGCGATATTTCAAATATTGGAGTGCTCCTGGTATTAGTCTAGTGCTTTATAATATGCTTTATATTAATTTGCTTTGCCTGCAAATTTGCCTATTACTATGTAACTCAGATAGCGAAAATAGGAAATATATTAAGGCCATTAACTGTACCCATGCTACATATAATAAAAAGCCCTTATGAGGTTATCATAAGGGTTAGAGTTGGATTTACCAATTGAATGTGAATGAATTGCCTTCTGGAGAAGCTTCCCAGTTAAAGTTGTATAGGAGTTGTGGAACTGATGAGTGATCCATCCAGTTAGCGATGGTATCATCGAATTCTGCAGTCTGGTCTTCTGTTAGAGAAGTGTAAGATTGGAATGTTAGAGAGTTCTCTTTGAGTTGAAAGTTGAAGAACTCCTTGTTCTGATCCTCTGATAGAGTAGAGATGAGTTCGAAGATTTCTGAGAGGATCTGGGGATTTAATTTAATTGTTTGCATAATTGTAAAAATTTAATTTGTTAATACTTTATTAATTACAATGCAAAGATACGAATAAATTTTTAATCTACAAAATAAATTTATTAATATTATATACCTTAGTTGGGCCTTTGATGGTATACATTGAAGTAGGTAATGATTACACAGTTAAGCCTGGATTGGTTAGGTCCAGGCTTAAGAGTTGATTATTGTTGATCATTAGGGAATTTCTTAAGGATTTCTTGTATGAGTTCCTGTTCCTCGATTAGATGAGTATATAGGAAGTTGCAGTTATCTTGGAGTTTGCTACGGTGTAGATCTTTAGCATCGTACTCCTGGATAAGTTCTTTGATATGCTCCGGAGATAATGGGTTTTCAGGGAAGTTGTGATTGTAGTAAAAGATAATGTGCAGTATCTGATTGACTAGGTCTGGGATGTAATCTTCGAAATCGTCATCTCCGATGAAATCTGATTGTAAGAGTTCCATGAGTTGATCTAGCAATTCGTTGTAAGCCTGGTGGGATTCCTTGATATTAATGGAATAGAGGATTTCGATTCCGTTATCTTGGAAGAATTCGTAGAGTTCTTCGTTGATTTCTTCCAGGTCTGTAGCAGCGTAGATGATGGAAATGTTTGTTGGGAGATATTCTCCGGTTGAACTTGGGATGAGGAACTCTGATGTTGAGAGGATTTGATTGTTTGTTAAATTTTTCATTTTGATAAAATTTTAATTATACAAATAATTTTATATAAAATATAAATCCAGCTTGAGCTTTGAGATACCCTTGAAGGCCATCTAAGTCATATCAAAAATAAAAGCCAGCCTATTCCCATAGACTGACTTCCCAAGTATTAACTAAATTCTATATCTATAAAAGTTCATGTATAAAACTTCCGAGTAACGCCTTACTCTTTATACCAAACAATTCCCATTATATTATAGTTCCATAGATGAGTTCTTAGAAATGATAGTATAGTGGGAACTGTAATGTATTTAGTAAACTTCTAATGTAAACTTATATGTATTTGTTTTCTTGTCATGTTTGAATGATATGTCTCCAGCATTATCAGGATCAATGATAGATACTAAGCCAGCATTGTCTTCAGGATTGATAGGAGTTTTAGATTTGATCTCCCAGTACCATTTAGATCCTCCGTATAGGAGATTAGGATCATTTATGTCTTGAAGAGTGATGGTTTGAACTGTAAAATCGAGGGATTCGATTTCCTTGATTTGTTCGAGGATTAGTTCCAGTGTTTCTGGATTTGTTGTGTTTAATTTGATTGTTTGCATAATGTTGTTTATTTAATTAATACTATTTGTTTTATTATCTATATGCAAAGATAGCAATAATATTTTAATTATACAAATATTTTATACTATTATTTATTATAAGTGCAGCTCTAATGAGTATACGTTGGCCATAGATAGTGAATTCGAAGACTTATTAAAAGCTTTTAGAGGCTTTATATTTCACGGAACAAAATTACAAGAATAGATGAAGCTTAGAGACTTCATCTATTCGATAGTGTTAGGATAATATTTGAGAAGAGAGTGATTCTTCTGAGAATTTATCGATTTCTGTTACTAGTGAAAGAAGATCATCTAATTGTATAGATTGATCTATGTCTTGCAATGCAGCAAGATTTTGAAAGAAATCAGGGATAATATTGTATAGATCATTATAAGTGATCTGTTGATCTAGAACATTTTCTAGATTATGTCGGAGATTAGCTTTTAGCTTATTTGCAAAGTCTGAGACTTTTTCATGAGGAATGATTGCAATAGAGTAATAAGAATCTCCGAGTTCTCTGATCTGATTTTGTATTTCAGTAGGAAGATTCTCTGAGATATTATCTGGATCAGATTCTTCGAATTGATAATCTGATAAGAACTGTATCTCTTTTGTTTCTGCACAGAGATAGTGAATGTTGTTTAATGTGAATAGAGGAGATTTTGAGAATTGCATAATTTTAATCTTTAATTAGTTAATACTTATATTTAATATCACATTGCAAAATTACTATATTATTTTTATATATGCAAATTATTTATTAAAATATTTATTTCTCACTGGAGCTCTGAAGATCTAGCTAAGGCTACATAAGCCTCCATGGCCATCTATGGTAAATATGTATATCTCAAAAGGTGAGGCCATCAATAGTATACGGAAAGTCCTCATAAAATTGAGGCTATTCAACGTACACATGCGTTGTAGTGTAAATGGCTTACTAAATAGTATTTGAGGCCTTATATCCCTAATTCCTATAATAGTTAAGTCTCCAGGGCCTATATCTATTACTATAGAGCAGAGCCTTGAACCTAAATAAATATATCCTGCTCAACCTATAAAACAAAGGTAAACCTAAAAACTTAACGCAGTACTTCTAGTGCTTATATAGATATACTATATAAGTAACTTAGATAGCTCTTTTAGTAAAACTGAGTTAGCTTTCCTTGATATTAGATTTTAATCCTAATCCTATTTATCGTCAACCTTTAATCTTTTCATTAAAACTTAAACGGCTTATATTATATTCCCTACGTAAATATAATATATTCATATTTAGTCCTTGCCTTATACCTTAAAGTATCAATCTACTATCTTCTACTATATGTAGCTATAGATTTCTGCTTATTCTCCCAGTATGCTTCTTGTCTAGAGCTCTATTTTTAATTTTTAGTATAATTATATGGAGCGTTATTGGATATTTTTCTAAGAATATGTATTATTTTGGGGCCTTGAATGGTATAAGTTTAACCTAAATAGGCTCCGAGATTTATTAAATTTAGATATAAATATTGCCTATTTTGGGCCTTAAATCGTTAAATCCTTTGCCTAGAAAGGCCCTATTATTATTAAAAATGTACACAAATTTAGCCTAAAATAGCCCCTAATTTTGTAAAATCCTTTTACTTTTTAGGCCTTTTTGAGCCCTAAAATGTACCTATTTTGGCTCTGGGATTTAATAAAAATTGCCCCAAAATGTACACTAAATCCTTAAAATTTTGCCTAAATCCTTTGCCTAAAATTGCCTAAATCCTATAAAAAATGTACCCCAAATCCCTTAAATCCCAGTCCAGGATTTAATAAAAAAGGTACATTTTTAGGCAATATTTTGAGCCTTTTTAGGTACATTTTTGAGGCCTTCCTGGAGTACATTTTTGATGTACATTGTAAAATGACAAAAGCTGTCAAACTGAGCCATATTGTTACAGTTGTTGCTGACGTTTACACATCTCATCGAAGTCATCCTAAATCCCCGGGGCACCCCCAGTATACACAAACGCTCAGTTTAGCTACTTCCTGATTATCTTAGATATATCAAAGTCTGCTTTTTGTCTAAGCCTAAAATGTACATAAAACACAAAATAAAAGGGAACCTAAGAAATTAACCTTTAGTTCCCTTAATTAACCCTTTATATTATACTTATATTTATTTATTAGGGATTTTTCTTTGTTTGGGGCTGAGTAGCTGGTTTAATATATACCCAGTATCTTTATGATATGTGATACTGGGATTTGTGTTGTCTTGATTATCTTTTCATTTATTCTTTGTTTAGGGTTGGGTTAGAGTTTGATTAAATTCGTATGTATAGATACTGAACATCCATTGCTATAAGCTGATACAGTAGCTTCAGTGAAGGCATATTTAACTCCGTCGATAGTAAGTAGAACTAGACTGGAGTTGTTTGTAATTGCCTTGGCAGCTAATATTTTAATTTCTTCCATGTTTTTATTTGTTTTGGGGTTGGTTAGATGATTGCTGTGTAGGCTTTGAATAATGTATCTTCAGATTGTGTAATCTCTATGATCTTTAGGATATCTGATCTCATTGCTTCTTTGTCTACTAGCCAGGAGCTTGGGATCTTTTGAAGTAAAGAGTATAGCTCTTGGTTTTCTTTACTGGGCTTCTTAAGATGTATATCATCTGGTAAATCTTTTATGAAGTACTGTAGTACTTGTACCAGGCCTCTTATTACATCTGCAGCTTCTGTTTTATCTACCTTGTAGTAGTTCTTCAATTCGTAATTGATAATTCTTTTGTTAAATGTAAGCATAAGGTTATCTGTTTAGAATGTCCTGTATTTCTTTGAGACGATCTTCATTGTCTTCATTTTCGAGAAGCTTTAGAATGTTCTCCTTGAGAGTATCTTTGTCATAGAACCATTTCTTAGGTAGTCTATTGAGGATACTGTGTAAAGGATTCGATTTAGTTTTTACTAACCTGGATTCTTGGAAGTCTTTTAGAGGGATATCTCTTACTTGTAGATCTAGAACCTCTAATAAAGAAATGAGGTCATTGTTTTTGAAAGCAGATCTAGTTTCTAGATCGTGTAATGCTGTTTCGATGTCTAGTATCATATTGTTTAATTAATTTTTGGATCAGTTTCTTGTATTCTTTGTATTTCCTGTTGCTGAAATATTGCCTTTGCTTTTAGGATAGCATTCTTAAATGGGTCTCCCTCAGGCATAGAATCTGGATCTAGAAATACTCCCAGTAGTGGAAGTTCTATAAATGATTTCTCTTCATCTGTTAAGTCTTCTATACTCTGGAGATCTTTAATAGAGTAATTGAAGTGATTGAATAATAGAGTAATCATTTTGAAGTAGATTGTCTTTATTTGACTATCTAATTCATCTAGTTTGTCTAAAGCTTCCATGATAGTTACTATCATTAAGCCTGCGTCTTGATCTTTTAGTTTCATATTTGTTATATTTTTAATTAACTTTTATATTAATCATTCTCTAAATCATTGTACATTGCTTCTACATAGTTAACTATGCGTTCATATTCTCTTCCAGAAACCAGGGTATCCAGGTTTGCCTTATCTATTAGTTCTGTACTAGTACCGTAGAAGCAGCCTACTGCCCACATTCTGTTTGATCTGGTGTATGTAAATGATCTTCCGCTTGACCAAATATTCTTTCCTACGTAGTAGTCCATATTTTTACTAATTTCTGCATGACCTTTGATCTCTGCTTGGTATCCAACTTCTGCATCTCCATAAATCCGGGCTTCCTGATAGACCTGAGCATTGCCAAATACCTTAGTATTTCCGTATACCTGAGCACTGCCATATACTAATGACTTATTAGAGATACTAGCATTTCCATAGATTTTAGCCTCTCCATATACTTCGGAATCTCCATATACTCCAGCAGTATCAAATACTTCGGCATTTCCATAAATTTGAACATTGTCTAGTATCTCTGCATATCCATATACCTTTGCATGTTTATATATTTGGACATTATCCATAATTCTAGCATTTCCAGATACTTCAGCCTGATCATATACCTTAGCATCATCGTGGATCCAACAATCACCCTCATGACTAAGGTTTTTCTCATTTTCTATATAGCCTCCTCGTTGTCCTTTTTTAATTCTTCCAAAGTCTCTTACAGCTTCTATCCTGTACAGCTTGTGATATTCAAATTCAATTACCTGATCTTCAATTAATTTATACTTTTGCATAGTGACTATGTTTTAGAAGGTTAATATTAAAGTGATTCTTGAGAGTTTCTCCTTATTAGAGATGATTTTTATCTTAGCTTCGATGTTGCATTCGTAGTCTTTAGCATAATCGATGTAGTCCAAGATTTCATCCAGGTAGTTTTCTGGAGTTCCCTTGATAGGTTCTTCTGATGTGTCCCATATAAGTAATTCATATAGGATAGTATCCTCTGTTAGAAGAGGTTGAGTTGTAGTAACTTTTAGGATTTGAATGTTACTATTCATGTAATTCATTTTGAGAGTGTTAATCTCCCTTTGAATAGTTTCAGTGTCCAGATAAGCTGGAGTGTTGTTTTTAATAATTGTTGTTTGCATACTCTTTAATTTTTATTCGTTAATATCTTAATTATTAATTATGTTGCAAATTTAATCATTTATTTTTATATATGCAACATAATTAATAATTTTATTTATAAAAGCTGAGGATTAGGTAGATTGTATGCCTTGGAAGAGTATCTGATACTGATCCTTGAATACAAAATAGTCAAAATCCTTGTAGGTGATTTTAGCTTTTGTCTTCCCTTGATCTAACAGGATTACCTTTAGTTTTTCATCTACTAAAGTGATACCCTGTATGTATTTAGGTTTTGGGTATTTTCTTATAGATGAAGTATTATCATCTTTTATAAGAATGGGATATTGCATATATATCGTTTTGTCTTTTACCTTGTTAAGCAGAGCGATTATGCAATTTTCTAGTGCATTAGTTGGAGTTATAAGCATAACTTATTTATTTAAGATATTAGAGTACTCTTGATTAAGACCTTTGAGATATTGATTCATATATCTCCAGTCACCCATGAATAGTTTCCAGGGAAGGAGTATTTTATTAGACTTATATGAAGAGTTCCTCCAGTCTGTATACTTCCTCATTAATTGAGCATCTACCTGTAGGAAAACATCCTTAGCATTAGATATAGCTATCATCAGAGTGTTATATAGGTCAACTGATTCCTGACCAAGATCTAGGTCGAGGAATTCTAAATTGTGTAATACAAAGTCTTTTACTTGTTTAGTAGTATCAAATAGGAGTATATGTTTAGGAAGATGTAGTTCTTTGCGAAGATCTTTACTGATAAGAACTTTTTCGCAAAATTGGATACCGTACCAAGAGGTGTGTACTTTAGCATCTCCGCAGATGAAGGTGTAATACTTAGAAGATAACTGCTTTTGGAATTCTTCTTTGGATTTGATTTTTAATTGTTTCATTTTGACTAAATTTAATTTATTAATACTACTTTGCAAATTTAATAATAATATTTTAATTATGCAATATATTTTAATAATAGCTGAGGCTGAGATTAAGAACTGTACACACAAAAATGAGGTATCTTATCTGGGAAGACAGGATACCTCTAGATAACGGTGATATTAACGTGATATTCTACTTAAAGAAATGTTGCAGTTATATATGTATAGAATTAATGAGTATGCTGCTTACTTTGTAACTCTAGATATTCCCTTTGTAAAGTATAATACTTATGTTTATAGTTATAAAGAGAATCTCTTGATTCTTTTAGTTGAAGATAGAGCTGATGTGTAGATCTATCTTTAGTACATCCTGTTAAAAGGATTAAGGTAATAAATATTATGATATACTTCATGTTACTTAACTTGTTTTAGAGTGAGTTCGTAAGTTGATCCATTGTGTTCAATAGGAATAGAAGGTTCTTCATCTAAGTAGAAGTCTTCCCAGTCTCCATCCTGTAAAGAATCCAGGTCATGATATTCTTGAGTAGTTTGGATATATTTCCAGTACTCCTTAGGAGATTGTTTATAGACTAACCATAGGAGATCCATTTCAGCTCCTCGTAGTCTTCTTTGAATTGCAGTGTTTTCTTTCTCCTGTCGAGTTTCTTCCCATGCTTTGGAAAGTCTTCCTGAATAGAAAGCTGCAGTTAAAGCATTGCCAAGGATAAGACCCATGAATCCTGAGATCAGGATAGTTTTTGTTTTTGTACTCTTTTTCATAATTGACTATATTAAAATTATTATTTTATTAATTACATTGCAAAATTAAGTATTTATTTTTATATATGCAAATAATTAATAAAATATTTATTTCTTAGCTGGGGCTTATTAGTCAGGCCAACCTCCTATTGAGGATCTACCTATTGTAAATACTTTACCGCAATCTTTACATCGGAAACTCATATCAGAATATTCCCCATCTGAGTCATCCAGCTTAACTGTATTTCTACTATTGCAATGGTGACATTTATGATGAGCTTCTTTGTAAAAATAATCATAATAAACTACTGAAATAGCTCCTGGTAAAACTACCCATAATATACACCCTATTATCTGGCCAATATTATTAATCATATGTATATTATTCCCAATCAGCATAGTAGCTAAACCTACTAAAAAAGCGGTATAGGTGTTTACTAACATCATTCTTTTACTTAGGGAAAACCTGATATAGAATGGAGCTTTATAAAATACTATAGGTATTAAACTTCCTCCGATAAAGGTTACTAACATCAGTAACAAGCCAATTAAATCTATTGTATTCATATCTTCTTTATTTATAAGTTGTTTATAAAATTATTTAGTTTCAGCCGAAGCTAGTTTGCATAACTCTAATTTGATAACTCTGGAGCTATTGAGGTTATTTTTTAAGAAGAGGGTTGATATTAATAACTCCTCCTCAGGAAAGATCATTTGGATAAGTACTCCAGGTAGTACTAAAGTAGGTTCTGATCCAGGATAATTCTCTTTAATGTTATCTATAATCGCATGCGCCTGCTTTTGTTCAGTAGTAGTATTATCTACTATGATGGAAGGTGTTCTTAAAGCATCCACTATACATTTCTGTATATCTTTTAAGAATTCATTCTTAGCTTCTACATAAGAAGCCTCTACATTTACTTTTGTTATCATAATTATTAATTTAGAAAGTTTTCAACTGAAAAGCTGTTATCTTCATCCTTGATTTCTTCAGCTTCGTCATACTGGGTTAGCTCTGGATCAGGTTCATCAGGATCTATTCTCATCTCTATTTCTCTACGCATAGCATGATGATCATATTCTGCTGCTTCTAAAGCTTTTTGCATATTATCGGTAGATTTAGTGATAGCCCTTACATCTATCTTATCTCCTAAACCTTCTTTAGAAGTATCTACTCCCTGCTGTTTAACTGCTACTACTTCTGGTAAACTAGATAAATCATATTTAGCTTCTATTAGCTTAGCTTGTTCAGATTTATCTAACTCCTTACCATTGTCTTCTAGTATCTTTAGTACATCTTCTGTAGTAACAAATTGAGCAGTTACTTCATTATTCTCTTGATGAAGTACATTTAATATATTTGTAGTAGATCCATTACCTAAGAATTTAGATACTACTGATTGGAAACTAGCACTACTATCTAAGCCCATCTTAAGAGCCTTATTTAATTCTGCAGATATGAAAGGTTTATAAGTCCCTCCCTGTGATTTCATCAATAGATTTATTTGGGCATTGATCTTCATTCTATCCTCCATAGACCAAGCAATCATCTGTCCAAACATACCTTCTACTATTTGCTGTTGCTTATCAGTATCCCAGATTTTAGATTCTAGAAGATTATCCCTCATTCTAATTCTAATTTCATCTACAGATACATCTATACTTCTAGCAAAATCATATATGTCTATAGGAGCACCATTAATAGTACCATTTGACATCAACCATAGATTGATCATGAACTTCTTTACGTTAGCCATAGATTCCTCTGATTGAGTTATACGGGCTTCGGTAACTAAAGCAGTTAACCCATTAGGTCTAGGCATTCTGTAAGTAACTTCTGACAAATTCTTCGGCTTCTTTACTATGTCTCCATTCGAATCTAATGTCTGTGATTTCTTCATATTTTATAAATTTTAGTTTTCTTGTAAGATACATACTAAGGTGACTAACCCATTGGATAGCTATCCACTGATCTTCTCCCTTATTTATTATTATCATAGTTTGCCCAGAAACTCTATCCCTATTATAGGAGGAGGATTTGCAATTTTTATAGGCATTAACAGGAAAATCCAGGGTTAATTTATAACCCGGGATTACCTTAAAAATATTGCCTAAAAGATCTAAAATATTATCTTCAGCCATAATGTTGTCTCGTTATATAGGGATTTAACGCCTTTTAGAGTTATCCTCAATAAACTTTTGGATGACTGGATAGTGCTTTACTCTATATGGAACCACTACTTTTGCATAGAACATATTCCATAATCTATCGGTTAAGTTCTTTTTACAGAGCTGGTACCTTCTGGCAGATAAATATTTATAGAAGATTTCAATTTCCTTTACCAGTTCCTTAAAACATTTATAAGGAATTCCTCCTGGCAATTGAGGATTATATTTTGGGTGATATTGGATCTTTTCTAGAAAATCTTTCTTTAGTTGACTTATAAACTCAACCCTATTAAATTCATAATTACTTTGATCCATTCTAAATATGCTGATGTAGTTTTCTGTACTTAACATAAGTCTATCTTAAATTTAGTGTTATTGTAATCGTTCATTAATTCGATCTCTTGCCCTACTTTTAGGATTTGAAATAAATATCCTCGGTATAAATCCTCATAATAGGAATCCCAGATTATATCTTTAATCCTAAAAGGTTTTAGAGGCTTAAGTTTAGGAACTCCTGTGATATATAAAATATGAGTAAAATCTAAATTTTTTCCCATACCTATTTCTACTGAGGATATATTCCTTATCTTTATAGGTATATAATAATCTGGAAGATACCTATTTATATCTTGAAACTTATTACCTTTTTCATCTTCTAAGGTAAATCCTAAAGAACCTATCTCTAAAGGAGTTTTAATAAGTTCTCCTTCAAGGTAAAAGTCTAACTTACTTTTTCCTACGTACTGTTTTCTTACTATGTCTGTGTACATGTTCTTTTCCTTTTACAAGTTCTTCTAAAGTATCTTTTACCATAGCTTGAACTAATAAGTTAACTGGTAGGTTAAAATATATCTCTATGTTCTTGTATGAGATATAATGATTAAAGAGTTTATCGAATTTCTTCCTCTTACTTATTTTTAGGCCTTTAGAAACCAAATAGGTTTTTATGCACCTTTTATATAGGTCTAGTAATTCTTCCCTATATCTTTTAATTACCTTTTCAGGTAAATTAGGATATTGCTGCATGGACTATAATTAAATTAACAAAGGGAGGGCCTTGTTTCATCCCTCCCTACTAAGAATATGACTAATTTCCTCCTTCCTTAGTTTTTAAGCAATCTGTTCTGGTTTTAGTACTTGAGCCTTGAATGTTTCGTATTCCTTGTTAGCCTTCTTCCATTCCTTGGAATTTTGATCCTTAATTCTTGAAAGGGCTAATTCCAATCGATGGAGTTCGTTACGAGTTTTCTGTCTCCAGGTCTTCCTTGCAAGAGTATCTACTACATCCTCTGGGTATTTGTATTTAACCTGTCGGTGAGCAATTACTTCCTCCATGATGTTAACTTTCTGTTGATCTGCAACTTCCTTGGTTAACTTCTTCTTAAGGACAACTTCCTTAGATTTCTTTTCCTTCTTAGGTTTTTCTTCCTTAGAAGCCTTAACCTTTTTGGTTTTCTTTTCTTCCTTAGAAGCCTTAACTTCGTTAGAAACTTGGTTTTTGTTCTCTGCCTTGAGGATAACTTCCTCTTTCGAATTCTTTTTCATAATTGACTATATTAAAAATGAATAATTAAATATTTTGTTTTATCTATTTGCAAAATTAATACTTTATTTTTAATCATGCAAATAAAATCATTAAAAATTTAATAAAAGCTAAGGTTCTATTGGTAGTTATGGTAGGAACTACAAATACAGGGTATAACCCTTTAGATTATACCCTAGTAATTTAGCTTATATTGAATCCTTCATATTTAACCTTTGTTTTGATTAAATTGTTCTGAACCCAAACTCCTTTACTCTTAGAAGAATCTAAGTCTCTAAACATTTCCTTACTAACTCCATAATATTTATATAAGCTAGATTTCTTAGTAGATGTGCCAAAGATTACATATAATATATTATCTTTCCATGCGTATCCACTTATACGGGTAGAATTGAGACATTCTCTAAAGGATAGTCCTAAAGAATTACCTACATATCTTACAAAATCTTTTCTTGTCATACTTGTGATAATGTAAACTCTGGGTGAAACTTTTTCATTTGAGCATGTATTTCACTCCATGCTCCAAATACTCCTTCAGAATTATCAATCATCCATACATCTTCCATTCTGTAAAGAATATGAGAGCAGATGAGTAATTGATATTCGCTTAACATTCGTATCATAGTAGGCATCTCAGTCATTTGAAGATATAGAGATCTTAGAGTTTCTACAGCCTCGTCCCATTGACTTTCTGAAGGAATTTCTAGATACTGAAAAGCTAGATCATCAGGTATACTACGATCTTGAGCAATAGTCATAATTGCCTCTAGTTGTATAGAGGCAATGTTAGAAATGATTTTTTCGGTTGGCTTATCCATTACGTGAATTGTTGTAAATTTCATTCATCTTATCCTTTATAGTGTCTGGGAATTTTACATCCTTAAACCATCTGATAAAGAATTTACTTGGTTTCTTCTCTGGGTTATTTAATAACTGCCTAATCTCGGTAGAGAACTTAAGTCTTTCAGATTCTATCATGAAAGCAGGGTATTTGGTAAATCCTACTTTAGAGAATGATAAAGTGTTAGAACTGGTCTTCGCTACCTTGAGAGGTTTTCTACGTTCTTTATAAAGGTAAGGAACTACCTTCTTATTTGGGCCATTGATGATACTAAAACCAAATATGATCTGAGGATCAAATTTATCTGCCTTAGGATCTTTAGCTCTCTTAATCTGCCTTACCATCCATGAATAAGAATTAAGATATTGGCCATTATCGTTAGGTTCTCCAACATCTTTCTTATTAAATTCAAATTCTGGGAAGTGTAACTTAAACTCTTCTGTAAGGATAAATACAAAACCTATAGCTCTTAGGTATGTTACTATCTCTCCCTGAGATTTACCTTCAGATACCATCTTTTCAACATCTGCTAAAATATCTTCTCTTGGAGATTCTAATTCCTTTACAACAGATGATGTAGGTCTACCTCTTCCTACATTTTCCTTTATAGGTAGAGTACCAGAAAGACCGTCTAAGTATCTCTTAAAGTTTTCAATATCTTGTTTGTTCTCAAGAGTTACTTCAACTCTTATAGGACCTTTATGCTGAACCTTTGGTCCTGTATTAAGCTCTGTATAGGCATCTACCAATCTATCAGATACTGGGCAACCATTTTCTGATAAAAGAGTGATCCTGAGCTTTGGCTTAAAAATTTCTTTTTCCATATATGTTTAGATAAAAAAAAGGCAGAGACCTTAGATCCCTGCCTTAGTTAGTGAGGGTTATATGTGATTAATCCTCTTCTTTCTTAACCTTCTTCTTAGATTTCTTCTCTACCTTAGCTTCTTTAGAAACCTTCTTAACTTTCTTAGTCTCTTTTACTGGAGCCTCCTTAGTTTTCTTAGAAGCCTTTGACTTCTTCTCTGGATTCTCTCCCTGAGCAAGTTTACGTTGCTCTATACGGTACTTCTTCTTCTGATCAGGAGACATTTCCTTACCATTTACCAAAGGATAGTCATACTTGAGAACTCGAGGTTTTCTTTCCTTCTTCTCTTTTACTTTAGCCTTAGCTTCCTTTGAAGAAGGTTCTTTAGCCTCTTTTACAGGTTTCTTCTTAGATTCCTTCTTAGTGAGAGAAGCTTTCTTAAGCTCCTTCTCTGCTGCCTTAATAGCAGCCTTCTTTTCTTTCTTTGCCATAATTGCTTTCAAATGTTTAGTTTGATTTTTAATATCTAATTGAGGATATATCTTTTCTATCTTTTGCCTCTCTTTAGTTAATTTCATGAGAAGCATAGAAAACTCTTTCCCATATTTAGGATGTTTTGAATAATCCTTCATAGGATTGAGATTATGATCCTTAAGAAATTTAAGGATTGCTGCTTTAGCTTCCCTAATTTCTGGTGATTTGAATTGTCTCTTCATCTTTCTTAGGATTTTAATAATTTATAGCTAAATCCTTGAATTCTTAGGCAAGTGTTTTCTAAGATTTTTCTAATATCTGGGTAAATTCATGGTGATATTTTAATATCTCTATTCTTTGCCCTGTAGATGTAGCTACCATCCTATAGATATTTTCTATATCCTCTTCTGTTAAATTTACAAAGGTACCTTTATCAGGTTTACCATTTACTAATATATCTACTGTAATAATCTCTCCTCGGATTTTATCAGAAAGCTTCTTGATTTTATGTACTATCTTACCTTTAGCCCCTATATACTGAATCCTCAAAGATTGAGCTGCTCTATTAGATCCATTCTTGATAGCCCTAAGATAATTTTTATGGATTACCTCTAATTGAGCTATATGATCTTTAATATCGATTATGTTTGATTTTATAGTTGATTCCACTTTGGCTTATTTTTCTGTGAGTTAATTTCTTTTATGATTTCATAGGCAATAGATATACAAGTTTCAAGATAATTCTTATCCTCTTGGGTAATTTCCTTATTTTCTAGTGCAATAGAATAAGTATTTATTAAGTTATCTAATGCAATTATGATAAGATTTCTTTTGATATCCTCTTCCATCGGTTATTATACTTAATAAAAGCCAGCTCCTGGATGAAGCTGGCTTAACCTTTTAGCAAACAGTTTTGAAAGTTGGTGTTAAGGATTAATCCTCATCTTCCTCCTCTTCCTCAGCCTCTGAACCTTCCTTCTTAGACTTCTGAGCAGTAAGATTACCATGACCTTTCTTTGCCTTAACTACCAAGTTACCTGGTACGAAAGACTCTGATACTGCTACTGGGTTACCCTCCTTGTCAAAAGCAACTGTAGTTACCATGCAACCAATTGAACGGAGCTTTACCTTTACAGGAGTAGCATACTTCTTAACGAGTACTGTACCATCCTCTGCAAGGATAACATCGATTTGCTTACCATTTGGACGTTGGCCTGCTGGACGATTCTTAATAGCTTCTAGACGAGCTTTCTTCTTAGCTGCCTTCTCTTCTGCAGATACTTCTGCCTTCTTTGCTGTTTTCTTTGCCATAATTTAATTTGTTTGAAATGTTATTAAAACTACTAACTTATAACTTTTGATAAATGTAAATATGATATTCTATAGTAAGTTAAAGAAAGTAGTCAGAATTTACCTAACTACTTTCTAAGAGTTTTACTTCTTCTTCTTACCCTTACCTTTCTTTGCAGCAGGAAGTTTGATACCAAGTTCCTTAGCGATTGCCTTGCGGAGCTTATCTACATCCTCCTCATCGTAATCATCAGGATCGGTGTCAAGCTCTTTGTCATCGCAAACATCCTCGAGTTCCTCAAAGTCCATCTCCTGGAGAGCCTCTGCAGTAAGTGGTTCCTCCTCTTCTTCCTCATCGTCTTCGTCTTCGTCAGAATCCTCATCGTCTTCGTCTTCGTCAGAAT
>ERZ773027.49-NODE-49-length-80189-cov-5.386777_pt1 | contig 80189 bp, 59 predicted proteins | sample MGYA00511032_ERZ773027 | MGnify/ENA primary metagenome ERZ773027 (study PRJEB29015, sample SAMEA2738138) | human oral metagenome | biome: human oral; feature: human-associated habitat; material: saliva | place: China | collected 2190 ... | reverse complement strand
TTCCCACGAGAAGGAAATGGTTGGAGCTATAAATACGCTCGTCGTCAATGGAATTTGGTCGACAATAAAGAACTTGATTATCATTTCTTGGGTGATTTTGATCGAGAAATGTTGAAAGTAATCAAGAGCGAACGAAACTTTATCAACACCGAGGTACGTGAGATTTGGCACAACGATGGCGACCAAGTCTTGGCCTATATGCGTGGAGATTTACTCTTCGTTTTCAATTTCTCACCCACAACTTCTTTTACGGACTATGGTTTTCTTGTGCCAGTTGGTAGTTATGATGTAGTGCTCGACAGCGACAACAAATGCTTTGGAGGAAATGGTTTCAATGATGATTCCTTGACTCATCTGACAAACTACGACCCTCTTTATGTCAATGAACATAAAGAATGGCTGAAACTCTATCTGCCGGCACGCACTGCTTTGGTGCTAAAGAAAAATTAATATTAGTAGATGTCACCACTCTTTTCAAAAACATACGGCTCACGTCCTTATATAATAATGTGTGCCTTGATTTTCGTAGTCTTCACGTTTAGTTATCTGTTTTGCTATCAAGATAACCTGTTGGCTATGATGCAACACATACTTTCAAACGGACAGACCCATTACAATCGGTTGATAGGGGCAATAATCATCACTTCGTTGCTGATGTTGTTGCAGCTTGTGCTGTATGTTGTGACGCATTTGAATGGTCGTCTTCATATCCTGACGTATGTTCCCTCAATTGTTTTGCTCACCTCTTTAACCGCAGTTGACGGGAACTATACGAGCGGAATAACAATCGGGAAATGGTGGTGGATAGCTCCGTTGATTATCATTCTCGATGCTGTTGCCCTCTTTTATGCGCGTCAATTGCAAGATTATGATTCCTCTGAAGGTGAATTTGGTTTCTTCAGTAGAACGTCGTGGATAAACTATTGCGGACTGACGGCTTTGTTTATGTTAGTGATGTTTGGTGCAAATCATCAGCGCGTGCTTCACATGCGCTTGAATGTTGAACAATGTATAGCCTCGCAGAATTATAAGAAAGCTACAGCAACTTATGCACGTGCGCTGCAAACAGATTCGTCTTTAACCAATCTTCGCGTCTACGCGCTATCGTTGTCTGGGCAACTTCCCGAGCGATTGTTCGAATATGCTTTGGTGGGAGGTTCAGCCGTTATGCTGCCAAGCAATCCCAATGTGCATTATCTTCTTTGCGGACAAGCCCCTTTATATCAGCATTTGGGCGGAATGTTTCGGCAGAAAATGAGTACGATGCACTATCTACGCTTTATCCATCAGCACCATTTGGCAACCAAGGCAGCACATGATTATCTGCTTTGCGCTTATTTGATGGACGGTAATTTAGATTCATTTGTGCATGCAATTGGAAAATATTATGATCTCAAGAAACCACTGCCCAAACATTATTGCGAGGCTCTTGTGCTTTATAATCATTTGCGATCTAATCCGTATGTTGTCTATCACAACAGTGTGATGGAAGCCGATTTCACTGATTTCCAAACATTGATAAAGCAATATAGTGATGCTCGGCAACGCATTGCAGCTATCCGTGACACCTATGGCAACACCTATTGGGCGTATTATTATCAATTGAAACATTAGTACGTTACAAAGAAAATTCGACAAACTGTTATTTTTCTATCTATTTATTTGGGTGGGAAACTTTAGTAAATAATTTAAAATCATAAAGAAATGAAATGAAAAAAATATTTTCGTTGGCATTAGCTCTTAGTTTAGGAGTAGTTGCACCACAAACAGTTGCAGCTAAAAGTAGCTCCAAGATTGAAGTAACAGAAATCAAGCACCATGATGGTTATGATGAGGTTACCTTTAATGACGGAAGCTATGGCTTTTTCTTTGAAGATGGTACATATACCACGCGTTAATCGGGTAATAAAACATTAAAGTTTTTACTATGACAGAATTTAGAACTATGCGGCGCAAACGCCAAGAATTAACAGAAACGGAATGTATAGAAATATTAGAAAAAGCAACCTCTGGTGTGCTTTCTTTGCTTGGCGATAACGGCTATCCCTACGGTGTACCCATCACTCCTGTACTTGTGGGACGCAAACTATACTTCCATTCTGCAATAAAAGGGCATAAAGTGGACGCTATTCTCAACAGCGACAAGGCATCGTTTACGGTAATCGACCGAAACGACGTGAAGCCTAAAGAGTTTACTACCTATTTCAGAAGTGTGATATGCTTCGGAAAAGTCCGCTTGATAGAAGATGAAACGGAGAAGATGGAAGCCCTCTGCAAATTGGGCAGGCGGTACAATCCCGACGATGAAGAAGGACTCAGATACGGGATAAAGAAAGATTTCTCACACCTTGTCATGATTGAATTTACCATCGAACATATCAGCGGGAAAGAAGCCATCGAGCTTGTGAGAATGAAAAAAAGTCCGAGATAATCATCTGAAGAGCCTCTGAAAGCTGGATAAAAAACTTTCAGCGGTTCTTCATTTTTATTATACTCGTAGAAAATAACATAGTTCTATAAACGTTTGAACATATAATTTGGTTCTTCCGTTAAATGCGCGGATGCTTTTCGTATTGCTATAACGGAAAAAGCAAAGTTACTTATTAAACAAAAATATAGCTAAGATCGTCAACTATCTATTCTTTTATCATCCTCTGACACTGAAAACCTTTTCATTTTAAGACTTTGAAAATCCGTAGACAAGGATTTGAAAAATTATTACATAAATTCAAATAAGAAATCTGTAAATAACGGCAAAAGCATACACACGGAGCAGGTTTGTAACCATAAGGAAATCAATAGGTTATAAAGTGGAAAAGTGAAAGGTGCTTAATTGGACTTCAAAAGGGCGTTAGTTAGCCCTCAAAAGAGCATCTTTTGCAAGTCAATTAGCCGTCTTTTAGAATACAAAAGAGCATATATTGATTTTGATCTGATTAAAAATAGTTTACAAACATCGGTCAATAAGAGCATAAACTTCTTGTAGGCGGCGGATAGATATAATATCAAGTTGCATTTTATCTTGTAGCCTATCCCCATTGAAAGACCATCTAATTTGGGATAGTCATACTAAGCAGATGTATAAGCCTTATTCTATTTTCAATCTATACATTTAACGGAAGAACCATTTTTTGCTTCTAGAAGAACGCACACAACGAACAAAGATTGTAAAATATTATTACCCAAAACAAGAAAACAAGGTTCTTGAACCTTTATGCTAGCAATCTTGCGCAATACTTAGCGCATTTGCACAAACACAAAAGCAACTAAGAGGTCAGAAAAGAAAATGAAAGAGAACATAAGATATTATATAAATGACATACAAAACAAACTCTCTACCCCCTTAAATACGGAAGTTCGCACCCAAGAAACCACAAAAAAACAAAGCAAATCAAAGAAGCATAAAAATAACATAAATAAACATTTCAGGGCATATTTGCAATAATTAATAACTTTAACTTGGATTTATGTATAACAATTGTTAGTTTTGCAACCATAAATCATTTATTGTGCCAATGCTATAATCACAATAGAGACCAAAAAAATAGGCCATTTAGGCCAAACTTACAAGAAGAAGACCAACCGAACATATAAGGACAGCTACTCTCAGCTGTGCCAACTCTCTTTAGAAATAGAACATTTCTATATCAATACATAAACTATTGCAAATAGATGCTTGTTAATTGTTGTACTAATTATTAATTAAATGAGAGATTTTATGAAAAAAAGACTTAAGCTGTTTCTAGTCTCGTTCTTCCTAAGTGCAGGAATAGCGATGGCGCAAACACAAGTTTCCGGTACAGTTATCTCGTCAGAAGACAACGAGCCCATCATTGGAGCATCCATCATTGTGGAAGGTTCAAAGACTGGAGCAGTGACAGACCTCAACGGAAACTTCTCTCTGTCTGTGCCCAAAGGTAAGAAAATAGTTGTTAGCTACATCGGAATGAGAACGCAAACACTATCGCCTAAACCCACAATGAAAATTACATTGTCGCCTAACAACGAAACCTTGAACGAAGTTGTTGTTACGGGTGTGTCGAACATGGACCGAAGAATGTTTACCGGAGCCACGGATAAGATTAAGGCCAACGATGCCATCATCGGCGGTATGGCCGATATTAGTCGTTCGCTTGAAGGTCGTTCGGCTGGTGTAAGTGTGCAAAACGTGTCGGGAACTTTCGGCACTGCGCCCAAAATTCACGTGCGTGGAGCCACCTCCATCTACGGCAATTCGAAGCCACTTTGGGTGGTGGATGGCGTTGTTCAGGAAGATATCACCGATATTAGTGCCGATGCGCTATCGTCGGGCGATGCCGAAACGCTTATTTCTTCGGCTATTGCTGGTCTCAACTCAGACGACATCGAAAGCTTTCAAATCCTTAAAGACGGTTCGGCCACATCTATCTATGGCGCTAGAGCCATGAGTGGCGTTATCGTTGTTACAACAAAAAAAGGTCGTTCGGGACAAGCACACGTGAACTATACGGGCGAATTTACTTCGCGTATGATTCCAACCTACAGCCAGTTTAACATTCTTAATTCGCAAGACCAAATGGGCATCTACCAAGAGATGCAAGATAAGGGATGGCTCAATCTCTCGAGCGTGCTCAATGGTAGTGATTATGGTGTGTATGGAAAGATGTACGAACTGATAAACACCTTTAATCCCACAACGGGACAGTTTTATTTGGAGAACACCAAAGAGGCTCGCGATGCTTATTTGTATAGCGCCGAAATGCGCAACACCAACTGGTTTGAGAAGCTATTCTCTAACTCCATCATGCAAAACCATTCTGTGAGTTTGAGCGGTGGTACAACTAAATCCAACTACTACGTGTCGATGTCGTACATGGCCGACCCTGGATGGTATAAAGACTCGCAAGTGCAACGCTACACGGCCAACTTCAACGCCACCCATCGCCTGCTAGACAACCTTTCGGTCACGCTTTTGGCCTCGGCCTCGTATCGTAAGCAACAGGCTCCTGGCACTTTGGGGCAAGATGTAGACGTGGTGAGCGGACAGGTGAAGCGCGATTTCGACATCAACCCCTATTCGTATGCGCTGAACACGTCGCGCGCGCTCGACCCCTACACGTTCTACCATGCCAATTATGCGCCTTTCAACATCCTTAACGAGTTGGAAAACAACAAGATTGGCATGAACGTGTTGAACACAAAGTTTCAAGCCGAATTGGCTTACAAACCCATCAACGACTTGCGTTTGTCGGTTATTGGCGCTGTGCAATACGACACCTCAACACAAGAACACAATATTACCGAGCACGCCAATCAGGCCCAAGCTTACAGAGCCATGGACAACGCTTTGATTCGCGATGCCAACAGCTATCTTTACAAAGATCCCACTAACGCTTACGCACTGCCAATATCGGTTTTGCCTAGCGGTGGCTTTTATCAAAAAACAGATCTTCAAAAGATGAGTTGGGATATACGTGCCACAGCCAACTATAACCACACCTTCGACCACACGCACGCGCTTAACGTGCTTGGCGGACTGGATGTGTCTAATGTAGACCGTAAGCGTACATTCTTTAATGGTGTGGGTATGCAATACGATGGTGGCGAAATTCCCTTCTACATCTACCAGTTTTTTAAGAAGAACATTGACGACAACGCCGTGTATTATTCGCTTAACAACACCTATAACCGCACGGCTGCATTCTTTGCAACAGGTACTTACTCGTATAAACATCGCTACAACCTCACCGGGACCTATCGATATGAGGGTACCAACCGACTTGGACGAAGCCGCAGTGCACGCTGGTTGCCCACATGGAACGTATCGGGAAGCTGGAATGCAAGCGAAGAACCGTGGTTTAAAAACACGTTCAAGAACACGCTCACGCATGCCATGGTGCGCGCTTCGTACTCGCTAACTGCCGACCCAGGCCCTTCCACTTACACCAATTCAACGCAGATTTTGAAATCGTACACACCGTATAGAATATTCGGAACCGATAAAGAGTCGGGCATTATGACCAGCGAATTGAAAAACTCAAATCTCACATACGAAAAGAAACACGAGTTTAATGTGGGCTCTGAACTAGGCTTTCTCAACAATCGCATCAACGTAACGTTCGACCTTTTCTGGCGTAACAACTTCGACTTGATTGGTCCGATAGCCACTCAAGGCGCGGGCGGACAAATTGTGCGCTTTGCCAACACAGCCTCGATGAAGTCGCAAGGTCAAGAACTATCCATCCAAACAACCAACATCAAGAGTCGCGATTTAACCTGGATAACCAACTTCATCTTCTCGCATGTAACCACAGAAGTTACCTCGTTGATGAGTCAGGCGCGTACAATCGACCTCATTAGTGGCGAGGCCAGCAGTGGCTTTACGATGAAAGGCTACCCCCATCGCGCCATATTCTCGATACCATTCAAAGGGCTAACCGATAAAGGCATACCCACATATCTAAACGAAAAGAACGAGTTGACGTCTACCGACCTTGACTTTCAAAACCGCATCGACAATAGTTATCTTATTTATGAAGGGCCAACCGAACCCACCATTACTGGTTCGTTGGGCAACGAATTGAAATGGAAGAATTGGCGTTTAAATGTGTTCGTCACCTATTCGTTTGGCAGTTATGTGCGCCTCGACCCCATGTTTAGCGCACGTTATAACGACCTCACGTCGATGACCAAAGAGTTTAAAAACCGCTGGGTGCAAGCAGGCGACGAGCTCACAACCAACGTTCCAGGTATTCTGCCTTATCGCAGTTATGCCTCAAACCGCAGGTTACGCATTGCTTACAACGCTTATAACTACACCAGCAACCGTACGGCGAAGGGCGATTTCGTACGAATGAAAGAAATATCTTTGGGCTACGACCTACCCAAATCGTTGCTCCAATCCACGCCGTTCACCCATCTCTCGCTTAAACTCCAAGCCACAAACCTCTTTCTTATCTATGCAGACAAGAAGCTGAATGGCCAAGACCCCGAGTTTGTTAATGCTGGTGGTGTGGCAGCGCCATTACCTCGACAATTTACTATGACCCTCAAATTTGGTTTATAAACAAAAATATATTGAACTATGAATATGCGAAATATCTACATATACATGTTGTTAGCAGTAACAACACTGGGATTAAGCTCGTGCGACGACTTCCTTGATAAACTCCCCGACAACCGAATGGATCTCAATAGCAAAGAAAAGGTGCAGAAATATCTGGTATCTGCCTACCCCGATCATAACCCTGCCTACTTGACAGAGCTATATTCGGACAATGCAGACGAGTTTGATGTAACGGGCTGGGGCACCGATGGAATATTTCAAGACCAAGCTTTTGCATGGAAAGATATCACCGAGACGCAAGACAAAGAGTCGCCGCAGGAACTTTGGAATAGTCTTTACATGGCCATGGCCACTGCTAACACAGCCCTGCAAACCATCGAACAAAGCGGAAACAGCACAAGCAGCGACTATCAAGCATCGAAAGGCGAAGCCCTGCTTTGTAGAGCCTATGCCGCTTTTATGCTCTCTAACACGTTCTGCATGGCCTACGATGCCACCACGGCCGACAAACATCTGGGATTACCCTATCCCTTGCAGCCCGAAACCATCGTTGGAGCAACATACGAACGAGGCACTTTGGCCGCCTTCTACAAGCAAATAAACAGCGACATCGAAGCAGGCTTGCCACTTGTTACCGACAACTATTCGCGCCCCAAGTACCACTTCACCCGCAATGCAGCCTATGCTTTTGCTGCACTTTTCAATCTATACTATCAAAAGTACGACAAAGCAGTGGCCTATGCATCGCATGTTTTGGGCACGAATGCATCGTCTAAGCTGCGCGATTGGAAAGCCTTCAACGCCTTATCGGCCAACGGACAGATTGCGCCTAATGCTTATGTCAACACCTCAAGTCAAGCCAACCTGCTGTTACAAACAGTTTATTCGCAAGCAGGTGCTTATCTTGGACCCTACGGTGTGGGCAACAAATATGCGCACGGACAATTAATATCCGAGAAAGAAGACTTGCAATCGCGAGGCCCATGGGGGCGAAGCGCAGACTTTGGCTACACCGTTTGGAGCAACAACAGCCTCTCGAAGTTTTTTATTAACAAAGTGCCTTACTCCTTTGAGTACACAGATGTGCAAGCAGGTATTGGCCATGCCCACTCGGCTTACGCAATGTTAACAACCGACCTAACCCTCCTTGTACGCGCTGAGGCCTATGCCATGTTAGGCAAATACAACGAGGCCGTGGCCGACTTAAACACAGAAGTGAAGGCCTACTCGAGCGGCGCGCTAAGCGTTACACTGGCCGGCATAAAAGATTTTTATAACGGGATAAGCTATTACACGCCCACCGACCCCACACCGAAGAAACGTTTTAACACGGCATTCAACATCGAACCCACCACGCAAGAGCCACTGCTGCACGCCATCTTGCAACTTCGACGCATCATGACAACAGGCGAAGGCTGGCGATTGCAAGACGTTAAACGCTATGGCATGGTGATTTATCGACGCACACTGAGCGCAAGTAGCACCGTGGTGGCCGTTAAAGACTCATTAACAGCCAACGACCCACGACGCGCAATACAGTTGCCGCAAGACGTTATCACCGCTGGACTACCAGCAAACCCCAGAAACAAGTAAAAATAAAAACGCGTAGAATATGAAGAAGACATTAATAGCCTTACTAGCAATCGTGGCGTTGGGCTTCGCTTCTTGCTCGGAAGACAACCCCTCAAGCGAAAGCATCTTCGCAAAGAAGGCAGTACACCGCGACAATTTCGATAAATGGCTACTCAATAGCTACACCTATCCCTACAATATAGATGTTAAATATAAGATGGAAGACATATATAGCGATATGAAATACCATCTTGTTCCTGCCGATTCGGCTAAGGCGGCCAAGCTATCCATCATCGCAAAGTATCTTTGGTTTGATGCTTATGCCGAATGTGTAGGCCCAAACTTTGTTAAAGCTAACGTTCCTAGAATTATCCATCTTATTGGTTCGCCAGCCTTTAACAGCGGACAAGGCACGATGGTACTCGGCACAGCAGAAGGCGGATTGGTGATAACACTCTACATGGTGAACAACTTAACTGATAAGATGCTTACCGATTATGCCACCGTTAACGATTATTACTTTCACACAATGCACCACGAGTTTACGCATATCCTAAACCAGAAAATTCCCTACGACGAGAATTTTCAACACATCTCTGAAGGAAACTACGTGAGTGGTGACTGGTATCAAAAACGCACTTCGGCCGCTAACAAGAAGGGTTTTGTTACGCCCTACGCCATGAGCGAGCCTTTGGAAGACTTTGCCGAAATGCTTTCGGTATACGTTACCACATCGCCAAGCGGATGGCACAAGATTATGGACACCGCAGGAACAACGGGTGCACCCTTCATCCAAGCCAAACTCGACGTGGTTCGCGCATATATGAAAAACTCGTGGAAACTGGATATCGACGAACTTCGCAGCATTGTGCTTCGCCGAGCTTCGGAAATTAATCACCTTGACCTGAACCAATTAAAATGAAAGGATTGCTGTTATGAAAAAAATAATGATTTGCATACAGGCACTTCTGGCCTCATTTGTGCTCGCTTCTTGTTTGCACGACGACAACGAGCTCTTTAACGAGTCGGCAGCGCAACGCTTAGACAAGGCCGTTGAACATTATAAGCAAGTGCTGGAGTCGGCTAACAACGGATGGGAACTGCAGCTTTGGACCGAACCTTCGTACTCGGGCGGAGGTTACACCTATCTGATGAAATTCAAAGACGGCAAAGTAACCGTGGCAAGCGACCTTGTTGACGCCGACAAGGTGGCCACTTCTAGCTACGACATCACCAAAGACATGGGCCCTGTGCTAACGGTTAACACCTATAACGAAATATTTCACAGCCTAGCTAACCCCTCGCTTAGAGACGACGACGGCAAAGGGCAAGACTATGAGTTTATGATTCAGCGTGTTACCAACGACTCTATCTTTTTGGAAGGCAAAAAATTCCATAACAAAATGGTAATGACACGACTCAAAGACAACGTTAACTGGCAAAACTATATCAGTGCAATGAAGAATGTGGCCGACAATGTGAAGGTTACTTACAAATATATTGCTGGCCAAGACACCACATTAGTAAACCTCACTTCGGCTAGACGAGCAAGGTTCACCATCAAAGACAGCGTTGTGACAGTGCCCTTCTGCTACACAGAAAGTGGCATCGAACTGCAAAAACCTGTGACAATTGCAAACAAACAGGTGAAAACGATGGCCTACAACATCGATAATCTCACCTTCACGGGCAGCAATTCGGGGGCCACCGACGTGGTGTTTACCACCGACTTTATGCGCTATACCGACTATGAAGGTACGTATAACTTTGAGTATCAGGATGGGTCGATACGAGTAAAGATGGTTCCGGCAGGCGATGGTAAGACTTATTGGCTGGAAGGTTTGTCATCAGATTTCAAGCTCACCTTCACCTATAACAAGAAGACAGGAACGCTTACCTGGGGACCAGAGAAAGTGTTTACCGATGCAAACAACCGCAGTATATGGATGTGTTCGTGGGATGCAGCCGACACCAAACAGGTATTTAAGTTTGATGTTCTGGGATTTGTGGTTAACAAAGACTTCACCAAACCAGGTGTTTTTCTCACATTCACCTCGTCGTATGCAGGTTATATCAATCTCGATTCGATGATTCTCATGGAGTATAACGGCTCTAAGAAAGTAGGAAAATCAACCACAGTGCTTGTTAATGGCAGTGCCGAGATTGCCATGATTAAGGGTATGACCAAGATTTAATTACAACTAAGGATTTATACAAATGAAGATAGTAAAATTGCACTCCATAATTGCGCTGGGCTTATTCGCACTTTTGGCAGCCTGTGGCAACGACAACAACGACAACAGCGTTGACCTGCAAACCCTAAAAGTGGTGTCGGCCAAAACATCTTTCGACGCTTTGGGTGGCAAAGACACCATTCTCGTTAACAACGACGTGAAAAAGGCCTACGCTCTTGCGCCATGGGCTAAGGTGAATAGCAACGGGAAACTGGTGGTTGTTACGGTAGACGTAAACCAAGACATGCAGTCGCGACACACGGCTGTGGTGATTAAGGCAGCAGATAACGACTCTACCATCGTGGCAATAGACCAACTTGGCCCGGTTACGCAGATAGACTTACCCGAAGATATCGTTTTTAACGATAGCGCTAACGCTGTTTCGTATAAGGCAAAAAGCACATTTGGCATCAAAATATCTTCGCTTAACAACTGGATTACCGCCAATTATGCAAATGGCGAAGTAAGCATCAGCACCACCGAAAACAACGAAGGGCACTTGCGAATAGGGCATATCGTGGTGGAAAGTTCGATGGGAAAAGACACGATAAACGTGACACAGATTGACCTTGACCGCGATATTCTGGGCGATTACTATTTGCAACTGGTTGAAACCGACGAAGAACGCAAGCCCGTTACGCGCAACTATGCGGTGAAACTAGTGAAAGAAAGCAATAAACTGATGCTGAAATTCACCACCAACGACCTGGCTTTCCCCGTTACTTACTCGGCAGAGAAGGGTGGTTTATCCGTAGCAGCCGGTCAGTATGCAGGTATGTTCGACAACAATCACATTGGCACAATTGTTGGTCCTAGCGATGGACAAACCTCAACAAGCGCCACGGTGACCATCTCGGGCAAGTTTGTTTACAACCCCGAAAGGGCCAGTAAGGCCGCTTTCTTGGAAGGCACAGAGTTGTCTTTTGGTAAAGAGCCCGCCTTTGTGTTAGGCAAATTCTCGTCTACGGTTATCGAGTACAAAAACTATAAGGGCTACCTTATCTATGGCAACGATGCTCAACTGTTTAAACGCAAGTTGTAAGTTGCTTCTAAAAAACAATTTATTGATGTTGTGATGCCAGCAATGTGGCAAGCATTACCCATCCTTTATCTAACTCTGAAGGCGAGTTTGAGGTGCGAACTTCAACTCGCCTTCTTTTCTTCTATAGGTATGGTGTTAGAGCTTTATCGCTTATTAGCGAGCAGCCCCAAAAAGCCTGCGCCTTCTTACGCATAGTTTAAACCTAAATTTTATGCGTAAGAAGGCGCAAGCGTGCTGCAAATAGGAGGCGAAGAGAGTTAAAAGGCGAAGCCACAACCTAAGTAAGGAAGAGAGAAAGGCCACTGTAAGCCCACCTTTCTTTCGAAAACAAAGTTGAGCGCGACGCCCATACGAAGAAAGAAACCTCGAGCCGGCTGATAGCGATAGCCCACTTCGCCAAAGTGGTAGTACCCCATTTCCCAACGTCTATTAAAGTCCCATTCGCTAGATCCTGGTGGGGCGTCTGCATTATCTTTTTTACAAAAGTGGCCAAAGGCCATCCCCAAGCCCAATTCTAAACGATGATTGCCTCGCCCAATAAGGTAATTGCTGGCCACAAGTATGGAAGGACCTGCGTAAAGAACACTAGGTTCGTCCTTGGGAGATGTTCCCATACCCATATTATACGATAAGCCCACACGATAACCCCAATGGGTGCTCGACTTAAGTCGCGAGTCGAAGCTTACGCCCACTAGCCCCGATGCCCCAGCAAACTCGGTAAACAAAGCTCTTCGAGGCTGTTCTTGAGCCTTCACTGCGGTAACAAACAATGCCGCAAACACGATGAATAACAAACGTATCATTGTTGTTTATTTAAAAAGTAATGAATAAGCTGAATCCAGTTTACAGCCATCAACGTTTATTGTTTACCCGTTATGTCGTGATATATCTTTTTATACCACGGGCGCGACTGAATTTTGTGCAAGCGGTCTTTATAAGGTTTCAGGGTTTTATGGAAAAATTCATCGAAATAAACATCCTCGTTTTTCAGGATATACAAGCAAGCTGCCTCTGTATATTGGTCCATCAGGGCCTTGTTGCGCGTAATGTTGCCATCGTGTATGCGGTAAACCCCCAGAGGCTTATTAATAAAACACACCTTGGGATTACTCTTAAACACCTCTAGCCACATCACCCAGTCTTCTTTAGCGCGGAGAAACTCTTTAAAACGATGGCCATCCAGCACTTGTTTTGTAAAGCAAAAGCAGTGGCAAGGCACATTAAAATCAACATCCCAATATAGTAATAAACTTTTATAAGTAAACTTATGGCGCGACAGGTCGCAAAATGGCGGACGCTGTTTGCCTTTATGAATTTCGGAGAAGTTAGACACAACGATGTCGCATTGTTCGCGCTTAAAGGCCTCAACGCTTTCTTCCATCTTGGTAGGCTGCAGCAAATCGTCGCCATCAAGAAATTGGATAAGGTCGCCTTGAGCCAGCGTTAAGCCTGTGTTTCGGGCTCCGCTCAAGCGTTTGTTTTCTTGATAGAAGTATTTAAATCGTGCATCTTTCTCTTGCCAGGCTTTGGCAATCAAGGCCGAAGAGTCGGTTGAGCCATCGTCTACAATGATACATTCCCAATTGGTATAGGTTTGATTGGCCACACTTGCTAAGCTTTCATCCAAGAAAGCCTCTTGGTTGTAGACGGTTACAATAACTGAAATTTTCATATTATATTTACTGTTTTTTGATAAGGAGGTATATCTAAGGCATACATCAACCAGTTGGTGAAACTGTATTTGCGCACCAGGTCGAGAGGAAGGGGCACATAAGGCGTGTTTAGAAATTGTGATAAGCCTTCGAAACTGCCATTTTCTACCACAAAGATGTTTTCAGGGCGATAAAAATCGTAGCGTTTAACCGTGGCATTATCAGTGATTAGTTTTTTGCCATAGCGCATTGCCTCGAATATTCTAAACGACAAGCCATTGTGTTCGCATGCTTTGATGTCGAGCAACATCCCTGCTTTTAACGACGATTCAAGGTAAGTGAGAAAACTCACACAGCGTGTTATACACTTGATTTGTGGATGCGAGAAGTGGTGAGAGTTGCTGCCAGCTATCAATTGAATGTTTAGTTCGTAGTTGTATTTCTGCAGTTGGTCTACCATTTTAACCAGCGACGCCACCCTACCAGCTTGATATGCGCCAGCATACATCACCTCGCGCGCATTCACTTGCACGTGGGGCATGGGGAAATCGAAATAAAAATTGGTGCAAGCTAGCAAGTTGGGGTATTGCGATTGGTATGCTGTAATATCGTTGGGGTCGAAAACAAAGAAGCGATCGAAACGCGCAATAACATCGAAAACACGCGGGAAACGAGCCAAACCATCCCATTGATAGGCCACCTTTTTGCGAGCAACGCGGGCTACTTCGTTAAGGGCATCATCCTGAAGCAAGTCGGGACGCACCACAACCATAAAGTCAACGCTCAGCGCTTGATAGCTTTTTAAATGGCGTGCAATAGTGTTAGAATAATAGGTTGCAACAATTTTACGTTTATATTCCTTGCGGCCGAGTAGATGTTTGAACACAAAATTGGCCACCCTTGTCTTGAAAGTGTGCTTGAACTTTGGCGAAAGCACCAGCCATTGGGCAAAACCCATATATTGTAGGTTTTTATCAATGGCCTTATAAAGTTCGAACTCGGGAGGCAAAATAACAATTATATTCTTATCGGCGATTGTCATTCACATAGAACATTTTAAAACCCAAATGGGCAAGATTGGCATACAGCAGTGTTCTAATACAAAGAGAATTGAAAATAGAACAATAACACATCGTGCAAAAGTAGCTAAAAAGACTTACAAATGCAACAAAAAATGAGAATTAATTACTTTACAAAGACACAACTACTCCGCACATCACACAAAACAGTGATGCAACTAACTGCAAACAACCTTTTTGGGGATTAAGACTCGTGCGCAAACGCTCTTTATTTGCCCAACGCCTTTAATAGCAAAGCCATTTTTTCGCGGCGTTCTATCGAAAAAACAGAACCGTTTCGTTCGATATAATCAAAGAGGTTGAAGGCCTTTTGCAACATTATTTCGCACTCTTCAGCAGTTGCTTCGGTCTCAGCTTCAGCGTAATACAGCTCTGCCAGCATAGCCAATCGGTCTAATCGCTGGTCTTCGGGATAAGATTGCAGGCCCATCATCACTTCGTCTATTGTGGCAAAATGATAGAGATTATATGGCCCTAGATATTATTCGTAAAGTTGCCTGATAACCTCACGACGTTGACTTAATTCTTTCTTCTCGAGTGCTCTACGCAAAGCGTCCATAAATTCGCGTATGAGCCGTTGTATATAGTCGCGCTGTAACATGTAAAAAATGTTTATAGTATTCAAAATTTCTGCAGTTCACCCTACTTCCTTGAGCAACTGGCAGGAGGCTACTTTGCAAAGTTAGCACATTCTTTTGTAACAAGAACAGAAACAGAAAAGATTTTTTAGCCCCTTACAACCATTTTCGCAAATAAAAAACTCTATTTCAACACCAAGAGCACATCAACCACCACGACACTCGCCCTATTAACCACCAATAACACAACACCCTCACACCTTATTTACCTCTCCACAGCTTGCTAGTAGCAATGGTTGCTATTTCCACAATATTACTCCAAACACCTGCTTACCTATAAAGAATATTTATTTAGAGACAGCAGGCAAACCTTAAAAATATGTTTAGAAACGCGAAATAACTTGATTAAAATCAATTTTTGCATAAGAATTGCGGAAAAATCCGTGCTAACTATTGCACAGAACAAAAAAACATCGTATCTTTGCAATGTATTCGAGAGAATGCTTTTCATAATAAGTTTTCATTAGGTTAGTAGTTTGATAGATTTTAAGGTTAAAGATTATGTTATTAGATTTTGAAACAATCGCGATGTTGGTTGGCGTTACAATCGTAACTGCTCTTAGCATTATCGCTTTGCAACACACCAACATCCGTTAACATTATTCTTTGGGATGACGGGATGAGTGATCATGCCGTCATCTTTTTCTTTATATACACCCTCCAACTTTATATGGGTCAGTCCTAAAACCCAGTTGTAAGCTTCCCCCTCATGCACATAATTTCATAAGCCTATACAGGAAGAACGGAATATCCACCATTGCCCCCACTATGCCTTACCAAAACTGCACCCCAACGATGCTATAACATAGTTGGGGTGCAGTTTTGGTAAGGCATACTCACGCCTATCAATGCGTTCGTCATTGGTTTTGATTGTCGGTATGCTCGTCGTTAAAGGCAGCAGCCTCAGCAGCTGCAATAATTTCCTCGCGCGACTGTTGGCGAGCTGTGATATGACTGAGGTCGAATTCGGGGTCGTCATCGAAGTCTAGCACCGTGGCCACATCTTCTTCTTCGTCCCTTTTCACGTACAGGCTCTGTTGTTTTTCAGCTGGCTCGTCTTTGGGCGCATCGTCCCTATAAACCTCCAATTCTATTTCTTCGGCCTTATTGTTAGCCTCTCTCTCTTGATTCTTGGTTTGTTGCTTCTCCGCTTCGTTGCCTTTAACACCGTTAGCGAGCTTTGTTGGCTGCTTCACCGTTGGTTGTTGGCTTTCGTTCTTGCGTTCGGTCGTCAGTTCGCTGGTGGCATCACTGCTGTTAGTGTCGTTATTTTGTGCCCCCTTCAGTGTGGTTTGCAGTTCGTTTTGCGCTAGCGTCACGTCGGTGGCCAGCGTTTGCGAAGCATTTCCGCCTTTCTCGACCGTTAGTGTTTGGGTAGAAACATTATCGCCCTTCTCGTCAAGTTCCTCTGCTTTAACGCGAACAGCCTTAGCGACAAACACCTGATCGATAAACTGGGGTTCTTTTTTAAGTCGTTCGAGCGTAAGTTTAGACGCCAATTGCTGACTTTCCTTCTTGCTATACCCGCGGCCGCAGCATCCTTCGATGCCTTCAAGTTCCACACAGAAAAGGAAGAAGGGACTACCATTTTTGTCTTTGCCCTGCTCTTTCACCGCAAACTCCAGTTTCACGCGGTTTTTTTGGCTCCATTCTATCAGTTTGCTTTTAAAGTTCACTTCCTTATAAGCCACCTTGTCGATGTTAATCATCTTAGTAAGGATGCGTTTTTCCATGAACCTCATGCAACTGGCATAGCCTCTATCAAGGTAAATAGCGCCCACAAGAGCTTCGAAAGCGTTACCGCCCATGTAGCTATTATGCGATGAACTATGCCCCGACGAGAGTATCAGCCTGCTAATTCCCATCTCTTGCGCCAGTCGGTTAAGCGTGTCGCGCTGCACCAGTTTGCTTCGAGTGTTGGTAAGGAAGCCCTCTCTTTTGCCAGGAAAACGTCGATAAACGATGTCGCCCACGATGGCATCCAGTATTGCGTCGCCCAAAAACTCCAGTCGTTCATTGTTCACAGGTTTGCCATTAGCCCCCCTTTTCATCACACTCTTGTGCATGAGGGCCAGTTTGTAGTAGGCAATGTTTCGCGGATAAAACCCAAGAATCTCAAATAAAGACGAGTAAAGCTCCTTTTCCTTTCGGAAGGGAAGCCTTACTCTGTCGATAAGATTACTCAGCATACTTCTTGAAGATAACACAAGCGTTATGTCCTCCAAAGCCAAAAGTATTGCTCAATGCGGCACGCACCTCGCGTTTTTGGGCTTTGTTGAACGTGAAGTTGAGGTTGTAATCGATATTTTCGTCCACGTCGTCTTCATCGTGGTTGATTGTTGGGGGAATAATATCGTTCTTCACCGCAAGCACAGTGGCCATTGCCTCTATAGCTCCTGCAGCACCGAGCAAGTGTCCCGTCATCGATTTGGTTGAGCTGATATTGAGTTTGTATGCAGCATCGCCGAAAAGCTCTTTGATGGCTTTAGCTTCCGAGATGTCGCCCACGGGAGTTGATGTGCCGTGTACATTGATATAGTCGATATCTTCGGGCTTCAGTCCGGCGTCTTCCATTGCATTTTGCATCACGAGTTTAGCACCCAATCCTTCGGGATGACTAGCTGTGATGTGGTGTGCATCGGCACTTGCGCCCTCGCCCACCATCTCTGCGTAGATTTTAGCACCGCGAGCTTTGGCGTGTTCCAGTTCTTCTAGGATTAAGCAGCCAGCGCCTTCGCCCATAACAAATCCGTCGCGGCTCTTGCTAAATGGTCTCGAAGCACGTTCGGGGTCGTCGTTGCGTGTTGAGAGGGCGTGCATAGCGTTAAATCCACCAACACCGCAGCCACATATTGCAGCCTCAGCACCACCGCTAACCATAACATTGGCCTTACCCAAACGAATGAGATTGAAGGCATCAGCCAAAGCATTTGTTGACGATGCGCAAGCCGAAGTGGTGGCATAGTTTGGTCCGTGTAGGCCATACATAATAGAGATGTGTCCGGCAGCGATGTCGGCAATCATCTTAGGGATGAAGAAAGGATTGAACTTGGGCTCCTCACCGAGGTGTTGCCCATAGTAAGTAACTTCATCTTCAAAGGTTTTAATACCTCCGATACCCACGCCGTAGACCACCCCAATGCGGTTTCGGTCTTCTTTCTCCATATCCAATCCGCTGTCTTTGATAGCCTGCATAGCAGAGATGATGGCCAATTGTGTATATCGGTCCATCTTTCTAGCCTCTTTGCGGTCGATGTAATCGGCCACATTAAGGTCTTTTACCTCGCAAGCGAATTTGGTTTTGAAATTGGTGGTGTCGAAATGTGTGATGGGCGCTGCGCCACTTTTACCGGCCAACAGGTTAGCCCACGTCTCTTCGGGCGTGTTGCCAACGGGTGTAACGGCTCCAAGGCCCGTCACTACTACTCTTTTTAACTCCATTGAAATGAAAAAATATTGCTTTAAAGGGCGTTTACAACAAACGCGCGGGTGGAAGAGAAAAGGTCGTAAGTCAAGCTAATACGCAGGTTACCTTCGCTTATCCACCGCCTGATGCGAAAGTCGAAATCGGCCTTGTTGATAATTGCCCTAGTGTGTCAATGCACACTAAGAGTTTTTGGTTATGGCTCCAGCCTATTGTGCAGGAGACCATAACCAAAAGCTTTTGCTTTTTACTTTGCGTTTTCTTCGATATAAGCGATGGCGTCTCCAACGGTGCCAATCTTCTCAGCCTTATCATCGGGGATAGAGATGCCAAATTCTTTTTCAAACTCCATGATAAGTTCTACGGTGTCGAGTGAGTCTGCACCAAGGTCGTTGGTGAAGCTTGCTTCGGGCTTTACCTCTGCTTCGTCTACACCGAGTTTATCAACGATGATAGCTTTTACTTTCGATTCGATTTCTGACATAATTGTAAGATTTAAATGTGTTTGTAAATAAATTTCATCCAAAATTTCGGGTGCAAAGGAAATCATTTTTATTCATACTCACAAGTGTTTCACCAAAAAAAGCACTCTTTATTGCACACTCACCCCCTTATTGTGCATTGATTTTAGGGATTTTAACCACTTTTTAGGAAAAAGGAAGACAGATTTTAGCTTTTAACGCCAACGTCAAAAGGAACTAATTTTGAGCTTTTACACACCATTTTGCTTTCAAATCGTTGATTTTCATTTAGGCAGGGTATGTCATTACTATGTTTCTCGATTGTTCTGCACCTTATCCACCCTTATTTTTCAGTCCTATTCGCCTTACATTTTATTTACTTCGCGCGCGTACACACACGCATGTGCGTACGCATATTAAAGCTGTATAATAAAATATTGCCAATTAAAATTTTCGTAAACGCTTGGCTTCAAATAAGCCGATTGACGGTGTGCGGCACGGTCTTAAGTGGTCTTTATTCTCCACTTTAGCTCTAAACGCTTTCCAAAACACGCGTAGAAAGATGCGTTTGCACGCAATTAAGAATAGCATAAGCCTCAATGCTCTGCTGTATTAATATGACTATCCCCCAAAAGCTGGAGCTAAGAACATGCGCTCAACTGTCAACCTAGGGGGATAGTCGGGGTGTTTTCGAAGAGATTGATTGTCTAATTGTGGTATGCGAATGTAAATGGTTGGAATGCGGACAAACAACTGACAATCGTCCGTGTCGCCACTTAGTTGTTTTTAAGTTTACGACCCTAAATCTCTGAAATGCGTTGCAAAGATAAGAATTTGCTCTATAATGCGCAATTATTCCTCAAAAAAAGATATTATTAGACATAAATACTTGACATATATTTACTCTAAAGCCTCTTATTTGCATCAATATCTAAGTTTTATACGGCGCTTAGCAGCATCACTGCTTGCATTGCATGGCAAAGCTAACAACGCCACCTTCTATATTTTGCTCGAAATGGATGTTTTGCACCATCAACCACCCCAAAACTTTTCCTCACCTTCGGTCTGCATTTCCACCCTATCGCATGAAGAGCAGAACCTCTTACTTACGTGCGCTTCTCCCCGTCAACGCCACAAATATTATTAAAATGCCAACGATGTTCGAAAAACTTCGTAACTTTACAGCCTAAATAGCAAATATCTCATTGTATGAAACAGCTTTATCCTTTAATCGCACTCTTTATATTTGTTCTTACTGGCTGTAAGAAAAACCCACAGGATATCTTCAACGAACAGAAATCGGGCGTGGTGCTTATCTGTAACCAATATTATTACGACCTCACTTTGGCTAGCGGCGAGCATCTCTACTTCTCTGGTCTCGACGAAAAGGGCCAATTTGTTAATCTCACAAGCAATCTTGCCAATATCAGAAGACAACCTGGTGTGCTTAACGGTACTGGCTTTTTTATCGACAATTCGGGTAACATACTCACCAACCGACACGTGGTGGCCCCAGCAGTTGACAAGGTTACTGTAAAAAACAACATCAACAATATCATTCAAAACTATACGAAATACATACAAGCCTTGCAAGACTCGATGAGCCAACGCTATGCTGCCCTACAACAATATGCGCAGCAAAACATTTATCAAGACTACTATGGCAACACGCGCACCAACCTTAGTAACGAGGAAATTTTTGCTCTGCAACAGGAGGTGGAAACACTTAAAGCACAATATGAACAGGCCGAAAACTTAAAAAACAGTGTGTGGAACAACATCCTAAGTGATAATTTCTCTATTCGCTTGCACTCGCAATTTGGTATTGCCTACGATGGCGACAATGTTAACTCGTGGGACGACTTCATGAAAAGGCCTTGCTCGCTGCTCCGTGTATCCGAAGATGCACATTCCGACCTTGCTCTATTGCAATTAAACAGCAAACAAACTCCCGATGGACACTACGTCTTTACCGTTGATAATGCCTTGGCTACCGACGATAAACAATTGGAAATAAACCAATCGGTGTTTATGATTGGCTACAATTATGGTATGGCACTGGCTAAAACGGATAACGGAATACGCGCACAATTCACCAGCGGAACCGTTACACAACAGCCCGATGGCAAACGCGTCACCTACAGTATCCCTTCAATGCCTGGGTCGAGTGGGTCGCCTGTGGTCGACGATTATGGCCGACTGGTTGCCGTGAACTTTGCCAAAAGCAATGGCAGCGACAACTTCAACTTCGGCGTCCCACTCATGAGAGTGGTCGCGTTCTTACGCTAATCGCTCCCCACACACAATATACATGCTGCAAGATTACCGCCTTCGAAGCTGGGGCACACATCTACACCAGCATACAAGCACAACAAATTAAATGAAGCGTTTCACGGATATTCCAATGCAATATTTCTTTACATTTAATTTGCCAATCTAATAAACATTATCTACCTTTGCGTTTGAATTATAGAGATACAAAACCTTTACAACGCAAACAACCTATTGCTTCACTTCTCAATACAACAACATGAGACGTTAAAGCATGGATTACATTGTACATTTTATTTGGAAATCCAGAATACAAAGAACAATAACATCTAGAAATACTATCGCAATTGATATGCTTATTGCGCACATTAGTATAATCAGATGATAACAAGTTTAAAAAACTATCGCCTAATTTTACCATTATGGAGCAACAACCAGAACTCTTACCCACCGAATGGGTGTCTGATAGTGTAGGCACCTATCTCTATCAGAAACGCCAGAAGCGGCATGTAATCTACACAGTCATGTTGGCTGCCGTGTTGTTGGCGAAAGCGGGTCGGGGAAAACCACGCTCGTATCACTATTACAGAACATTTACCCCATACAGTCGGGGCGGATTAGTATTGGCCAGTACGACATTGCGATGATAAGCAACGAGAGTCTGCGCCGTTTCATCGGCATCGTTCCGCAAAAAGTGGAACTATTTTCAGGCACGCTGCTCTCTAACATCTGCCTGGGCGACCTGCAACCCAATATGCGCCGTGCGCTAGACATCATTACGCAGTTGGGCTTAAAAGATTTTGTCGATGCCCTGCCCAAAGGCCTAGACACCATCGTGAGCGAACAAGGCACCACGTTTTCGGGTGGCGAAAGGCAGCGCATTGCCATCGCGCGCGCCCTGTACAAGCAGCCCGAAGTGCTTATTTTCGATGAGACCACCTCGTCGCTCGACTCCATTTCCGAACGTTTCGTAAAAGAAACGCTGCACGCCTTGGCCGCACAAGGCAAAACCATCATCGTTATAGCCCATCGCCTAAGCACCATCAAAGATGCCGACAGGATAGTGGTTATCGATAAAGGAGAGGTGGCCGAGAGTGGCACACACAGCGAGTTGATTGCTCAAAACGGCGTTTTCCAACGCCTTTGGCATGCACAAAACAACGTAATATAATAAGAAAAATATGCTGGACCGCCTGCGGATACTGGGTGCTAAGACAGATTACAGCCACAGTCATTGCACCTTTTACTACACCAACAGTTTTGACTTTCACCTAGTTTTAATAATATAGTTCAAATGTATTTCATAGAGGAACTGAAAAGAATTCAGAAGATACACCAACTTATCAGCTGTCAGTGCACAGGTTCACCTGATGAACTGGCAGCGTCCATTTGTGTTTCACGGCGTGATTTATATTATATCCTGCATGGGTTGAAGAAATTGGGAGCGAAAATTAGTTATAGTCGAACAAAGAAAACATTTCGTTATACCAATGATTTTGATTTGAGTATGGAACTCAAAGTAAGTTTTATAGGAGAAAAAGAACTGAATGTTCTTGGCTGTGGAGCTGTAAATGCAACGTTTGTTCTAGACATTCCGTGTAATTTTATTGCATGGAACGTATGATTTTGATAATATCCCTATTGGAAACATACATATTTAGCGGATCATAATTTGCTATTTTGCGTATTCGGCACTTCCCTTATCTGGACGACAGATGATTTAATGACCGACTTAAATTGAAATTAAGAATGTAAGATGTGATTGGGAGGTAAGGCATATATGGCAGTTTCATACCTTTCTACGAAAAAACGGATTCTTCCGTGCAAAGATTTTGCATGGAACATATGATTTTTATAAAATTCCTTTTAGAGACCTTCCATTGTTTATACCTTTGCGATGTAAGAAGTCGACACTTACGCAACAAATAAGTATAACTATTAAAATGTAGAAAAATGAGAACTTTAACTGAAAAAGAAATGAAAACAACATTCGGCGGTGGTCTCATAAACGTTCTTACCGTGAAGAGACTCCATGATGGGAAAAAAGGTAATACAGAAGTCTATCTGTTCGGCATTAGAATATATCATGGCAAAAATGCCTAAATAAAAATTAATGGCAATTGGGAGTGCCTTTCTTAAGGCATTCCCGATTTTTGAATATATGGGAAAAATATTATTATTCTTAATATTAGCTATATTTCCAATTAAGCATTATGCACAAATAACGCTGTTGGACTTCCATAGCGGTCAACCCATTGGATACGCATCTATTTTGGGTTCCGATGGGGAGTTACTGTCAACCAGCGATGCTAATGGCGTTTTTCACATAAGGAAAGGGTCACATACCATATCCATTTCTCACGTGGCCTATACAAACCTGGAGGTTAACTTAGACACGTTAAGAAAGAAAACCATATATATGTATGCCAAGGAACAAGTGTTGACAGAAGTTCCTATTACAACAGAACGACCCGAATTTGTGGTGTTTGAATGTTATTTTAGATGCCCACAGTTCTACAATTCTAAGCTGGAATACTATCGTGATGGTATCGCACTCTACTTTGTGAAGCTTAAAAATGGACGTATAGACCACCGGGTCGTCACCTCACGTTTCCTTGTTGACGAGCCGGTCTATAAAGAGGAGATTGGGAAAAGAGGCATGTTTTCTTATAGTCCTTCAATCCCAGTCTTGGACTTTTATGCCATAAAAACCGAGCGCGACGGAAAGGGGAAAAACTGTTTGGTGGACACACTGCCTTCAAAAGTGCGGTTTGATTTTGACAATTTGTTTCCAGACAGCGTAAAAAGAATCAGCTGGGGGAAGTATAAGCAACAGCTAAAGAAGGTATATTCGAGTGAAGTTTACAAGCTAAATCAAGATGGGCCATCTTATCTTGACTTTCTGTCTGGCCGATGGTCGCGACAAATGATCATAACCTACAAAGACATGAATAAGGTGTTCGACCAGTGGGAAGAAATATATGTAACCAAGGTTTCTTTTGCAAGGCAAGAAGAACTGAAACGTTTGATAAAGGATGCAGGGGATAGAAAAGAAAACATTAGCTTGTATTTAGAACGTTATGAAATTCCTCCAATAAGCGAGTATATCAAAGAAAGGCTTGTTAACATGAAAGTTCATAGACCTTAGATTTATTGTTAGGATGGATAGCATAACCCTCTGCATCTTGTTCTTGGGTGGCGAAAGCATCCTGAGCTTCGCTTTCGCCATGAGCCTTGGCGTCATCTTCGGCACGCTCTCGTCTATCTTCATCGCTGCACCATCGCCTAAGCACCATCAAAGATGCCGACTGGATAGTGGTTATCGATAAAGGAGAGGTGGCCGAATGTGGCACACACAGCGAGTTGATTGCCCAAAACGGCGTTTTCCAACGCCTTTGGCACGTACAAAACAACGTAACAAACTAACGAAAATAGAACTAAGAAACGAAAAATACCGCCTAAACAGCCTGCACCGACTTATCAAAATGTGCAACACAGGCGCACCAGACGAACTAGATCAAAGACTACACGCCAGTAAACAGCATCTATATAATGTGCAAAACGAACTGCGTGCACTCGATGCGAGAATTGATTACAACCATAGCGACTATACCTTTTATTCACTAATTTGGATTAAAATAGCAATGAAAATCAAATCCATATCTGAAAATGAAACAACATTAATGTTTTAGCGTTCATAACAGAAACAAGCAAATTAAACTAAACTTTACAAAACATGGCAATCATATCAAAAGACAACACGCTTGAATGGGTGGCATATCTAGTGATTGGCTATTTGGGATTGTGGTTTCTTCCAGGTATATGTCTTATACTGTTAGACAACGACTTCTCTTCCCTCATCAAGTTTCCACTAGCTTTATTGGCATCGGGAGCTACCCTATACGCCTTCAAAAAGTACCTGGGCTGGTATGTAGAAGATGGCGCACGCCTATCAGCCTTTGGCCAAATACATAAAGTTGGTGTGGGCTGGCTGGTGTCTGCGCTGTATCTTTTCACTATTTTAATTTGCTTATTCGCAACCAGGCACTACTCGGTGGCACACCTTAACTTCAACTTAGACCATCAGTTAAGCTGGTTGTCGATTTTTTTACTGGCTGCCGTAATCGAAGAAATTACAGCCCGCGGCATCATGTTTAGGCTCATAACTGAGAAGTGGAATGTTGTTGCGGGACTGGTGGTGTCCTCTATTATCTTTGGTTTTGTGCACCTTTTCAACCCCAACGCCACTGCATTGTCTTGTGTAAGGATAGCAATTACAGGAGGTTGGCTATGTGCTATAGCCTACGCTTACCATCGAACGCTATGGGTTCCCATCGGTATCCATTGGGCTTGGAACTTCATTCAAAGCAACATCTTCGAACACAGCGTGCCAGGAAGTGCCTTAAACGGCCCTCCCATTCTTATATTGACTTCGAATGGAGTAAAGTTTCCTGATGGTATAGAGTTCGACACAGAGGTTTCTATTTTATCCACAGCGATTGGCGTTGCCATATCCGCCGTTTACACCATTCTATATTTTAAGAAGAAAACGAGAATTAAAACAGGAGAAGATGTTGCGCCAGTATTCTAGCACGCATAACAACACTAAACATTTTAAAGTTTATGAACATCATATCTAAAGACGACAACTTGACGTGGGGCTGCTATCTTGTCTTAGGCGTTTTGGCTTTCACCATTATTCCTGCAATGACTTGGTATGTGTTGTTGCTCAACATTCCAGCCTATGCCGCCGTACCCTTATCCACAATAGGGGCGGTTGCTGCGCTAGTACCGCTTTCAACTTTTATATTTTATGTTATTAATTATTCATTTAGATATATGAAACAGCGAAAAGCCACCATCAATCTCGCTTGGGCAAACGTTTTTGCCCTGATTTTCTTTACCTTTGTGGCATTAATCAGTTCTGCCACATGGTATGTTCTGTGGGGTACTCCCTCATTTGAAGATTTTGGAGGCAGCCTTTTAAAGGACGTAAACCCCTTGGGGGCTGCTGTGCTGGTGTTTGTTCTACTCGTTGCTGGCATTGTTGCTCACGAGCTTATTCACGGCATCACATGGGCATGTTTTGCAAAGCACGGCTTTAGGAGTATTCGTTTTGGTGTGATGTGGGCAATGCTAACCCCTTATTGCCATTGCAAAGAGCCACTAACCATGCAACACTATAGGATAGGTGGGCTTATGCCTTTGATTATTCTTGGCCTTCTCCCTTTGTTGCTTGCCTATCCTTTGAAAAGTGTGCCGTTGTTGCAGTGGGGAATAATTTTCGTTACATCAGCAGCAGGCGACATACTCATGGTATGGAAATTACGTAAAGAACCCGCTTCTCTGCTTGTGCAAGACCATCCAAAAGAAGCTGGATGTATCATTTTCGAACCAGAGGTGGAGGAAGATGCGATATAAGAATGAGTAAGTTAAATTAAATAACACATCAAATACAGCTAATTATGACTATCATATCTAAAGACGACAACTTGGCGTGGGGCTGCTATCTTGTCTTAGGCGTTTTGGCTTTCACCATTATTCCTGCAATGACTTGGTATGTGTTGTTGCTCAACATTCCAGCCTATGCCGCCGTACCCTTATCCACAATAGGGGCGGTTGCTGCGCTATATGCCTTTAAGAAGTATTTAAGCTGGTATGTGGAGGATGGTGAAAGCTTGTCTTTTGGGAGCAAGATGTGGATGATGGGCATTGGCTGGGCGGTTGCTGCCGTAAACTTCTTGGCGATAATCGTGTGCCTATTCCTATGCGGATATTATCGCATTGTGACCGCTGAGTTCGATGTAGCCAGTCAGCTCAGTTGGCTTTCGCTTTTCTTATTGGTGGGCGTGGTGGAGGAAGTTGTTTTCCGCGGCATTCTTTTTAGGCTCATAACCGACAAGTGGAACATAGCCGTTGGCCTTACAACGTCGTCTTTGCTCTTTGGTCTAGCACATCTGGGAAACCCTGGAGCCACGCTGTGGGCAGCGTTAGCCATAGCCCTCGCCTCGGGCTGGCTTTTCGGAATGGCCTACGCCTACCACCAAACGATATGGGCGCCCATCGGCATGCACTGGGCATGGAACTATCTTGAAGGGGGCGTTTTCGGCTGTGCCGTATCGGGTGCGCCCCTAGATTACCAGCCACTTATTACCCCAAGGATAAGCGGGCCCGACATATTAACTGGCGGTGCGTTTGGGCCAGAGACCTCGATTATATGTGTGGCGTTGGGCATTGTCCTCTCTATCGTTTACACCGTGCTGTATATCAAGAAGTATCTCTACCCGAAATAACCTATCCGCGCAATAAAGTTAAAGGCTAAAATCCTTGTTGGAATTTAGCCCTTTTGTTATTTTTGTGTCTCTACAAACCCTCAATAACATGGCCAATACCACACTTTGTACCAGACCATCATAATTCTTTGTCTGGCTTTATTACAAGTTAAAGGTGGATGCCTACACATAATGTAAAATATTCGGCGCAATATTTAACATTATGAGTGCGATATTTTTCACCAACAGCCCACTCAACCGCAAATAATCGATTCTCGCGGAGGTTTCGCTGGATGAAAAACTGAGCTGTGGGGCTTACAACGAAGAGGCGTGTTTTTGGCGAATTAAACTGTGTTTTGCGCGAATTTTTGAGCTATTTGTAGCAAAATAGCGTGCAATATGCAGCAAAACGCAAGGCTAACTCCTACTAAACGCAGTGCTAACTCGTGCTAAACGCAGTGCTAACTCCTACTAAATGCAAGGCTAAATGGTGCAAAATGCAAGTCATATTGCTACTTTTTGCTGTTTTTGGAGAAGTTGATAACCGTAGAATGGATGAAAAAAAATGGCCTTTTGTGGCAAAAACAACCTAAAAAAGTAGGTTTTTAGCCACTAAATGCCGCTTCTGTGGGTGGAAAAAATCGTGAGCAACGAGGTAAATAGAAAGGCTAAATGGTGCAAAATGCCGATTTTTGGCGAAAAACGAACGTGAAAATAATGTGCAAGGGGATGAAAATGGGGCGAAAAGCATGCTTTTTAGCATGTGTTTTCGCTAGAAGGGGTTGCTTTGGAGAGCGTGTTTTGTAAAATATAATTACCGTTTTTAACAAACAAGAAATAAGCTTGTCCGTTTAACAAAAAGCGCGCCATGCACCACTATTTGGGTTTAAGTGCAAGAACATTGTGCAAGGTTAATGCGCTATTGTGCCCTTTCCCTCTCCCAATTTGCACTTAACGGCGCACCCTCTTGCAATAAGCTCGCTTGTAATTACTACTAATACCGATAAACGCAAAGCGAATAAAGGCTGTTCCATGGTGGTTAATAATTATTAAGCCAAGAAACATCCAGCCTACAAATATTTGCATTTTAGCCCACTTAATTATATCTTTGAAGCCAAAAAGTAATCATTAAGGGCATTTTGCCAACATTACCTAAACAAAAAATACGAGAATTATAGCACAGAGATTAACGAAGCGTAAACCTGCAGCAACAAAATCAACTGGCTGATGCACTTGCTCGTTAACATGCTGGCATTGCGCATAAGCCCAACCCAAACCGCCATGCTAGCCCAAACCGCACAATATACAACCCAAACCGCACAATATATACAGCCCATTAACCACAACTATTATGCATAAATCAAACCAATTCGCCCTCATCCCCGTGATGTTCTGCTTCTTTGCCATGGGATTTGTAGACCTTGTGGGCATTGCTTCAAACTATGTTAAAGCCGACTTAAACCTGAGCAATTCGGCTGCCAATGTTTTTCCATCGCTTGTTTTCTTTTGGTTTCTCATCTTTGCCGTGCCTACAGGCATGCTTATGAATAAGATTGGCCGTAAAAAAACGGTACTTGTGTCGCTAGCCGTTACCGTGGCCAGCTTGCTGTTGCCCCTCTTTGGCAATAGTTACGGGCTGATGTTGGTGTCGTTTTCGCTACTAGGTATTGGCAACGCTCTGATGCAAACCTCGCTCAACCCTCTTATCTCGAACCTCATCAGTAGCGAACGCTTTGCTGCAACACTCACTTTTGGGCAGTTTATCAAAGCCATCGCCTCGTTTATGGCTCCTATTATCGCTGCTTGGGGCGCAGCAGCCAGCATCCCACACTTTGGTTTGGGGTGGCGAGTGCTCTTCCCTATATACATGATTATTGGCGTATTGGCCACACTGATGCTCTCGGCAACGCCCATCGAAGAAGAACCGATGGCAGCAAAGCCCACCACTTTTACACAAACTATCAAGCTGCTGGGCACACCCATCGTACTGTTATCGTTTATCGGCATTATGTGCCACGTGGGAATTGATGTGGGTGTAAACACACATGCCCCCAAAATACTTGAAGAACGCCTCAACCTAAGTCTTGAAGAGAGTGGTTTCTCCACCAGTCTTTACTTTATATTCCGCACCCTGGGCTGCCTTAGTGGCTCGTACATTCTGACCAAGTTTAATAAGCGCAGCTTCTTTTACATCTCCGTATGCATGATGGCGCTGTCTATGCTAGGCTTAGCCCTAGGCACTAGTAAGGCCGTGTTGTATGTGGCCATCGCGTTAGTGGGTTTTGGCAACTCCAACATCTTCTCGTTGGTGTTCTCGCAAGCCGTTCTATCGTTGCCCAACAAGAAAAACGAAGTGTCGGGACTAATGATTATGGGACTATTTGGTGGAACAATCTTCTCGCTCGTAATGGGTCCGGCCAGTGATGCCGTTGGACAATGGGGCGCTGTTGTGGTAATGGCCTGCGGTGTGCTTTATCTGTTCACCTACGGCAAAAAAGTAACAGGGATATAAACAAAAACAAAAATAACTTTAAGCAACATACATATATGAAAAGATTTATCGTAGGACTGGGTGAAGCGCTATGGGATGTGCTGCCCGAAGGAAAAAAAATTGGTGGCGCTCCTGCTAACTTTGCCTACCATGCCGCCCAGTACGGACTAGACACCTTGGCCATTAGCGCACTAGGAAACGACGCTTTGGGCGACGAAATAGCGCAAAAGTTTGCCGAGAAAAATCTCAACGTGATGATGACACGCGTGCCTTTCCCAACAGGAACAGTGCAAGTGGAACTTGATGCACAAGGAGTTCCCACATACGACATCAAAGAAGACGTGGCCTGGGACAACATACCCTTTACCCCCGAACTGGAAGAAGTGGCGCGCAACTGCCGCGCAGTGTGCTGGGGTTCGCTGGCTCAACGCAACGACGTGAGCCGAAAAACCATCGCTAAGTTTCTTAAAGCCACGCCCAAAGACTGCATGAAGATTTTCGATATCAACCTGCGACAAAACTTTTACACTGAAGGTTTGCTGCTCGAATCGTTTAAACAATGCAATATCTTAAAGATTAACGACGAAGAACTGGTTACCATTGGCCGACTCTTTGGCTATCCCGGACTGGATATGACCAATAAATGCTGGCTCATCTTGGGTAAATACAACCTGGATGCGCTGATATTAACCTGCGGTGTTAATGGCAGTTACGTGTTTACACATGGAGCGATGTCGTATTTAGAAACACCAAAGGTAAACATTGCCGACACCGTTGGCGCTGGCGACTCGTTCACTGGCAGTTTCTGTGCAGCCTATCTCAGTGGACTCCCCATTAGCGAAGCCCACCGACTGGCCGTTGAAACCAGTGCTTACGTGTGTACACAAAATGGTGCTATGCCCACCATTCCCCAACATTTCGTAGAGCGCATAAACAAATAAACGCACCCTGCGCACCCTCTTACGCTGCACAACTTGCACTTAGGCCCAACGTCTAAGGCCTGTTGTGCAGCTTTTTTATTGGGAAAAACACAGTTGGTCAATACAGTTAACCCGCGAAAAGCATCTACTTACCAACAACTTGCAGAACAAGACCTTATCTACATCGCCACAAAAAACAAAAACAAGGCAGCAAGATGTATTTTAACTAAATTAATTTGCTTTTTATTTGCAAAACATTTATTTTTGCGAAATAAAATAATAAAACTACAAAACGCTTAATACAAAACAAATAAACAACTAAAGCCTAAAAGAAAAAGACCTGTAACCACGTGCACCAAAGCAAACTATAAGCTTAAAAAGCCACAAGGAAACAGTCGCCATATCTATGCAAGCTCAACGAGCGAATTTCAAATTTAATACCTAAATGTATGACAGAACCGTTTAAGAAAAAGATGGACAACCCTACCTTTTCACAGCAAAAGGTTCGTTTCTGCCAGCTCATCATGGCAGCCATCGCCTGCCTGCTGCTCATTCCTCTTTCGGCTTTTGCCCAAAACAACAAAGATGCAGCACAACAAACCAACGCCACTAACAAAGGAATGCTATACCAAGGAGAGGTTATCGACGACGATAACCAACCGCTCGTGGGCGTATCGGTGGCCGACAAAGACGGTAAAGTGGTGGCCATGACCGATGCCAACGGACAATTCACAGCATGGTTGCCCACGGCCAACGCCACACTCTCGTTTAGCTATGTGAGCATGAAAAAGCAAAGTCTGCGCATGCAACCAGGTAAACGATACACCGTGAGAATGCAAGCAGACGCACACCAACTGGGCGAAACGGTAGTTACGGGTATCTATACGCGTAAGAAAGAGAGCTTTACAGGCTCGGCAGCCTCGTATCGACAAGAAGAACTGAAGGCCATTGGCAACCAAAATATCTTGCAAAGCTTGTCGGCTCTCGACCCCTCGTTTGTGATTGCCGAAAACAATCTCGCCGGTTCTAACCCCAACGCCACAATGAAAGTGTCGATTAATGGCACAACAAGCATCAACGGCCTTTCTGATGCTTATGGCAACGACCCCGACAGGCCACTTTTCATCCTCGATGGCTTTGAAACAACACTCGAACGAATTTCAGACCTGAGCATGGACCGCGTGGAAAGCATCACTATTCTTAAAGATGCCGCGTCGACAGCCATCTATGGCTCGAAAGCTGCCAATGGAGTGATTGTTGTTGAAACCAAAAAACCCGAAGCTGGTAAGCTACATTTCACCTATAATGGTAACTTCCAAATGAGCTGGGCCGACTTAAGCGACTATAATCTGATGAACGCAAGCGAGAAACTGGAGTTTGAAAAGCGCTCAGGACACTACGGATTGCTCGACCAAGAGGGCGAAATACTCAACGATGTGAACCGTGCCATCTATTATTCTAGGTACGAAAGGGTGGCAGCAGGCCTCAATTCGTATTGGATGAACGAACCCCTAAGACTGGGATTTGCGCAAGACCACAGTTTTAATGCCGAAGGTGGCGATGCTGCCTTTCGCTACGGACTTACCTTTAGATATAAAGACAACAAGGGCGTAATGAAAAATTCGGGACGACAGAACATCGATGGATCATTGGTTTTGTCGTATCGCATCGACAAATTCAACTTCACCAACCAAACACACATCTATTATACAACCACTGATAACAACGTTGTGCCCTTCCGCGACTTTGTTTCGGCCAATCCCTATTATGCTAAACGCGATGAAAACGGCGAAGTGTATAAGGTTCTTGAAAGCTATCAAGGCGTGAACGGAACAACACAACACGTATATAACCCATTGTGGGACTTTAACCAAAAGAGTTTCGACCGAAGCAACGACCTCAATATCAACAACAACTTCAACGTGGAATATCAGCCCCTTGCAGGTTTGCGACTCACGGGAAGGTTTGGTTTTACGGCCGCAAGAGGCACAAGCGAAACTTTTAAATCGCCCTTCGCATCGGGCTTCACAAGCACTCCCGAACTAAAACGCGGCTCTTATTCCAACCGCATCAACAACAACACCTCGTTTAATGGTAGCTTCATGGCTAGCTATGGTGGCATGTTGGGCGTTCACACCTATAATATTGTGGCGGGAGCACAAGCCTATGGGCGTAAGAACACAAGCGACTCGTACGCTGTACGCGGATATATCAACGACCAATTTTCTAACCCAAACTTCTCTAACGGCTATCCCGAAGGCGGTAAACCCTCGTCGAACATTGACAAAATGCGCTCGGCAAGCTTCTACATGAACGGCAACTACGCCTACGATATGCGCTATTTGATAGACTTTAACCTGCGCAGCGACGGTGCTTCGGTGTTCGGAGTAAACAACCCTTTCTCAACAACCTACTCGGTGGGTGTGGCCTGGAACATCCACAACGAACACTTCTTTAAAAAGAACAACATTGTAAACAACCTCAAACTGCGCTATACCTTTGGTCGGCCAGGCAACGACAACATCAGCGCTAAGCTGGCAAACAACGTGTACAACTACTACACAGCCAACACCAACCCCTTTGGATTGGCTGCCATCGTGTCGCAATGGGGCAACAAAGACCTGAAATGGAAACGCACACTAACCCATAACTTCGGACTTAATGCATTGCTACTCAACAACCGCTTGTCGCTTGTGGTTGACTATTCCATTAGAAAAGCCGACCCAGAACTCATTCCCGTTGAGCAACCCACATCAACTGGCGTGGAAACAATACCGATGAACATCGGTGCAACAGATAATCGCAGCTTCTCTATCGCACTGGGCTATGACGTTATTAGGCAAAAAGACCTTACTTGGCGCATCACAGCCAACTTGCTGCACGCCACCACCACCTATTATAATATAGGCGACATACTAGAAAAGCTTAACGAGCAGGGCCGAGCCTCACAAAGTCTTACACGATATTACGACGGAGCCAGCACAACAGCCCTTTGGACCGTGAAATCACTAGGTATTGACCCAATGACAGGCAACGAACTATTTCTTAAACGCGATGGAACATACACCTACAAATGGAATGCTAACGAAGAAATGGTGTGCGGCGACACCACACCCGATGCACAAGGCAACCTTGGTACCACCATTCGCTGGAAAGGATTCTCGCTTGGACTTAACTTTTCGTATCGATTTGGAGCTCAAGCCACACTCAACACCCTGCTAACAAAGGTTGAAAACATCAGCGAAGCCGCCATTAAATACAACCAAGACCGACGCGCGCTGCATGATAGATGGAAACAACCAGGCGACAAAGCCAAGTTTAAACGCATCGACGACACCTCTACAACCAACATTTCTTCGAGATTCGTGGCCGACGACAACACCCTAGAATGCAATAGCATCAACCTGGGATACGAAAACACCACAGCACAATGGCTCAAAATGGTGGGTTTGAACGCTTTGTATTGTCGCATCTACGCCAACAACCTGTTCCGTCTTTCCACCATCAAGGAAGAACGCGGACTTGATTACCCCTTCTCCAGAAGCATTTCGGCTTCTATCGGTTTACGTTTCTAACCTCTAACAAACACAACGATGAATAAGCTTAAAACCATAACATACGCATTGCTATCTATTATCGCCACAATGGCCACTACTTCGTGCGCCGACTGGCTCAAGGTAGACTTGGAAGACTCTGTTCTCGAAGATAAACTCTACGAAAACAACGATGGATATTTCGCTGCACTCAATGGCGTGTACGCTAAAATGAACGAAACCTATGCCTCAACACTCACGATGGGTCATATTGATGTGATGGCACAATATTATAATGTGGCGAAAAACAGCGAACATGCCTACTTCCCTTTCGCTAATTATAAATATTCTGAAAACGAATTTAAAAGCATCTCGGACAACGTTTGGACCTCGCTTTACTTCTATATCGCCAACCTGAACACACTCATCGAGCATTGCGACGCCAGCGACTCGAAACTATCGCCCGTGTATAAACCCTACATTAAGGGCGAGGCACTGGCTCTTCGTGCCTTCTTCCACTTTGACTTGCTGCGACTTTATGGCCCTATCTACTCCACAAAAACCGAGAACAACAGCGCCATTCCCTACCAAGAAACCTCGTCGAAATCAATACAACCCATTCTCAACGCTAAGCAAGTGGCCGAAAAAATCATGCGCGACCTTAACGAAGCTAGCCTTCTACTTAAAGACGACCGCATCATTAAAGAGGGCGTTATGAACGGCATGGGCGACGATCCCAACGAAAAAACCCTACTTAGATACCGACAATTCCGCCTTAACTATTATGCAATACAAGCTATGAAGGCCCGACTCTATCTCTGGACGGGCGATAAAGCCAACGCTTTGGCCACAGCTAAAGGCATTATCGAAGAAAACAACAAACACAATACTTTTACTTGGATAGAAAAAAAGGCAGTTACCACTGGTAACAACCCCAATTACATTTTTTCTACCGAGGTAATGTTTGCGCTTTACAACAAATCGAGAGCCAAAACCTACGAAATGCTCTTTAGTCCTAAGGCCGACATGAAGAATACACTCTACTTTAAAGGCGAATCTACTGCTGAAGGCGACCTACTTTCCAAACTTACCTACTTCTACGACGACATGGGCGACCTAAGACGCAACAACACATGGACCGTGGAAGAGCTAACAGCTAACGGCCAAGGAGGAACAACAAGCAAACATAAGTCAATTTGCTTGAAGAAATTCGCCGATACCAACGGTGACACCAACTTCAGATACATGCAACCGCTGATGCGACTTAGCGAAATCTACCTCATTGCAGCCGAATGTGCCACTACACCCGAAGAAGCTCTGCCCTTTATCAACGAACTACGCAAAGCACGCAACTGTGTAAACATGGAGCTGCCTGCTACCGACGCCGAAAAAGCTGTTCAAAACATGGTTTGGCGCGAGTTTATGCGCGAAATGATTGGAGAAGGCCAATTATTTTTCTTCTATAAACGCCATGCAGCCGAACAAATGATGTCGGGAACAGAGTTTGGCAAGTCTAACGCCTGGACTGGAACCGTCACTGCGCTCGAAGGCACCTACAAAATGGCACTCGACAACTACGTTTGGCCACTGCCCGAAGCCGTGGAAGCCAACAGAAGAGCTAAAAACTAAAATACGGAGGAATTGAAAATGAAAACAAAAATATATGTCTTGCTCGCACTGATAGTGACCACAACCTGGCTTTCTAGCTGCGAAAAAAAGCTGATGGACTACGAAGGCAAAGATTGTTTGTACTTCGACGTGCGACGCGGACAACCGTGGATTGAAGAAAGTAAATGGGCACACTACAACTTTAGCGAGGTGGCTTTCGGCAATATCACTGCCACCGACACCCTCCTTACGTTGAAAGTAAAGGCCACAGGCCACCTCAAAGACTTCGACCGGCCTTTTAACATCATCGTTGTTACCGACAGCACATCGGCCGAAGCAAACACCGAGTACGAACCACTGATGCAACAATACACCATCAAAGCCGGAGAAACGAGCACTGAAGTGAAGATAAGAATAAAGAAAACCGCACGCATGAATGGCGATACACTGAAAATTCAACTCGCCATCCAGCCCAACGAACACTTCAACTTGATGTTTAACAACTACGGCGACTATCCCGGAACCTACGCGCCAGTGCCCGATAAAAAGTTTGGCCACAACCAAAATGCAGCCATTCACAACATCTTCGTCGACGATGTACTAACAAAACCCACTGGCTGGTATGGCTCTGAGTCGGGCGGTTACTTCGGATTGTTCTCTCCAAAGAAGTATCGTTACATCATGATGGTTACCGGAACAGACATCAACGACTTTAAAACCATGGTGACAATGAGCTTCCCACGCGCCCAAGCCATTAGTCAAGAGGTGGCCAAACATTTGCTCGAAGCAGCACAAAAAGAGCAACCCATACTCGACGAAGACGGCACAATGATGTGGGTTTCGTATGTAAATATCCTTGGCGGAACGCGCGGTTGGGCGCAATTCACCAAACCAGAAGAATATTATAACAAATAAACCAGTTATGAAAAAGCATTGCATCATATATCTCTTGGCTGCCCTTTCGCTGGCTTCGTGCATAGACGACGAGGGCAACAACACCATGAACCCCATCAACAAAGCACAGATTGAGGGCATAAAAGATAAGTATTACATGGTGACAAACCTCGAAACACTGCAAATACCAGTAACCGTTACAGGGTCAATGTCGGGCAATGACGTCAACAATTTCTCTTTTGAATGGTTCTTATGCAATGGTGCTGTGGAAGACAAATACCACGACCACCAAACCATCAGCCATGAAAAAGACCTCTCGTTCCCCGTTAATGTGCCCCCTGGCGAGTACCGACTCTTCTTCAGAGTGAAGGACAAAAGCAACAACATGGTGTTTGAAAAACGCAGTGCCTTAAACGTGTTGAGCCCTTACGTGCGCGGATTTTACCTCTTTGGCGATAAAGAAGACGGCACCTGTGGCATCGACTTTATTAGCATGATGGAAGGAAGAGACACCTCTGTTGTAGAAAATCTCTTCGACAACACTCAGGGAATAAAACACGCACAGCAACTCATCTTCATGGGACATAGCTACTCCACCGACCTCGAAGCCACATGGGCCATCACCAAAGATGGCGCTTATGCCCTAAATAGTTCGGCAAAAGAAAACAAAATCACCATCAACAACAACAAGCAAATAGACCATCTCATCTATCCTTCTATTGAGGGAACAACCAAACCTTACGTTGTTAGAGCACTGTTCCCACGGCCTAGTGGCAAAGACAACAATTGCCTCTCGGGCAGTTTTAGGTGCTTACTCACCGATAAAGATGCCTTCTGGTGCTCGCAAATGCCCTTGGGCGAAGCCTATGGCAACCCCTTTAACTGCTACGAAGCTGGCTCTAACACCTTGGTACAGCTGTCGCCTTACGTGTTCTATCCCGCAAATAGCTCGTACATTCGCACGCTTGCCTTCTACGATAAAACCAATCATAAGTTCGTAAGACTTAATGGGGCATCGTATAGCGTAACCAATATTGCTGATTATAACCTACCCACCGACCAGCCTTTTAATACCGACCAAACCACCTACTCGCCCACTAGAGACCTTGTATATGGCGAAAACGGACTGGGAAACAACGGACAATCTTACGCCCTGATGAACGATGCCGATGGCCATTTCTTTGTCTATGCCTTCCGCATCACCAATTACAGCGCAGCGGGTATGAAGCGTTCGCTCGCTAGAGAGATTGACTTAACCGTGGCTTCGCACTTTGCCGAGGCTTCGCATTACGCCTTCTACTCCAACCAACCCATTGTGCTCTATGCCGTTGGCAATAGCTTGTGGGCCTACAACTACAACACCAACAAGGCTAAAATGCTGAACGCCTACAACGGCGAAATTACTTATCTGGCCATGGAACACGACTCGGACGAGAACCCCGACGACGTTATCGTGGCTACCTACTCGCCAAGCGAGAAAGGCGTGGTGTATAAACACGAGATGAAAGACGACCCCAACGAGATTGCTTTCGTGCAAAAACAATATAAAACGAAGAGCTATCCTTGGAAAACCAACCTCAAAGTGAAAAGTATCACCTATCGCAATTGCCCCGATTAGGCACTCTCCACACGCCTTGCTCGCAAAACTAAAACCCCAAACAGGGCTGCTTCGCGAGCAAGGCACACCCGCTCGTTGGTTCAACAACCATTTACTCAACCACAAAAACAAACACAACACCGAAGTAAATCCCCAAAAAATGAAACGCCACAACGCCTTTTTCGCCACCTTGCTGCTATGTGTCATGCCCCTATTGGGCACAGCACAAACCCAATTCCACAACCTTTCGCTCGACGATGCCATCAACCTAGCAAAGAAAGAAAACAAACTGGTGTTCATCGATTTTTACACCGACTGGTGCGGTCCGTGCAAAAACATGGCGCGACAGGTGTTTCCACAGAAGAAGGTGGGCGACTTCTTAAACAGCAAATTCGTGTGCTTAAAGCTCAATGCAGAGAAAGAAGGTAAAGAACTGGCCACCAAATACAACGTAAAAGCATATCCCACATACGTGGTTTTAGACACCAACGCACAGCCACGAATGCATGCCAGCGGAGCGATGAACGCCGATGAATTTATCTATAAAGTGGAGATGGAAATCAATCCCAACAACGCACCCGAACGAATGAAAAGGCTTTACGATGCTGGCAAACACACACCCGAACTGATAAACAACTATGCCTTCTATCTACTTGGACACCAACAAGAGGAAGAGGGGTTTAAAGTGGTGAACAATTATTTTAAAACGCTTTCGCCAAAAGACAGGTTAAAGGCCGAAAACGCTTTTATCTTTACGCGCTACACGTTAAACCTGAACGACGAAAAAGGCCTATTTATGACCCAGAACCTCGACCGTTTTGACACCAAATCACGGTCGCTTATCAAGGCTCGCACACAAATGCTCTTCCGCAATGCTGTATATCAATATTTTTCGGGTTACATGTGGAAAGAGAAAAAATATAACGAAGCCAACTACCTACAACTAAAAAAGCAGATTGAAACGCTGCAATTGCACAAAGATTATCCCTATGCGCCGATGTTCGCCCTCATCGAAAGCAGAGTGAAAGACAATGATTTAACCTTCCTTTTGTGCTGCAATCGCGAGTATAACAATCTTGATGCCAACGACCGAACATTGTTAATACTCAATCTCACCCGCCTATTCGACACCCAAGACAAAACCACACTCAAACAATTATCGGCCTTCATCCGTTCGCATTTGGCTGAAATGGATGCCAAAACCATCATCTACGCAGGCCAGATTTTGAGCGAAATAGAGCAATAAAAGCCATTCTAGCCTTTATCGCAAACACACTTTCACGCGGTATCATCCGCCTTTCTTTGTTGCCTTAGGCCTTGCTTTAGGCCACAAGGATAATTATTGCGACCTCATTAAGCCCACGTTGAAAACCTCAACCACGTTGATTATTATCTGACGAAGTGGCAAAAGTAGCTTTCAAAATTCAGTATCTATATTTTACATCGCCAGAGTAACGAAAAGAAAAACACGCACTAGGCAATGTGAAACAAACACATAAAAACAAAAGCACTTAACACAAAAAAATAAACAAAAAGAAAAAAACTATCAACATTTGTATACCTTTGCATAAAACGCTATTGTCATGGCTGTATATAACACCAAGAACATAACTAATCTATACTGGGCTTGCAACGAAGGATTCAAAGTTGGCCGCGACCCAATGGGAATACAAAACTGCTCCATCACATTGTATGGGCAACTACTTCCTGGTATGACTAACCAAACAGGACATATCAGATACTATAGTTTTTATTGTTGGCTTCTATCCGAATATAACAACGACCGCCGTGGAGCGAAGAAATACAATGTAGACCAACGCAATTTTATTAGGAGAGCCGAACTTATTATGGCGTTCGTTATGAGTGGTCAAAATCAAAATGCTGTGGCAGGATCTTTATTTGTTAGCCAAAAAAGATACAATACAGACCGAAAAGGACATTACTTAATAAGTGAGGGCGCAGACTATGAGCAAAACAACAAGTATTGGACGTACTCCACAGGTGCATTTGGCCAATATTATCTTGGACAACTAATTTACCTACAATTGGTTACAGTAAAAGACAACTGGTTTTACACCAGTAGTAAAGGCAAAGAACTAGCTCACGCTTTTTGCGAAAATATTCCAGAAGATGTTCGCAAACACTATATTGATGCCATCTGCAAAGGTAAACTCTCAGAAGAAGACTTAAAAGTTTTGCGCCCAATAGGTATTAACCAATTAAAAAAAGGAACATCAGAATGGCATTATTTGAACACCCTAATGATACAGCCAGACATAAATGGGTCGACATTAAGACGAGAGTCAATCAAGCTATTTCTTGAAGCTATTTCCACTAAATGTGCCATTAATGATTTTCCTAAACTGCAGTACGAACAATATACAGCTAATGGTTTAGAAGCCCAGTTTGGCTGGCATTATTACTATCTGTGCGAAACCATTCACTATTGCATAGAAAGTATCTTCTGGTTGATTCTTGAAACGGCTGGAGAAAACAACTATCTTGCAATTAATAGATTTATTGATATCGCGACAAAGAAAATTCTCGAAGCAAACAATAACGACATAAGCACATACACTATTGAGAGTGTATCCCCGCTTATAACCAACTATAATATCCCTATAATGCAGGATGAGCTTGTTGATAAAACCCGAACTAATCAACCTGCAGAAGCTGCCTTCAAGGCATTATTGCTGCTTATCAAATGTTATGATACAATCATACCACAAAAAGAGAAGTTCGAAGCATTTGAAAAACGCACCCATCTTAGTATTCTGCTTGGCAATATCAGCCAAACACTAGAATGTTATATTGGTATAAACCGCAAACTCCCAATCAAGAAAGCTATTGCCAACATTATAACCACAATTATGAACCAACACACAATAGTGGCGTGCCGAAAGATGGGTAATAGTACACTCGACCTTAGAAAGTTTCTGATAGAAGATGGCTGCATATTCTTGGTAGAAATTAGAAAACCACAATTTACAAATCCACGTATTCAAACACTGTACAATTTTCTAACAAATCTTCACTATCTAAGAGATGGACAATTAACAGAGACAGCAAACAACTTCATTAAAAACTATGAATAAGAACGAGAGAACATTGTACCAAGACTTGCCTACTGGCAAATTTCATTCGGGTGTGCTAACCAGTTACGCTTTTGACCTTAGTTACTTCGACAACCAAATACTGAACTTACTGAGAAGTAAGCGAATTTGTAGCTTAAACATATTGGTGGATCAGCAACAACTTTATTCATCAATAAGTTTCCAATTAGGTGCTCTACGAAAAATAGGAAAAGAATATGCTGTGACAGGCTTAACAACAAAAGGCGCTTTCCACCCTAAACTCAATTATTTTATCGGAGACGATTCGGCCTTGCTACTATTGGGTTCTGGCAATATTACAGTACCAGGGCATGGTAAGAACCACGAAATATTCTCTGGTTTCCAAATAAATAAAGAAGACTCATCGCAACTGCCATTCCTACAAGAAGCATGGGAATACATCTCAAGTCACTTCAAAAAAATTGGCGGCTATACCAACAAACGCATCTTAGAGGAAATACTACAAAACTGTTTATTCAAATTAAATGAGAAGACAGCACACCATGTGTTTCGTAAACTAGACGACAATACTGACGCAGCCTTACTATACAACGAGAAAGACAACTCTATCTATAATCAGCTACAAAAACTACTGCCAAAGGATATCACAACAATCACCGTAGCTAGTCCTTTCTTTGACGAAGACGGGGAAGTGTTACTTGCATTGCTTAAACTATTTCCTTCAGCTATAGTTAATGTGCTGCTACAAGATGGCTGCAAAATGCCACCAAACAAATTAAAAAAGAACTCACGTATATATTTCTACGATTTCAACCTAACCACAAGAGGGAAGAATAACTCGTTTGGCAAATTTATATACCAACGTAATCTCCACGCTAAGATATTCCACTTTGCAGCAGATAGGATGGAATTTGTTATGATTGGGTCGGCCAATGCTACAGTTGCAGCTTTAGGTAGCAATTTAACCAAACCTCTTAATGAAGAATTTTGTAGTCTGTATCGTTCAGCAACAAGAAACTTTCTTAAAGAGTTGCAAATATCAGAGAAGTGTCTGCTTCAAACAGCAGTAAGCGAAATGGAAAGGGAAGCAAACACTTTTACTAATAACGCAACCCCAGCTATTAACTTAAGTGCTATTGACGCAACTGAAGAAAACATAACATTATATCTTGCTGATTGCAAAAAGAACTTGAATGTAGAACTTATTGGCTATAACAAAGAAAATGAACCAACCACTCTAGCAAACATACATATTGACAACACACTTAACAACATTAAAGTAAAGACATCTGGTTTAACCAGCATAGTATATTGCAATTTAATTGATATAGACGGAAACGTGGTATCTAATAGCCAATATGTAAATCATATCATTGACCTAAGTTCAACCAACCCATCAAAAGAAAATCGTGAACTCAATAAAATGCTTGCAAAGATTGAAGGTGGAAACTATAATGGGATTGAGATTATTGAATTCATTAACAACTTAATTTGCGATGTAATATACAACGATGACCAACGAGAAAACACAACTGGGCACGCAAACTATAAACTAGAACAGAAGGACAAAATTGCGCACTACGACCCAGAATATGACACTGACAAAGAAGGCGATAACATATTTTTCTCTGGCAGAACTATGTTTTCGCGTCTTATAGAGTGTATGGAGTTTGCTATTAGCAACAAAGCCAACAATATCAACGAAATACTTAAGGGAGAAGAAGACGAAGCGGATGCAGTTGAGAGTAATAACCGCGAAACTTATGTAAGACAGGATATTAAAATTGACACAAATGAACTTGATAATATAATTGACCGCGTTCACCATGTATTTGCCAGATACAATGAACTCATTAACTTAAGACTAAAAGAGTTTCAAACCAACCCCAAACAAGCGTTAAATACGCAAGATATTGAATACCTTGCAGCAACAACATTTGCTGCATTAGATTTCTGTGTATTCAACACAAGCGCGTTTAATTTCTGTAACTCTAAAAGAATTAATGAAGATAGAGATTATTTATTGTCCTACTTAAGCGATATAGTGATGAAAGACATACCGTGTATCGTAAACAATTTTACCTACTTTGCCATACGCACACATTGTAAACAGATAGACGATAACATGTTATTATATGCCAACAAAGCCATGAGATTCATCATTTTAGGATTACACGCTGCCATGTCTAGAATGACAGAGAAAGACTATAATTACTATATGCCAAAGATAGAACTCGTACTCATCAATCTCTTTGATATATTTGGAGTTCCAAATTTTGATGCTATTGAAGACACCATCGACCAAATTAATCTAGTATACGAAAAAGGAATCTCGAAGAGTGACATAAGATGTCTTATCAACAAGTGCACAAATATCAAAGTTGACAATAATAACTATAAACGTTGGCAGGGTTATGGAATAACCAAATCGAACAAAAATGCTCAAGAGTGCATTAAACTGCAGAAATTAAGATGTATATAATAATAACATATTAGGTGGTAGAAAGTGTATCAAACTAAAATTCTAAAGCTCACTATATTAAAATGCAGCTTATATCTGTAGGCAACATAAACTGTATCCGTACACCTACAAACCTAAAACCCGTTATCTTGTCACTCTGTAAACAATAACAAAACTGCATAAATAATATAGACTGTTTATGCACAACCAATTAAGAAGAACGCAAAACCTATTCTTTAACATAAAAAAATTAAAAGAAATATTCGTTTTTCCTTTTTAATTAATCAAATATGTTGTAACTTTGCGAAGTGAAAAGGCATAGTTATTAAACCACGCCATCATGAAAAGTGCAACATACCCAAAGGCTCCCTATGGCGAACGAGCAATACCATAACACAAAGCAAAACGCCATTCGCTACCTAAGAACACAAAACTTCACGACATCGTGCCTCTAACAAGCGATGCAGAAGCATATTTGTTGGTTCCACCCGCGTGGACAACAGTAATCTAAACTATCATTATTTATACCACTTTAAACAAAACATCATGTTACACACCATCAAAAAACTTTCGGTATTTGCCATCGTGGCAATCGTTGCCATGGCTTTCTCGGCCTGCAGTTCTGACGAAGAGCAACCCGCTGTATTGCAACAACTACTCGGCAAGTGGCAGCCTGTAACCCGCAGTTACACTGAAGCCAGCGCCAACACTAACACTTACGAAATTTGGTACAAAGACCTTACCTGGGACAGACATCAAACAATTGAAGGCGAAAACCAAATTACTCGCAAAGGAGCTTTCCACATTGAAAACAACATTATTTGGCTTCGCAGCACCAACCGTAAGGGGCACGACGTCGTTATCCTTGAATACAAGTTTGAAGTGAATGGCGATAACCTCACCCTCATCGACATTAAGACGCAAGCCGTAACACAATTTAAACGCATCAAATAGGTTTCCCCCCCATAGTTTGCATTAATAAACCAATGCTCACCCACTCGCCCATCCCTTCAACAAGGGATAGGGAGTGGGTTTTGTGCTTTTATGCGCCGAACTTATTGCGGTATGGCATCGATATGCATGGTGGTGCCACCACTATTATTGTGCCTATTTGGCTTAGTGCATGCCATTCGCAAGCTTGCCTATAGTGTCCCTCGGCCATTGATAGGACCATTAATTGCCTCGTTTTCAAAAACAAGTGAAGCCATGTAGCCACAAACCAACTTTATTTGTACAGATGCTAAAGCCCTATTGGGGAAAAACACACGCGAGAGAAGTGCCAGCAATGATGTTAAAGCCACTTGTCTCGCGCAATAAAAACTAGTCATTAAGCCCATTTAAGGGCAAAAAATCACTTCACCCACCACTTAAACAACAACGGCGGAACAACATAAGTGAGAGCAACAACAGCGCCCATGCCCACGATGGTGATAGCACCCAGCGAATGAAGTGCAGGATGACGAGCCACCACCAGCGAGCCCATACCGATGAACATGATGGCAGCAGAGAGCAAAATACCTTTGCGATAAGCCGCCAACATGGGTTTGCCGTGCTTACGTTCGTAAATTAATCCCTCGGTTACAAAAATGCTATAGTCGTCGCCCTGACCAAAAATAAAGGTGGCCAAGATGATGTTTACCAGATTGAAACGCATATCCAAAAGGTGCATTGTGCCCAAAATCCAAAGCCACGTCACCACCATAGGCATGAAAGCAATAACAGCCAACTTGAATTTGCGGAACGACAGCCAAAGGAAAACAAACACAATGGCACCGCACACCCAACCGATATAATTGAAATGCTGCGACAGCGAGTTGGCTATTGTGGCATTAAGACTGGGCAAAGTAAAGGCCCACCGCTCTACACCCTCCATGGGTTTGAAGGCAGAGGCCACGCTATCTGCTTGAGACGAAGGCACGTTTACGATGTTTACCACCGTGCTACCCATGATGCGATTGCCAATAGATGCCTGTAAAAGAGGCGCAAAATGCGCGGGCAACTGCGGTGTGAGTTTGGCCTTCAGCAGCTCTTGAAAAGGCTTAAAGGCATCGGAAGCAAAACCTTCGCTGGCTGCCAGCACGCTTAAACTGTCTAATTGCTGTGCACGCTGCTTTAGGATGCTGTGCCACTGTTGCAAGCGGCGTTGCTGTTCGGCCACACTGGTCACCAAAAGCGGATATTGAGACTGTTCGGCCGCTTGCAAAGCCAGCTGCACATTGTTGGCTTCGGCCACGAAATACACGGGTGTTGTGCCTTTCTCTTCGCCTCGCATCTGAGCCATTTGGGCCAACAATGTTTGTTGTTGGGGCGTGAGATAATTGATATTTCGCAAGTCGGTATCGAACTGAGTACCAAGACTAAAGTAGCCCAACACAAGAGTTATGGCCACCAAGACACCAGCAACAGCAGCCGACTGCCTGCGCTGACGAGGCGTAAGAGCCGATGCGGGGAGATTGATTTGAGACGATACAGCAGAAGAAGCCACTGGTTCGGACCGTTCAGCACCATCATTTTGCGCCAGCTTTATATCCTTTTTGCCCACAAAATGAGGTAAAAACACCACCACAAACAAGATGGTGCTAACCAACATCATGGCAGCAAAGATACCAAGATGGCTCAAAGCAGTGGCATCGAGCGGTATTAGGGCGGCAAAAGCGCCAACCGTGGTGACGTTGCCTACAACAAGTGGCGAGGCAATCTCTTCTAAAGTTTGCCGCGACGAGGCGCAATGCCCCAGATGCGTAACAAAATGTAGGGGATAATTAACGGCAATACCGATGATAACCGATGCAATACCCAGCACAATAATAGACACCTCGCTACTTACCAAGGCCATGCCGCCCATGGCCATAAGCCAGCCAAAGCCCAGCGAAAGAAGGATGAGCAGCAGATGACGGGCACGCCTTAGCGCCCAAACAAGCAACACCACGATGAGCGTTGCGGCAATGGCGATGGCCCAGATACTATCTTTTTTTATCTGCGAAGCATTGTCTACGGCAATCACAGGCGCGCCAGTGACGGCGAATTGCACACCAGGCAAACGCGCCTCGATGGCCTTTGTAACGCTGTCTATTTGCATCACTAGTTGCGCATTGCTACTGGTTTCGCTCGCGCCATAAGGAGAAGTGAGCATTGCCACAGCATGTCGGGAGTTGGGCGTGAAGATATAGCCGTCGTAAAGTTCGTAACGAAGGGCGTTACCACTGGCTTGTAGTTTGGCGAGCAGAGGTGCAAAAAGCCCCAGAGGGTCGCGTTCGATGTTCTGCGTAACCATTCCGCCCGTGGGGAAGAGCAACATTTCGCGGCATTTTTGCAATGCCGCCCTGATGCTGTCGGTGGTGGTAATGCGTTTGATGCGTTCGAAATCGTCGTTGCCAAGCAGCAAAGGCGCGTTTTGATAAGCAAATTCGGGTATGCTCATCACGCTTTCAACATCGGCCTGTGCCATTAGTTTCCAGCCCCGCGTTTGGCTTTCGCTCTCCAGTTGTTGCATGGCGCGTACCAGAAGCGGCGTGTTAAGCTGCGTGGTATCGGTGGGCGAAGCCACGATGAAGATGCGATCGGCAGCATTGGTTTGCCTATAAATCTCCATCGAACGGCGATAATTATCGTTATTGGGCAAAAAATCGGTTATATCTTCTTTAAAATGCAACTGCGATGCGCTTGCCAATGCAGCCAGCACCAAGACCAAAGGTAAGGCCAGGCGCAAAAAACGGTGACAAGCAAACCAATCGTAGAGCCTAAGAAGCAAATGGGTGGTCATGTTCAACTTAAATTAATTTGTTGTTTGGCAACAACTGGATTGGCGTAGATTTGCAGCAGCATTTGGCGTTCGTCGTCGTTGGATAGTTGCGCCATGCGCTTTTCCATCCAGCGTTTAGACTCGTTTAGTTCGTTGCTTTGAGGCATATCGGGGTGCAGCATTTCGTAAGCGGCCCTATTGGTGGGCATCAATTGGTAGGCGTTAATAATAGCCCTATCGGTTATCAAAGCCACCTGGCGCACAGCATCGTTAAGCGGAACACTGTGAAGTGGCTCCAGCTGTTGCGCGGTGATGGGAGGTGTGATGCAAAAATGCACCTTACCCTTGGGCTGAACAATGCCAGTGAGAATACTGTTGAGGTCTTCTCCTGCACTTTTAACATAGGGTTTTAAGGCTGAGTGCGCCATTTCGCGCGCCTTAAGCAAGTCGCACGACTCGTATTCGTAACTCACGGCCACGGGCACGATATTTAATTGAGCCAGCGAAGCCAGTTTGTTGCCTTCGCCCGACATGGCGAACATTTTGATAAGCGCGGGCTCGGTGCGGTCTAACCCATCCTTGGTGCGCCCATTGCGTTGTGCAATCCAGATAGACGAGCCACGTTCCACCACGGCATGCCTGATGTAACGCGAGAGATGCAGTTCGCTTTGATAGAACTGGCGTTTGTTGCCAGAGCGTTCAACCCTAAACATTTTGTTGCTTTTGCCGATGTCTACCACTGTGGGGTGAGTCATAAGGTTAGCCCCGAAGGTGATTTCGCATGTATCGTGTCCAGCGTCTACCAAAGCATTTTGCAGTAAAGAGGCGTCTAACACGATGTCTCGATGGTTGCTAACAAAGAGATAAGGCGTTCCGGGCTGCAGATGTTCAAGTCCATCGCACGAGAAATGGGTGGTGCTTCTTCGCATCACTTCCCGGTTAAAGCGGTGCATTATGCGGTGTTGAAAATCGTGCGAGGTATTAATTTGGGTCAACATGTGTGCCACGTCTTGAGTTGTAAGCTCGGGAAACACGAATTGTGCCAGCTGTGGTAGCCACTCGCTCTGTGCCAATCGGCGCATAGCCAAGGCCACTTCGGCATCGTTGTAAGGGCGAATATCGTCAAATTCTCCGCTCATTGTGCAAAACTTCTCCATATATATTAGGTGTAATGTGGATTACGCAAGATTAAAAATAACTTGGCAAAGATAGTAAATAATCGTGAAAAAGGTGTATTTGAAATATTCTTCTTTTCAAGATAAGGTCAAAATGCGTAAAAACGGCAATAAAAAAAGAAAGGATGAAACGGCTACATTGCGGTTCGCCATTTCATCCTTTCAACTATTCAATCCGAAGGATAGCCTTACTTCTTCTCTTGGTCGGGCATCATCGTTACTTGAATGCGATTGCCAGCCTTCAGAATTTCTTTAACAAAGTTGCTAATGCTTTCGGGTGTTTGTTTAGCCACGAGCGCTTTATAATTGGTATGCAGGTCGATGCCATAACGATACCAGGTGGAAATAACGCCACCCCAGTAGCCATTAGACTTAGTAGCATCGTCGGCTTCTTTGGCCATATACTCCTTAACCTTGGCCAACATCGAAGCATCGCATTGCTTAGAGAGGTTAACCACCTCGTCGCGCATAATTTGGAGTGCCACGTCAGCCTTCTCGGGTTTCATAGGACAGTAAGCAAAGAGCATCACATTATGATATTTATCCTCGATGCTAGCCGAGCCTTGAGCACCGCAACTATAGGCAGCGCTAGCGTCTTCGCGAATTTTTTTGATGTAAACCATGCTCAATATTTGTCCGGCGATGCTAGCTTTGATGGCGTTTTCGGTGGTGTATGGAATATCTTCGCTAAACCAAGCCATGTTGGCATTGGCCTTAGGTGTTTCCATTTTACGTACGAAATCGTTAACCGAAACGCCTTTTTTGAAGAACACAACCTGCTTGCTATTGGGGTTAGGACCTTTAGAAGGCAGCGAACCTAGATAGCGTGTGATGAGTTGACGAATGTTAGCTTCATCGTAATTGCCCACGATAACGAAGCGCCATCCATTGGCATTAGCGGTGCGTTCGGCAGCCATACGCAGAATGCGGTCGTAGTTAACCTTGGTAAGGTCGGACAGTTCGAGAGGTTTCACGCGTGGGTTGTGTCCGTAGATGGTGGCATTAAGCGAGTCGCTAAAAGCTTGGTCGGGCGAAGTAGCACGGTTTTGCAGTCCCACTTTAAGGCTTTCCATCATGTTATCGAACTGTTCTTGGTCTTTACTTATCTTTGTGAAGTGTAGATAAATAAGCTGGAACATTGTTTCGAGGTCTTTAGGAGTAGAGCTAGCGCTGATGTGCATGCGTTGTTCGCCCATTGAAAGCGAAGCCGCAACATTCTTACCAGCGAGCGCTTTGCCCAACTCGGTGGTAGAGAAGTTGGCCAATCCACTAGCTTCGATGGCGTTATCGAAGAGGCTGATGTTGGCATAGTCTGCCAGAGTGTAAACAGAGCTACCCTGTCCACCGCTACCATTGAGTTGCACTTCGTCTTTTTTATAGTCGGTTTTCTTCAGCAACACCGTTACGCCGTTAGCGAGTTTAATCTCGGTATAGCCAAACTTAGGACTGCGTTTTTGGCTTACCACCTTACCCGGTTTGGGCAGTTTGCTAATGATGGGTTCGTTTTTCACGTTGTCCACATAAGCCGTAAGGTTGGCCGAACGAGCCTCTCTCACAGCGTTAAGCAAAGCATTCTCGGTGGGATATACCACGCCATCCTTCTCAGGATTAAAGTTAATAATCACCAAGTTTGTGTCAGTTTTAGCCACGAGGTCGTCAAACACCTGGTTAACAAAGTCCAATGGGATGTTGGGCACCACCTGTTTCATCGTCTCATAGTAGTATTCGATGGGTGGGATGGGTTCGTTGTTGAGGAAGTGTTCTTTGTAATTCTCGGCAAATTCGGAATTGTAACGTTTCTCGCGATTGCTAAACATGCGGTCGAGCGAGCTCAAAGTAGACGACTTAGAACGGTCGTATTCTGTTTGTGTGAAGCCAAATCTGGCTGCTCTCAGAGCTTCGGTGTATGCCGCTTTCAGTGCATCGGCGCTTAGTTCGGTGGTTTTAGGCGACACAGCTATAGAGAAAGCATCTTTTGTTTTGGCGTAGATATATTCTTCTACGCTAGCGCTAGCGCCTACAAATGGGCATTCGGGCTTCAAAGCAGCCTCGGCCAAGCGTTCGTTGAGCAAGCTAATGCCCACATCTTTCACATATTCGTACACCAGATAATCCATCGCACCCTTCAGCGAGTCGGGCATAACGTCTCGTTTCATCATCATTTGCACGATAGAGGCCGTTTGCTCCTTGTCTTTATCAATGATAACGATGGGTTCGTTGTTGTCGGGAACAGGCTCGCTAAGCACAGGAGCGGGGTTTGCGGGGTTCTTCATCGGACCGAAAAGCTTTTTAATTTCGGCCTCGATATGGTCAACATCCACGTCGCCCACCACGATAATACCCTGATTAGTGGGGTGATACCATTTCTCGTAGTAGTCACGCAGCTCTTGATATTTAAAGTTATCCACCACGCTCATCAATCCAATGGGGAAACGAGCGCCATATTTAGAACCAGGATAGAGCTTCGTGAGGTTGCGTTCGAACATTCTGCTGCTGGCGCTAGTGCGCAAACGCCACTCTTCGTGTATCACTCCGCGTTCTTGGTCAATTTCTTTAGGGTCGAGCGTAAGGTTACCAGCCCAGTCACGCAGTATCAAAAGGCAGGAGTCGAGGGCGCTTTGGCGAGTAGTAGGCACGTTATCGATGTTGTACACCGTTTCGTCGATGGCGGTGTACGCATTGAGGTCGGCACCGAATTTCACGCCCAGACTTTCGCAATAGCGCAGCAATGCGTCTCCAGGGAAGTGCTTTGTGCCGTTAAAGCACATGTGTTCGAGGAAGTGTGCCAATCCTCTTTGAGCCTCTTCTTCTTGCAACGAGCCCACTTTTTGGGCGATGTAGAAGTTGGCTCTCTTTTCTGGCCAGTTGTTGTAACGAATGTAATAAGTAAGCCCATTGTCGAGTTTTCCGATACGAACGGCTGGGTCGCGAGGTATCGGGGGCATCTCTTTTTGTGCCTGCACAGTGCCACAAAGGGCTAGAAGTGCTAGTGCCAACAAATTTCTAATACGCATAGAATGGTTTTAATTGTTCTTTAATACGGTATTACCCCTTACAAGGAGGCATTAAATTTGGCAACAAAGATAAGGCTTTTTTACCTAGTTCAGTATATTTTTTGTATTTAATTATAAAAAACTTATCGTCTCAACGTTTAGCACAAACCACAAGGCGTGTTGCACTTAGCACGCAACACGAGGTTAGATACCAATAATTTGTCGAGCAAGTAGTTTTTCTTAACACTAGGATTAACAATATTTTTAACTGCATTGTGCAAAAAAGCAAGATAAAAGCAAACCACACAACTATGTGTCTTTGCAGACAAATAACAACAAAATCACAGCATTACGACAGCATTTCGCAACATTCTTCTTGCTTATTGCTAAGCACTTAGCCCAGTTATGCATCAAAACGACGCCTTATAATCTATTCTTTTCATAACTTCACAAAACAAACAACGCGCTTACTATTTTTGTCAACCTTCAAAAAAATTAGTTAAATTGCTTTGAGCATAGTAAAATAAAACGTAACTTTGCAATATCAAGTAGAGACAATAATTTAAATACCATAGATAATACAAAAGCCTACGCCGCCCCCGGACAAATTCCGCATTGGTTAGGGCTTACCTTACGGAACGGGGGCGGGCTGTCAATCTCGAAGCAACTAGCGACGTAAAGCATGTCGCAACACATCTTTGCATAGGATAGCAGTTGTAAAAAGTTGCTTATTACATAAATAACGAGGGGGTGCACCACATGTGGCGCACCCCCATTTGCATTAAATTAGAGGCCATTTGCTGGCTTTTATGGCACTTTGGAATAAGCTCCAAAGTGCCATAAAAGTATCTTTACTTCTGCGGAACAAGCATAAACGTAAACGTATATTGCTTATAGGGCAGGCGATAAGGCGGCAGAGCAATGGCTTCGTTGCTCCAACTGTTAACACCACCTACACCCGTTTGACCCAAGTCGATACACAATTCGGTGTATTTAGACTTTGGAACTTGTGGCGAATGGCGTTGTGCTTTGTCCAATCCTTCGTCTAAGTCGTCGATGGAATAGTGCAATGCACTAGCCGAGAACAACTCGGGCGACACAATTTTGAAGCCAAAACCATTGTCGGTGGTTTGTTTCCACCAACGCACATCGCTCTTGGTGCCTGTTTCTTGTGGGCGGATATAAGGATAAAATTGTTCGTCGGCGGTTTGTTTATATATACCAACATTCTGCGAAAGCTTACGGTCGGCATAATTTTCGATTGGTCCGCGACCGTAAAACTCGCTCACTTGCATATCGTAAGGCAACTGCATCACCATGCCATAACGAAGAAGGAACGGACGTTTATCACCTGTTTTGGGTGTCATTTGCTGAGTAACGCGCACCGAACCATCGGCCATAACATTGTAAGTAAGTGTTAGTTGCGCGCCAACTTCGGGCATATCATAGTCAACATGCACGTCAGCCTTATTGTTTTTCTTATCGAGCACGCTATTGATAGCCACCAGTTTCAACTTGGGTTCGCGCCAGATACGATTGTGTTTTTGCACACCAGCACCCATATCGTTATCGGTTACAGCACGCCAGAAGTTGGGTTTGAGCGTACCACCTTCGCCCAAGAGCGTCTTACCATCTACGTTGTAGGCAGAAAGCAGACCTGTTGAGCGGTTGAAAGCTACAGTGCAATGCTTGTTAGACACCACGATTTGAGCATCGCTCGCCTTGTTTTTCAAGGCCAATTTGGTGTCTTTGTTCACCTCAGGCGCCTTTGGTGTCTTGCGGAAACATGCACCTTGTTGCATTTCAAATTGGTTATAGGCCACGCGAGTGCCCGCTTCGAGCAGAGGCTCGGCAGATTTCAGCACGAAATCCACGTTGAGCATCAGTTCGGCATGAGGGCAAAGGTCGTCCATCTTGATGGGCAAAGTCAATTCGCAACGTTGTTGCGGTTCAACATTTAGCTGTTCCACTTCGCCCGTTTGCACAGCTTTACCATTCTTAAGCACAGTCCAAACCAACTTGTAGTTATCCAGATTGCGGAAGAAATTTTCGTTATACACGCTAATTTTTCCAGCTTTTAAGTCAACAGGTTCGGCCCAAATGTTTTGGTGGCAATAAGCAATTTCGTAGGCATGAGGATTATATACGCGGTCGGGACTGATAATACCGTTGCAGTTAAAGTTGTTATCAGATGGGTCGTAGTCGTTATAGTCGCCACCATATTTATATATCTCCACGCCGTTTTTATCTTTAGCGCGAAGTCCTTGGTCAACAAAGTCCCAAATAAATCCACCTTGGAACTTAGGATATTTGCGCACCAAGTCCCAGTATTCTTTAAATCCGCCCGAGCTATTACCCATGGTGTGGTTGTATTCGCATTGAATCAGGGGGCGCGGATTGTTGCCCTGAGCATATTCTTCGCACCATTGATGTGTGCGATACATTGGGCAAGCAATGTCTGTGCTAGCACAATCCACGCCACCCCGTTCCCATTGCACGGGTCTACTTGGGTCGTAGCCCTTAATCCACTTGTATGCAGCGGCAAAATTGGGTCCATCCACCGTTTCGTTACCCAAGCTCCAAGTTATGATAGAGGGATGATTGAAGTAGGTTTCCACATTGTTTTGGTTGCGTTGCAATATCTGCAAGGCAAACATAGGCTTCTTAGCGGGCGCATCATCGCCATATTGAAAGCCGTGCGACTCTTGGTTGGCCTCGGCCACAACATACAATCCGTACTCGTCGCAGAGGTCATACCAAATGGGATCGTCGGGATAATGGCAGGTGCGCACAGCGTTAATATTAAGCTGTTTCATGATGCGGATATCCTGAATCATGCGTTCGCGGCTCACCACATAGCCACCATCGGGGTCAATCTCATGTCGGTTTGCACCCTTGATAAGCACGGGTTTACCGTTAACCAGCAGTTGTGCATTGCGTATTTCCACCTTTCTGAAACCCACTTTTTGACTTGTTAGGACCACATAAGCCTCATCATTCAGCTTCTTAACCTTAGCATCCTTCTTGCAATAAGGGTTAACAACCATGGTTCGCAGCGTATATAAGTACGGCGTTTCGGCTGTCCATCGCTTCACATTGGGCACATTCAGCAGTGCTTTACCATTGCGTGTGCTTGTGCTAGCCACCATATTTCCCTCTGCATCCAGCAACTGATGCACCAATTCAACGCCTTTTTGCGTCTTAGCATCAATATTTAGTGTGCCATTGGTGTAGTTATCGGTGAGATCGGGCGTGATGCGGAGGTCTTCCAGATAGGTTTTTTTATCGCGCGCATAGAGATAAGTGTCGCGTGCAACACCCGATAAGCGCCAGAAATCTTGGTCTTCGCAATACGAACCATCGCACCAACGGAAACATTGGAATGCAATTAAGTTCTCACCTTTCTTCAGATAAGGAGTGAGGTCGAACTCGGGAGCCACCTTACTATCTTCAGAATAGCCCACGAAATGGCCATTAACCCAAAGATAGATGTTAGATGTTACCGATCCGAAATGAGCAATAACCTGCTTGCCATCCCATGCCTCGGGCAGCGTAATTGTGCGTCGATAGCTACCCACATGATTGTCTTTCACTGGCACTTCAGGCGGATTATCCTTAAAATGTCCACGCCATGCAAAGCCCACGTTCAAGTAAACGGGGTCGCCATAGCCATGCAATTCCCAGATACCAGGCACAGGCATCATGCCCCACGAGGCATCATCGAAGGTTGTTTGGTAAAAATCGGTAGGACGCTGGTCGGCATTTTCCACCCATTTAAATTTCCAATCGCCATGCAGCGACAAATAGTTTTCCGAGCGTTTAGGGTCGCCCACCTTCCATTCCTCTAAGTTTTTGAAGGGGAAGAAGTTGGTATGCATGGGCAAACGGTTAAGCGTGTTCACCTGTAAGTCGTGCCATTCGGTGAACGTAGGCTGTGCGGCAGCCACCTTAATGGCTGGCGTTAGCCTCGTCATCGGTATCGTCTTACCCTTGTTTGCATAACTTTTCAGCTTGCTTTTCGCCCCCGATTGGGCTTGTGATTGCAAGCTTAGGGCAGCCAAAGCCGCCAAAAAAAATACTTTCTTCATGTAGTGAAGGGTTATTGTTAGGTTGTTATCTCTTGCAAAGATAATACTTTTTAGCGATAAATGTGCGTAAAATGGGGTATTGTGGCTCACTCCGACTTCATCGTTATTTCTATTCTTCGGTTGCTCTTGATAATGGTTTGCGCTACTCGTTGTATGTCAGCAGCCGTTAGTTGGTCTACCAATGCGTCGTAATTGGAGTGCATATCAATGCCATAGCGCAGTTGTTGGTACACAATAGTGTTCCAATAATCGTTAAGAATCACCTCTTGTTGATGTGTTTTTTTATAGTAAGCCTTTATCTTGCGTATGCTTTCGGCATTGATTTGTCCTTGAGCCACATGTGCCAATTGGCGGTAAACGACGGGCATAAGTCCATCATATTTCTCAGGACCCGTGCGGAAAGCAATCTTCAACAGTGCGTTAGGATTGCTGTATTTGTCTATTTCGCATTGCACACCCACACCATAAGCGCCACCTTTTTCTTCGCGAACGCTATCCGTATAAGCGATAGAAAGCACACGACGAAGGGCATCAAGAGCCAAGTCCGACTGGGGTGTGTAGGGCAAATCGAAGGTATAAAGGATGGTAACAAGGGCCGAGGGCGTGTTCATCTTCTTAGTGAAAATGTGCGTTTCGTTTACGTTGCGCACCGGCGGAAAGTTGTTTACCATCTTTTCTTGCCTTCCAGCAGCGGGCAACGAGGCCACATATTGGCAGAGCAGCGGGCGAAGCGAGTCGATGTTTACATTGCCCACGAGCAGCATTTTAAAGCCTGTGGCATCGGCAAAGCGTTCGCGATAGAGTTGCATAATGCGCTGATAGTTCACCTTATTCAAGCGTTCTAGCGTCATTGACGCGGTGCGTTCGTTGGGTCCATAGGCAATAAGCGAGAGCGAATCGTTGTATTCCACTTGCGGATTGGCGTTTCTGTTTCTCAGCATGGCACGTCTTCGGTCGATGTTGGAGGCAAAAGCGGCTTCGTCTGTTCGTGGAGCAGTGAAGTAAAGATAAGCCAATTGAAACATCGTGGCCAGGTCTTTGCTATTAGATTGTGCGCTGATGCCCTGCGTTTCTTGTCCAACAAAGGGCAAAACGCGCACCTGTTTGCCTGCAAGCATCTTGCCTAAGCGGTCGGCCGAGAATGCACCAACACCGCCATCTATAATGGTATTGGGGAGGAATGCAAAGTTGGCTGCGTACGTTTCATCGCAAAGCGAGAGTCCACCTTCGCCCCAAAGGCGCATGGTTATTTGGTCGGCAGCAAAGTTGGTGGGCTTAACATACACCTCGATGCCGTTGCTGAGCACTATTTTTGTTACGCCAAAGCGTCCGTAAGGCTGCTCGCTCACAATGGTTCCAGCCTTTGGCGCATGCTCGATGAGTGTTGTGGGCAAGGCTTCTTCCCTGTATGGCTGATAGTTATTGTCGGTTTGTGCCTGCAATACATATTGTTCCAATTCTTGATTACTAGGCAAAACAAAACCCTCCTTTTGCGGAGCCAGCACCGTTAGCACTTGGTTTTCGTTAGAAATAAGCTTACGGGTAGCCTCGTTCACCTCGTTGAGCGACACTTCTGCATCAAAACGTTTCACCAAGTTCAATTTATCTTCGGGTGTAAGCATGGGTTCGGCCGAGAGAAAATGGCGCACGGCCTGCATCACCAACACGCGATTGCGGCGCTCGTTGCGTTCGGCAAATTGTGTTTGTGCGCGTTGCAGCGCGTCGGTTTTAGCTCGTTGCAGTTCGGTTGCGGTAAAACCAAAGCGGCGAGCGCGTTCGGCCTCGCCCACAACGGCTTGAAACGAACCGCGTATGTTGTCTTCTTTACAACCGAACGACAGCGAGAAGGCCTCTTTTGTTTGGGCAACAAGAAAGTTACCAGTGCGTGCCGATGCACTCAGCACGGGCGAAGGGTTCAGTCTTTTCAGGTTGGTTAGTCGTTCGTTGAGCATGGATGTAATGAGATTTTCAATATATCCGTCGCGCACATAGCTGGTTTGGGCTTTCAGTGCAAAGGGTGTTGCGGGGTGTTTCATATACAGAGCAGCCAGCACAATGGGCTGTTCGCTATCTTTTTCCACAGCCACAATCATCTTTTTATTATCGGGCACGGAATAATAAACACGTTTGGCTGGATTTTTAGGCATGGGAATATCTGCGAACACGCGTTTTATTCTAGCTTCCATGTCGTTCACGTCGATGTCTCCCACCACCACAATAGCCTGCAAGTCGGGTCGATACCATTTGTTATAATAGTCTTTAAGGTCTTTATAAGGAAAATTATCAACAATATCCATCGACCCAATGGGCATGCAATCTTCGTATTTCGAGCCCTTAAAGATGGTGGGTTGCAATTTTTCGTTCATACGTTGCGCCGCCATTTTGGCCCTTCGTGTTCGCCATTCTTCGTGTATCACGCCCCGTTCTTTATCTATTTCTTTATCCTGCAGCAGCAAATAGTGGCTCCAGTCGTGCAGAATGAGCAGCACCGAGTCGGCCACTGTTGCGCGTTTCATGGGTACTTGCGATATGTTATACACTGTTTCGTCGATGCTGGTGTAGGCATTGAGGTTAGTACCAAACTTCACGCCGATGGTTTCGCACCAAGGAACGATGCCTGGAGAGGTGCCATCATTGCGAAAATGCTTTGTTCCGTTGAAGGCCATGTGCTCTAAGAAGTGGGCCAAACCGCGTTGTCGAGGCTCTTCAAGAATACTTCCCACGCGTTGTGCGATATAAAAATCAGCCACTCCTGGCTCTTTGGCATTATGCCTAACAAAATAAGTTAGGCCATTCTTAAGTTTTCCTGTGCGATAGCTATTATCGTTTTTTATGGGCTGTGCCCACAGCAGCGTGGGCATTAAGAGTAAGCAAGCGCTTGCCCATCTTATCAATCTTGTTTGCATTGCAATAATGTTTAATAACGTGTTAGAAGGTACATCCTATGGCCATTGTGGCTTGGGTGCGGTGCTGATTGTCTATCCAGGGCGAGGCTTGGGTGGTGCGTCGCCATGTTGTTTCTGCACGAACATATAAGGGCATGGGCAGATGGCGTAGGCCAAAGGCATATTTGACAGCGGCATGCACGCCCCATTGGGGTGCTGTTAGCAGGTGATGGTTGCGATAGAGATAGGCTTCCATCAGCGTAGGGGGTTGTTGTTTGTCGCTTGGTGTGGCCAAAAGGGCTGTTTCATAGGGCTGCCCTCCACCCCATTGCCTGCTTATACCACCCGTAAAAGATAGAACAGCACCTGTTTTGATGAGGATGTTGCGGGTTACTAGCAACGACAACTGGTTGGTATGCAACTGTTGTCGCTGAACGTAGGGATAGAGATAGGCCGATATTTGTCGGCTGTTGGTTTGCAAAGAGGCCGAGATGGTCCAATGCGCGATGTCGCCAAAGCATTTTAACCATGCCGTATAAGCCAGTTTCATGCTACTCCAGCGTTTGTTGGATGTTTTTAGGGGGTCGAAATATTCGTAAAACGAACTACCTGTTGCCGTTTGGTTTTCGCGATAAGTGGTTTTATGATTGGTCAACAATTCGTTGGTATAGCCTAGCGACAGCTGTTGTTTACTATGCGAGGAGTTTTTATTCAGCACCAATTGCAGCGCATAGTTGTTGCCCTGGTGTTTAAAATGCACAATAGAATAAGGCGAGTTGCGCCCATAAAATCCGCTTCGGTGCATCATCTGTACACCAACAAAGAGCGAAAACCCACGTCCCAAATTGCTTTCTGCCTGCAAGGCCAGTCCGTTTTGCTCGTCGAGTAAAGGCTGTTCTTGCGTGTCGTCGGTGTAACCCCTGTTGCCAAACTGTTCCACTTCACCAGTAAACGCACCATAATCCACCAGTGTTTTATACACTTTCTCCATTCGGGCATAGGTCACAAAGCGCAAACTCTCGGTGCTTCGGGCATAGATGTAGTTGGCGCCCAGCATCCATTTTTTACCTATTGGGGTGGCAATGCCCAGCGAAAGATTGAGTTGCATCAGGCTGTTACGATGCCGAAGGTCTTTGTATTTGGCGTAGTTGGCGGCGGTGTAGTCAACCTTTGCGCCCACGGCCAAGCCTCGCCAGAGGTCTATACCTACGGCTCCTACGAGGTTATAGGTGTCGCGATGTTTGTTTCCTGGATTGGTTAGCGAGTCTTCGGATAGGTCGAAGGGTTTGTGTTCGGGGTTGATAAACACCGAACCAAGCATGTTTTTACCCGAAAAGTTGTCGTAATCCATTCGCCCATAAACCACTGTGCGGGTGTTGATGCGGAAGAACGATTCAACCATTGCACCTGCTTGCAGCACGTTGGAGGACTGGGAGTAGTCCACGAGGTCGCCTTTGGCCATGCTGCCCCTCACTTCGGCCAACGAGATATTGGCCCTTTGATAACGTGTTAGTGCGGCAGCGTTGGTCGAAGTGAGCCACGGTTGGGATTGTTTCACGTAATTAAAGTCGCGAAACACATGCTGTTGGCTGGCCCCAACATTGGCCGACACCAAGGGGAGCACTAGTAAAAGTAGTGATAACACTGTGCAAAGGGGGATTAAAAGGGGTAAATAAGGGCTAAGCGTTAGGGGGCTTGGGGGCTTGGGTTCTAATAATTTTAGGCATCCCAGTTGTTCATATTATCCTAGGGATTCTAGGGATTCTAGATATTCTAGATATTCTAGATATTCTAGATATTCTAGTTATCCTAGAACTCCTAGAACTCCTAGAAAACAGCCCCCAAAGCCCATTTTGTTAAGCCAAGCCACACAAGTGGCGTGATGTTTGCATGTCGTTAACTCGTCAACTTACTTTCCTCTAATGGAGAAAGCCTTCCTTTCGTGGAAGTCGTTGCTAGAGTTATTGGTGTCCATATATATAATATGTGCGCCATTTTTTATCGAAGCTTCGGCATCAATGCCACTGGGGTCGCCCGTAGACACGCCCATCGTGTAGCCATACACCAGTTTTCCTTGGTTTTCGGGTAGTTTTTCGGTTTCTTCTTTATCCACGTTGCGATAGAGCGTGTAACCCAATTGGTTGGTAAGCAGCACGCTTCCACCATCTATTTCGGCAGGCAAGCGTTTAGCATTTTTGGCGATATAAGCCGCGCTAAACACCTCGATGCCATCGATAACCCAATCGTTAGGTATCTTCAAATCGGCGTTCACCTTATTAACGGCTGCTCCTGGAGCATAGATAATGTTAGCCACATTGCTAGCATAGGCATGTGGTGTAACGTCTTTGGTTTGGAAAATAAACATGGCAGGCGATGTAACGCTGAGTGGCCAGCCATTACCTTGACCGTATTCCACGGCTTTAAGATAATGCGATGTGGGGATTAGTTCTGAAGGCGAGGGATAATAAAGCGCATTGTTGTAGCCCGATTCGGGGTCGTACATGGCATAATAGTCCTTGTTTGCATAGTTAACCGACTTAGAATAAGTCTTGGTATTGTCGATAGCACCATTAACATTCACCACAATTTGCGAGTAAGGCTGCATCACGAGCGGTCCTTGGAAATACCAAATACCATGAATACCTGGGATGTAACCTTGTCCGTCATATACCAACTTGCCGTTTTTTAGCCATTTGCTTGGTGCTTGTGAGTTGAAGGGGTCTACAATACCAACGGCCAAATTGTTGATAACGGCCACCTCACCACCATTGTTGTAGAGAACAAAACCCTTGTCCATCTGAAAGAACCTGCCCCCATTATCGGGCTGGCAACCACCATTGTAAAGCTCTTTAATGATTACTTGCGACACGTTTTGGTCGGCCAATTCAAAACTAACATTCTTAACTTTCGAGGCAGGGATAACCTCTTTCGTTCCATCTTCGCGTGTAACAACCATGTTCCATGTTTGTGCGAAACCGCTTGTTGCCAGGGCTATGATGGCAAACAATGAGAGTAATATTTTTTTCATTTGATGATCGTTTATGTGTTTACTACATTAATTGTTTTGTTTTTATGTGCAAACATCTCCGTAAGAACGATGCTCTGCTGCATTGCGATGCACGTAAGTTGTGTGCACAAAGATAGGGATGAATGGCAATTAGCCTAGCGCTTCATTACCTTAAAGCTCTTTGTGGGAGTCTTAATAATATAGACACCAGGCACAAGGTCGGTGAGATTAACATTAACTTGTCCATCTTCGGTGGCCGTGAGGGTTTTTATCAGCTGTCCGTTGATAGAGAAAACCATCAGTTTTGTACCTGCCTTTAAGCCCGACACCGAGGCATCGGCTTGCGATAACGTTGGTTCATCGGTTGATTGCGGTGTATTTTCCACCTTTTGAATACCTGTTGTCACATTCTTGGTTACAAAGTGGTAGTTAGTAACATTCTGCATTGAAAATGTTACCTGCTTATTGATGGAGGCTACAACCACATCGCCATCCTTAAACGACAATGTAGGCTGGTCTTCTAATGCAAACTCGGTCTTAGTGCCATCTGTTTGCAACACAACAAGGTATTGCACCTTCTTCGTTCCCTGTTCATCGGCTCGCATTGAATGCGGCACGAAGAGTAAAGCAACAAATGCTGCGAGTGTAAATAGAATTCTATTCATGCTAAAAATAATATTAGTAAATTATTTCATGTGGTTTTTATTCTTTTTCGGGTTTTTCTTCCTACTCATTTACGTATCTTTTTCTTCGACATTTTGAGTCCTAGCTGTAGGTTGTTTGTGCTATCGGCGCTGATAACAACCTTGTTTAAATAGGCGTTGAAGAAGTATTTCCACTCGGTGGAAGTGTACGACGAGGAACTGTTTACATCGTAGATGCCTGCTGGAACACGAAAGTGGGCAATACCTTCTGCATCGGTTGAGTCGACGAATATCGAGGCGCGAGCATCTTTTAACTCCACGCGCACACCCTTATATGGCTCTATGGTGTTGGCAGGATACACCAACCTAATGCTCACGGGTACCGTTTCGAAGGTTTCTTCGTAATTACATGCACCCAAAAGCCCTGTCGTTAACATTATTATCAGTACCTTTATTGTGTTGTTATACTTCTGCATCGTTGTTTGTATTCTTCTTAAAACATCACTTATTCTCCTCTCAATCCCCTCATCATATCTTCACTTTCAGTCCCAGTCCATAGTAGAAGGATGGCACATACGAACTACCGTAGAGCGAGGTTTCTTGTCCTGTGCGTGTAGAACGCACTCGGCTCATGGTGTTCCAGAAGTTGTTGGCATAGAACATCAGTTGCACGCGGTCGCCAATCTCCTTCGTTACGCTGAAATTGGCCGAGTAATAGGCCGACAAGTTGTTGGGGTTCATCATAAAAGCATAGTTGGTGCGCACCACCATCTTGGCCAAATCGTTAAACAAAGTGGGGTCGTTGTCTTTGGCCCAAGCAAATTTTTCGGCAAAGGGTATCAGCTTTTCGGGTGCGTCCCATGTGCTGTAATATTCGGGATACACCACCACATGCTTGTCGCGAGCATCGCGTGTGTAGGGTGTTCCAAAATAGTCATCGCCTTTCTCTACCACATATCCGCGGGTGGTGTTGGGCAGTTCGCACAGTGTGCGGTCGTAGTTGTAGAGCGAACATTCCACACGCAAGGCCATGATGATGCGTATGCGCGGTATGTGTGTGGTGAGTGTGATGTTGAGATTGGCCTCTTTTGAAAGCGAACCATTGCCCCCCGAGGGCGACGATGTGCTCGATGTGGAGGTGTTGTTGCTACCTCGATAGTGCCCAATGAGCGTGTAGGGCTTTCCTTGAGCGTTGAGCGTGCCACTGGCTGTGGGCATTGCGGCAAACAACACTTGGTCTAAACCCTTGTAATAATAGTAGTTGCCATCCAGTCTTAAGGATGTGCGGAGTGCCTTAATAGGTGCAAAATCCACCATCCACTCTATGCCGAAACGCTGTGTAGGCGACCCATTTTCGTATTTGCGGTTGCTTAAATACCCCTGTCGCTCGGTGTAAGGCAACTGTATCGGGCCGTTGGCTCCCGTGAGGTCGCTAACGGTTACAACACCCGTTTGCTGGTCGATGTGATATTGACGGTTGGCCGATGGGATGGCAAAACCCTCTAAGGCCGTTTGCGAAGTGTATTTATAGGTGTAGGGTTTGTAGGCAGCAACGGCCATATAGGGATTAAATGTTTTGTGATAAAAGGCCGAGAGATTTATTTGTGTTCCGCCAATGTTGGCTTGCAAGCCCACATCCACCTGACTGGTGTATTGCCATTTCAGGTGGGCATTATACAATGCTTGCGACGGAAAGGTGTGATAGGCATAGTAAGCCTTGTTGTCGGCCGTGCTTCCTGGCGTAAAAGCCAGTCGGTCGATATAGTTTGTGCTGGGATAGAGCACTTGAAACGAGGGCAATTTAACCGATTTTCCCCAGCCCACGTGTGCCGAAAGACTTCGCATCCACGTATCGCGATCATGCCAAAACACGTAACGAAGGTTGGCCCGTGGCGAGAGGGTTGAGGCTGTTCCGTAGGCCGAACCGGCGATATGACTGATGTCGTTGCGAACGCCCACGGTCAATTCCATGTTCGAAAGTTTGCCCGTTGGCATGTTCAGGCGTTCTTCGGCATAGACGGCAAGGTTGTTCAGCGTGGGCAATTCGTGGTAACGGTAGGGTCGCCAAGTGGGTGTTAGGCGCGCTTCTTCGTAGTAAGTACCCTGCCCTAGGTTGCGACTGCCTGTGTAATCGGCCCCAACCGACACCTTATTATATATACGCGCGAACCGCTTTACCCAATCGGCCTTCAGTTTTAGGGCATAACTTAGGGGTTTACTATCGTTGTAGCTTCGCACATACCAATAGCCTGTTGGTCCGAGTATGATGTTGGCATTGGGGTTAGCAGCATAATCGTAGGCCACAAAATAACCCTCTTCCATGGTGTGTATATAGGCGTGGGTGGCGGCTGCACTGGTGTTGCCATAGTGTTCGTATAGCTTAGTGGCATACGATACCGACGAGTGGAGTTTCACACTTGTGAGCCATTTACGATTGAGCAGCCATTCGGCCGAGAGATTTGCAGCAAAACGGTTGTCGCTCTCCTTTACATAATCGTCGAGTTCGCGGTCGGGGTCGGCCTTCGAATTATATCCGCCCACATTGCCCGTAAGACCGATGTTGAGCGTCAAGGGCATGCTGTGACGCATCAACACATGCATATAATGCGCCGAGAGCACATTACGCTGATAGGCCGTGTAGGGCGAAGTGATGTCGCCAAAGGTGCGAGCGTGCTCCATGGAGAGGTTAAACAATCCCCATTTACCGCCTAGGTCGATGCCTTTACTTAGTGCCACTTGGCGGGTGTTTTGGTTTAACTTGGCTTCAACAATAAAAGGCGACTTGCCACGGCGTGTGTTCACCTTCACCACACCATTGCTTAGGTCGCCATATTCAACCGAGGGCACACCCGTAACCACCTCAACACTCTCGATATTGGCCGTGCTAAGGGTGCGCGTTCCCGCTCCGAGCGTTTCGCCAGGCGTGGCGTTATTGTCTAGTCGCATGCCATCCACCTCGATAGCCGTACCAAACGAGGCGTTACCCATCTCGCCACCACTGCTGCGAAGGGCAATGCGAGTGTCGCGAAGCAGAGAGCTGTTCCAAGTTTTGCCACCGGGGAGCAAACTCATGATGTCGCCAAGGTTCAACGCTTGCCGATTGTCGAGAGCCAGGCGGTCGATGGTGTAGCTGGTGGTGCCCACGTCGGCTTTGCGTTTGGCCACCACTTCCACCTCGTTAAGCTTGAGATTGTCGGCATTTAGGGCGATATTTAGCGACGGCATGCCAGCCTTGATGTTGAGGGCAGCGGTGTATGTGGCAAAGCCAAGACAGCGCACGGTGAGCGTAACGTTGCCCGTTGGCACGTTTTTGATGGCAAAACGCCCCTTACTGTCGGTGATGGCCCACAGCTCGCACTCTTTAAGCATCACGGTGGCATACTCCACTGGTGTCCCATCGGCCTTGGCTTTGATGGTTCCGCCGAGCAATACGCCTTGTGCATTGGCAGTGGTTACATGGCTCAACGCAAGTAAAAGGATGGCAAAACAGATTTTGAACATTCGCTTTTATTGATTATTAGATTGAGATGCGTGGCATCTGCTTTGCAAAATTAGGTATTAATAACCAAACAAACAATACCTAAAAAAGGGGATAACAGGTTCTGTGTTTCAAGCTTTTACGTTCTTTGCTAATCTTATAAATAGTACTTTTACCACGATTATTGGCAACGAACGCTGCATTATACGCGTATGGGTGTTGGCGCACTGCACTTTGCAAGGGCTAACAACTAAGGGGAGAGATAGCAAGTTATAGGTATCAGAATTGTTAAATGCGTTGTCTTTATTTTACAAAACACGTTTTTCGAGCCAACCATTCTAGAAAAAAATACGTGCAAAAACCTATGTTTTTACCCTCGAAAGCCACAATTTGCAACTTCCAGGAACGCTGTTTGAAGTGTGATTTGCAGCAAAAACCTAGTTTTTAGCTTTCTATTTCGCCCCGAACAACAAAATTTTGACCTGCTCAAAGGCCAACTTTCACCTCAAAAAGGTGGTTTTTGCAAGGCTAACTCTTACTAAACGCAGTGTGATATGTAGCAGTTAGCATGGTAATATGTAGCAGTTAGCACGCTAAAATGCTATCTTTTACACCAAAAATGCTGCTTTTAGCACGCTAGAAGGTGGTTTTTACCCCTAAAAAAGCCTTATTTTCGACTTAAAACTCTAAGCAACAAGCATTTATAAAACTTGCGAAATACGCCCAAAAATCGGAGCAACGTAGGCGCAGCGAGCAAAGAAGGGCGTAATAAAGTTAAAATTTGGTGCGATATTTTTACAAAAAACAATTGTTTAACCCCGCTTTCGCATCACAAAAGCCAGCATCTCGTTAAACACATCGACGTTGGCCAACTTCATGATACCCAAATAAAGCACGCTAGCCACAACCACGCGCACAGCCAAAAGCAAAGGCAACAACGTGATTTGCTGGGTTAAAAACCACGTAAGGGCCATAACGCCAAGGGCAGCAAGGGCAAAGGGTAGCGTGTCGCGTGCAAGAAGCCGAAACTTGTAATCGGCCAAACGGCGCGCAAAAAATCCCCAAACACCAAAGCAAAGAATGTTAAGCACCACAAGCGTGCATATCATACACTTGATGCCGAAGGGATAAAGCAACAGCATAGCCAACACTTGAGACACCACCAAACCCAAATTGACATAAAGATATACCGAAGAGCAGCCCTTGCTTATCACCAAATTGGAAAGCAAAAACGACAGCGGAACAAACGCACCACTAATACAAAGCAGGCGCATAAACTCGGCACTCTGCGCCCATTTGCTGGTGATGGCCACAAGTATGAACTCGTGCGACACCATGCCCAAACCAAAAAGCAAGGGGAAAGAGAGCAAAGAAGCCAGGCGCATCATCTTGCGAAGCACGCGTAACTGTCGTTCGCGCTCGCTGCCCACATCCACCAACACGGGCTGGGCCACCTGTGTTAGCATGCCTTGAATTAAGAAAAAGGCCTTGGAGTGCCATTGATAAGCCTGATTGTAGGCGCCTGTGCTAGCAGCCGAATAATAACGACCCAACAAAAGGTTCATCACATTGTTATTGATGTCGGCAAGAATGGCCGAGAATAGCAGTTTGCTACTAAACTTAAACATGCGCCTAACAGGGCCGAAATCTATCTGGAATGTGGGTCGCCAGTGCGAGTAATGCCAATAAAGCAGCGTGTTGAGCAGCACGTAAAGGTTGGTTTGGGTGGCCAACGACCAATAAGCGTAGCCCTTCCAAGCCATGAACACGCCCGTGAGACTCGACACGATGGTGCTGGTGAGATTGGCTTTGGCCACCTGCTTGGCCATGATGTGCTTGGCCAAATAGGCCGACTGGGCTGTGCCGAAGCTAGAGAAGATGAGCGAAAGAAAAGCATAACGACACAAGGGCACTAGCTGGGGCGTGTGGTAATAATGGGCGATGAGCGGAGCAGACAAGAAAAGCAGGGCATAAAGCACAAGGCCCATGCCGATATTAAACCAGAAAACCGAATTGTAATCGCTGTGTTCGGGTTGTTTGAGGTTGTTAAGGGCTGCTTTGAAGCCACTGTTTTGCAGTTCGTTGGCCACAAGCGAAAACACACTAATCATGGCAATCATGCCATAATCGGTGGTGTCGAGCAATCGGCCCAGCGCAATACCCACGGCCATGCCGATGAGTTGCATCAGCAAATTGTTTATTGCGCCCCAAAATAAGCCCTTAGCAGTTTTCTCTTTTAATGATTCCATAATGGCTTGAAGTGATGGTCAGGTGCGGGCTGGGCAACGATTGGCTGCCCTAAGTGCCCCATATGGCCAGGTGTTAAGCAGATGCAAAATTAGCACATGTAGGCAAAACCACAAAGAAAAGGGGGGAGTAAAAACGACTGTAAGGCCAAAGCCTTGGCTGTAAAGCATGTTTTTGGAGGCAGAAGTATTGTGCAAGACGATGCCTAAGAAGAGCAAAAGCCACCAAAAACAAAAAGGGGAGAAGCGCAATTAAGTGCACTTCTCCCCGTGGTTATAAACGGTTAGCCCTACAAGATGGCACTACCACCAGCAGACTTTAGCGCAGCCGTGGACACCATCGCAAACAAATGTGCGGGCCAAGAGCCAGAAACTATTCGGGACAGCGAACAGCATCAACAAAGTGAGGCGTTTGTCCATCGGGCCAAGAGAAGTAATAAGCATTGAAGCCATTACCCGTTAGGTCGGTAACAACCCATTTATTGCCCTGTGCTTGTGCCTCGTTAAAACGCCAGTAGGCCACCAGGTCTTTCGAAGTGGGGTCTACCCAGCACACATTGTTCTTGAGTTCGGCAGCCGTTCTGGCAGTAGCCCAAACGCGCGCCTCGCTAACCCATCCTTCCATACATCTGTCGTCGTTGGCCGATTGTCCGATATAGAAGAAGTCGTTTTGTCCATAAGCGTTGGCCAGATTAATTGTTCGGCGACTATCCGTTGTTTCGGCTTGCAGTTCGCCATTGATATAGATGTACTTTTTGCCTGTTTCGCCATTGTAAACACAAGCCAAGTGCACCCATTTATCATTAGGAAGCACATCGCGCGAGTCCATGTGGTTGGGGTCGCCCAGCTGTAATTTCCATCCATCGGCAGCACTTCCAGCCGTTCTTAAGCAGAGATTTTCTTCCAATCCCATAACCGAGTAGCACCATTTTACGCTCGAGGAGTTCATTTTTTTGAACCTTACGCGCGCCTCAAAGGTAACACTCTTCATGGCATGCGTGTCGAAACGTCCCGTGTTATTACTAAAGTCGGCATAATAGAAACGCCAAGGTGCATCCAAGTCGGCCGCTTTGGTAACAATAACCTGATTAACCACCACGTAGATGGTGCGCGAAGCCTCGATAACAGGCATGCTAGTGCCCTTAACATCGTCAATACTAATGGGCAGAACATAGGTGGTACCAAACTTCATTGCATCGCGATTGATGATGGTGAGCTTAGTGCCCATCTCCGAAATGTGCTTACCTTGAGCAATGGTTTGAGCAGCATTTTCCAGTTTATAGGCCTCTTGAGGCAGCAACTCATAGTTTTTGTGATGTTCTTTGTTGAAAGCATCCACCAGTTCGGGTGCAGCTTTGAGCGTAACAGTGGTGTTCTGTTCCACCGTTTCGCTAGCCGCCACGTTCACAGCGATAGCCGAAGGCACATCGTCGACTGTGAGAGTGGTGGTAACCTCTTTGCCTTGCGTACCCACGATGTAAAGTCCGTCGTAGGTTTTAATGCCGTTGCTGCATGCAGTAGCCACGAGAATGGCAAGCAACGCGGGCAGTTTTGTGATTATTTTTTTCATTGTTGCGTTCCTTTTTTAGGGTTTAGTGGTGTCGGCGTTGTCGTTATGTTTTTGCATAATTTGTATAGCCTCGCGGGTAAACTTATAGTTGGGCGAGTTGTCGTAATCGTTCTCCATGTGATAAGTTCCGCATCCGCCCTTTCGTGTGGCTTTCTTACCATTGTATTCGGGTAAGAAACTAGCCATACCAAGTATAGAAGGAACGCGCGTTTTGCCATCTTCGAGCAAGTGACCAACACCGCCATTGGCAGCCATACCACCTTCGAAGGTTTCGGCGAAGATGTATTGTTCGGGTTTCCATCCACGTGCAGCCGCCCTATTGAAGCGATTTTGCAGGTCGTAATAGCTTCGGCTATTGTAGGCTTGCACCACACCGTAGTTGAAATACTCGGCCAATTCGGGTTTAACATCGTAAGGCACACCGTCGATGATGAGCAATTTGTCGGTTCCGCTCTTAGGTCCAATAAACTCTCCCAGCTTCTTTACGAAGATTTCCATGTTGTCGCGGTAGTTGGGATACACGTTAGTGGGTCCCACAAGCGGACCAGTGAAGGGTCCACCAGCAGGGTCTTGGTAGCCCGGTTCATAATCGAGGTCGATGCCTTGATAGCCATAAGTATTCATTGTATCAATCAATGCCATGGCATAACGTTCGATAGCCTCGCGCGTTACTTGGTCGTGGTTTTCGCCTTCGAGGAAATTTTGTGGAATTTTGTGAGCAAAAATGGTAAAGGTAACACGTGTTCCCTTTACGTTTTGCACATATTCCATATCCTCGCGGTCGTATGTTCCGCTCCAAATAGAAATAATGTCGACGCTATCGGGCACGCTTTTGAGCGACCCTCTCATGTTAGGCGACTTGGTGTTCCATCCGCCAAACCAACCAAAAAACACCTCATGGTCGGTTCGTTGCTTATAAGCACGAAGGTCGGCATAATACTGTTCGCTCTTTACTTCGGGCTTAATGATTTCTAAAGCCTCGATGTTGGTGTTGCACGAAGCGAGTGTTGCCAGTGCAAGAACCCCAGTAGCAAGCCCCTTTAATATATATTTTGTGTACATTTTAAGCTAAGTTTGATGTATGAATGTAAATGGGTGATAACCTCAAGGGATTTATTGTTTGTCCCACCAAAGGCTAGTTCCACCCGTATCTTCGCCTCCAAGCAGTTGCACAGCCTTCTCCACTTCGGCCTTATTGCCAATATATTCGCTAGCGGGGAAGGGAACACGGCGCACCTGAATGTTGGTGTTAACCTTGCCATTACTAAAGTTATCAACAACGGGGAAGAGCTTAGGATAGCCCGTTCTGCGGAATTCGCTCCATGCTTCTTGGCCAAGAGGATAGATAGCAATCCATTTTTGGGTAATGATGCGTTCTAGTTTCTTAGCATCGGTGGCGTTATCGTCCCATGCGGGAGTGATGTCTGAAGGAGCATCGGCAGCAGGGAGTCCTCTCATTCCAGCGTAAGCGCTGGGTGTGTTGTTGCTAGCCAGATAGTTATCAGCACTGTCAGACAATCCATGTTGTGCCAACGAGGTGCGCACACCCTCTTCGTAAAGGTCTTTAGCAGTGCCACCCATGTTCCATCCTAGCAATGCACCTTCGGCTCTAAGCAACCACATCTCGGCCGCATTCATCCAAACATAAGGTGTGGAACGTGTGATAGTGGGTGCAGAAAGCTTATTGTTGCCTTGGAAATTTTTGCCATTGCGCATACCATTACGCATGCCTCGATACTGTCCATCAATAGCGGGAGCAAAGAACTTAGACAAACGGGGGTCGCTAAAACCGTTAAGGTAAGCATCCATTGATGCACCCATGCGGTCTTCGTTGTAGCCCTCGGTGCTATAAATATTATAGAAGGGGTTGTTATACGTGAACGAAAGCGCGCCCACAGTTTGCATTACGGCGTTGTCTTCGTTTTCTTCGATCACGCCATAATCGTTGTTTACAGCAGCTTCGGCCAGTGCTTGAGCACCATCGTAAGCCTTATGGCAGCGAATGGCCAAGCGAAGTTTGAGCGAATTGGCAAAACGAATCCACTTTTTAAGGTCGCTTCCGTAGATAAGGTCGAAATTGCTGAGAGGCTTAGCACTGGGGTTAAGTCTGTCGAAAGCCGTTAGCACGCCAATGGCATGGTCTAGTTCGCTGAAGAAACGCATGTAAACATCCTTCTGCGAATCGTAGGGCACAGGCGTTTGCAGTCCAAAACGAGTGTAGGGGATAGGCCCATAGATGTCGGTTGTTTTATGCATAGCCTCAACCTTCACCACTTCGCCCACGGCAAAGAGCACGCTCGAGGAGTCGGTTTTGAGTCGCAATTGTTGCCAATTGCTCATCACCTTGGTGTAAGCCACCGAGAAAGGGCGGTCTTTCCAGCCATCGGGGAACACATAAGTAGTGGCATTATATCCACCCTCCCAGCTTTGCGTGCCAGCATAATAGCCAGCATACATATTGCCAAAGAGGTCTTCTGTGAGCTGAAAATCGTTTTGGTCTTCGGCCACCACGTTGCGTTGCAGCGTGGTAAGATAAGTTCCGTACAAGTTATCTTGCGCCAAACGACTAACGTGTACCTTGTCGGGGTCGTCGTTAAGACTAGAGTCGAGACAGCCATATATAGGCGTGCACAACGCTACAAGTGCACATAGCTTTATGAAATGTTTATTCATTGTTGCTTGTTTTAAGATGTTTGGTTAGAAATTAACCTTCACGCCGAAGCCCAAACTACGCTGGCTGGGAGGCATAAAATAGTCGAACCCTTGATAATAGGTGCCAGTATTGGCGGTTAATTCTGGGTCGAAGGGTGCTCGATTGTAGAGCATCAGCAGGTTATGTCCTGTTAGCGACACGTTCACTTTTAGCTTATTGGCAAACCAAGAAGCAGGAAGGTCGTAAGAAATAGACATCTCGCGCAGTCTAACATTCGTGGCACTGTATGCGTAATGAGCCAAAAGGCCAGTTCGTCCGCCAGCAACCACACCGTAATATTGCTCTGCATTGATTAAACCATTGTTTACTTTCACACCTCCAGCGTCGCGAGCGTCGGCCGTTTGTTGAGAAACACCAAACTGGTCCATGAGTGCTTGTGTGGCCGAAACCACTACTCCACCCACGCGTGCATCGAGCATGAAGCCCAATTCGATGCCTTTCCAAGCAAAGGTGTTGCGCAATGAGATGTTATAACGTGGTGCAGCCGAGCCCACTTTCACAAAGTCGTTATCGTCTTTTTGTACACCGCCGGTTGCAAGGATGTTGCCTTGATAGTCTTGTTTGAGGTGAGAAGCGTAGATATCCGACATTGTTCCGCCCTGACGAAGAATCATTTTGTACGATTCGGCCGATGAAACTTCAAACTCTGTTGGTGCTTTCACCGTGGTGTTTGTGGTGTGATCGGTGACGTATTCGGGCAAAAGTTCCTTGATTTCGTTACGGTTGAGCGAGTAAACCAGGTTTGCAGTCCAGTCTACAGGACCTAATTTCTGGTTGTAAGTGGTGCTAAGTTCAATACCCCAGTTGTTCACCTTACCAGCGTTTTCGTAGGCAAACTCGTATCCAGAGCTAGGAGGAAGCTTGTAACGGAACAGTTGGTTGTAGGTGTTACTATTATAATAGGTGGCGGCAATGTTGAGTTTATTACCAAAGAGGCGCAAGTCCATACCCAATTCAAAGGCCTTTGTCATCTCAGGTTTGAGGTGATAAGCGGGCGTATGGGCGTTGCTGGTGGGAGTTCCATTAGAAAGAGCCACCGCATCGCTTGTGAGATAGGGCGACGGGGGGTTACCCACTTGGGCGTAACTACCACGTATCTTCCATAGTGAGAATATCTCTTTGGGCAAGGGAAGCACCTCGGTGAGCAGCACCGAAGCACCAACAGAGGGATAGAACACGTGGTTGCTGCCAGTGCCAAGCAACGTAGAGAAGTAGTCTACACGACCTGTGGCATCGGCAAAGAGGAAGTTGCGGTAGCCCACTTCAACCTTTCCGTAGAACGATTGCGTTTGTGTGTGCAGGTTGGCGTGCGCTGTTGTGCTCTCTGCAGGCGACATATTAGAGGGATGGAAGAAGTTTGGCACTCGCACAAGGTTGCCTTCGAAGGTCTTACTCTTATAACGCTCGTCGAAATAGCTACCTCCGAGGTTGGCCAATAGGTGCCAATCGTCGCCAAAACGTTTGTCTACGTTAACGAGGAAATCGAGATAGGTAGACGAATTCTTATCATCTTGCGTCATCCAGTTACCTGCTGGCTTAGAGAATAGTCCGTCGGTAGAGGCATAAAGTTTGCGTTCGAAGTCGGTATAAGCATTGTCCATGCGTGCACGACCTAGGATATTAAGCCACGAGGTGATGTTCCAGCGAGCCGAGAAGCTAGCAATGAAACGCTCGCGCTTGGTATCAAACTGGTTGCGATTAACAATCCAGAAGGGGTTTTGTATGCCAAGACCCATGTTTCCATAAGGCCAGTTCTGTGTTTTAAAGCTTCTAACGGCGTTAAACATTTCGTAAACGGCATAACGATTGATGTCGTCGCTGGGTGGGAAGAGGTAAGTGGGCACCAAGGGGTTGTAGAACATACCCTGGCCAATACCATTCTTCGTGTTCTGCTTTACGTAAAGCAAGGTGAAATCCAATTGCAACACATCCTTAACCACATCCCACGAGTTGCGGAATGTGAAGTTATAGCGATTGTAACGGTTGTTGGGCACAATGCCACCTGCATTAACCGCACCTGCTGAAATATGTGTTTGACTGGTTTCGCTACCCGTAGACAGCGCCACAGAGTTAGAAACATTGAAGCCCGTTTTAAAGAAATCGAGGGGATTGTAATTAGAAGGGTTATCCAATTTCTCGCCCCAGCTAGCAAATTCGCCTTCCTTTCGTCCGTAGGTGTTTTGGAATTTGGGCGTTACGAATGGGCTAGAGAAGGTGGTACTGTTAGAGAACGATACCTTAGGACGCCCCACTGTGCCTTTCTTTGTGGTGATAAGGATAACACCATTGGCACCACGATTACCATAAAGAGCAGCAGCCGAAGCACCCGTTAGCACCGACATGCTTTCGATATCATCGGGGTTGATGTTTGAAATACCATCGCCGTCGGCCACTTCAACCGACTCGTAGAAGTTGTCGCTTTGCTTTGTGCGTAGTCCTTGCATGGGAATACCATCAAGAACATATAAGGCATTGTTCTCGCCGAATAGCGATTTGGTACCGCGCATCACCACTCTTGACGAGCCGCCCACGCCCGAAGCGTTTTGATTGATGGTTACACCGGCTATTTTTCCAGCCAAAGCGTTCACAAAGTTGGCGTCTCTCACGCGCGTAACCTCACTTCCCTTGAGGTCTTGCACATTGTAAGTAAGGGCCTTTGCTTCGCGTTTAATACCCAAAGCCGTCACCACCACCTCGTTCAGTAGCTTCTTGTCTTCTTCCATAACGATGGTCATGGGCGACGTGGTGTTCACCTTTAGCGTTTGTGTGGCATAGCCCACATACGACACTTCGATGGTTTCTCCATCGTTTGCTTGCATCGAGAAATGTCCGTCGATGTTGGTAATGGTACCTCCTTTGCCATCTCTGCTCCTCACGCTAACGCCAATCAGCGGTTCGCCATTGGCATCTGTCACCGTTCCTGATACGGTTTTGCGCGTTGTTTGTTGCAAAGATGTTGCATTAGGATGCGTGTTGCTTGTGGTAGCCATGGCCCATGTTGTGGGCGAGAGCACCAAACAAGCCAACAGAGCAGCCCTATTTGCAATGGGCTGCAATGCGTTACAGTGTTTAAGCATCTTCTTATTTATTATTGTAATGATGTAGATAGTTTATCTATTTTGTTTTTAGTAAATTGCGATTGCAAAGGTATAATATTTATGTGATACGTGCAAATAAAAAGGACACCATAAAAAACACACTGTTTTTACATGTTGATAGCACAACATTTGCTCTTGTTTACATTGTGTAACAAGCATTAGCCTATTTGTTTATTCTACGCTGCATAAACCTTACTACAACAAGAAAAAAGACGATTTAAAGTTTATTATCGCGTGTATTATTTGCCGATTGTTTTACGTATGAATATCCACTGCAACCCGCCAACACACAAATCACAGCGTGCATAAATGTTAACGACCAAACATTTCGTAATTCTTCACTTGTATTGTGCCTTACTTATCTGTCAACTTATGAATATAAAAAAAGGGATTCCGCTGAATCCCAACCTTTTGTTAACCTTAAATCTAATACCATGAAAAACACAATGCAAAGGTATTAAATATTATCGTGAATTGCAAATTATACAGATATTATTTCTTATATTACGCGCAAATTTAACGTTTATCAACTGTTTTGGTGTTTAAAATGCATAAAATGAGGACGTTTGGGATAGTAATGGCAATATATTTTGATACATAATGGTGTAGAAAATAATTTACACATTATAACGAAAAGACTACAAAATTGATTGATTTATCCCCAAAATGGGCATTAAATATTGCGTTTAGTCGGGATTTTGTGGCTAACACATCTGCCTGATGCTGCACATACGGAATGGTTTGGTTTGATAATTACGCGCGCTTTAAAGCCTAATAACGCCTATGCTCAACACAATTGCACACTTTCGCCTGTGTTAAACATCATCATTATGTAGAGATATCCTACTTATTATCCTATCTTTGCACCATGTTTGATAAAGACGAATAACAATTTAATTAGATATATGATTCAGGAAAATAAAATGGTGCAGCGCGCACGCTATGAAAAGATGGTTCAAATGCTGTTATCTCTATTGTCATTGGGGGCACAACCCTCCCGCCAGCGCAAACGCCACGTTAGCAGATTTGCTTATTTGCTGCTTGCCATGTCCCTCTCTATCTCTGCGCAAGCGCAAATGCTTTTCTCGGAAACAATGACGATGGACATTGATAGTACTAAGACTTTGCAAGGCACATTGCTGCCCGTGCTCGACTTTAAAACTGAGAAAGAGAATGTGATAACCCTGAAAAACACCGCCAATCTTAACCTGCTGATTAACAAAAATCGCGTGGTGAACCTTATCAACAAACTGGAGTTTTCGGCTTATGGCAAAGAAGTTATGGTGAGCGGTGGATATGTTCATGCCGAATTTCGTTATCTGTTGCAGCACGCTTTTGAGGTTTACCCCTACGTTGAGTCGCAATGGGCTGGCAGTAGAGGCATGAATTATAAGATTTCTACTGGATTGCAGTCGCGCTACCGATTGGCAAATACGAAGCATTTTTTGATGTTTGCCAACCTTGGTTTGTTCTACGAATTCGAGAAATGGGAATATCCCGACCCTCCTGCTGGCGTTAGTAGTCATGCTTATAGCCGCAGTATTAAGAGCCATTTATCGGTAAGCTTTAGGCATTCTATTGGCGAACACTGGCAATTAACCACCACTCTTATCCACCAAGCCAAGCCCGATAGCTACCTTAAAAGTGCTCGATTGGGCGGTGCTGTCGACTTAGCTTACCGCATTACGCCAACTGTTGGTGTGCGTGGCACATATCGTCTTATCTATGATACGGCGCCTATCGTACCCATTCGCAAAGATTATAACACGGTTGAGGCAGGGCTTGACATCTCTTTTTAGTCTCATGCTAGGTGTTACCAAGGGCTTTTGTGTGGCCTTTGCCACTACTTTTGCGCGCTGCTCAGTGCAATAGCCCATACAATCATGCTATAAACGCCTATATAATAGGTATAAAAGAGAGGGGGATCGGCAAGTTTTCTCAACTGCCAATCCCCCATGAAATATGTATTTTATCAACTAACTTTCGTTATTATTTCAGGTAATATTTGTTGGTTACCTTGAAATCGTCGTCAAATTCGTAAACCAAAGGTGTACCCGTGGGTATTTCCACGTTGATAATTTCTTCGTCAGAGATGTTCTCGAAATACTTAATGAGCGAACGCAACGAGTTGCCGTGAGCTGCAATAAACACGCGCTTGCCTTCCATTACAAGGGGTTTAATCTCGTTTTCAAAGTAAGGAACAGTACGTGCAATGGTATCTTTAAGGCTTTCGCACATAGGAACATCTTCTACAGGCACATCGCGATAAGCGGGATTTTTGCGTGCTGAGTACACGTTATCTTCTTCCATCATAGGTGGACGCACGTCGAAACTTCTGCGCCAGATATGTACTTGCTCCTCGCCATACTTCTCTGCGGTCTCTTTTTTGTTAAGACCTGAGAGGGCTCCATAGTGGCGTTCGTTTAGTCTCCACGACTTAATAACGGGCAACCACTCGCGTTCCATCTCCTTCAGTACTATTTGTTGCGTGTTGATGGCACGCTTCAAATAAGAGGTATAGCATACATCAAAGTCCAAGCCGGCTTCTTTTAGCAACTCACCTGCACGCTTTGCTTCTGCCTTTCCCTTGTCAGAGAGTTCCACGTCTACCCAACCTGTGAACAGGTTCTTTTGGTTCCACTCGCTTTCGCCATGGCGAATAATCACTAGTTTTTTCATACGAAGTGTTGTATTATATATATAAATAATGTGTAAGCTTACAAAGTGCAAATTTATATATTATCAACCGCTTGGGCAAGCGCTACCTATTGGGGTGTAGTGAAAAATAGTTAAATCATCGAATAATGTGCTTTTCGTGTCTTATAATTATTTGTTAAATCCTCTCTTACCCTTTCTTCACCCTGCTTTTGCCTGCCCTTCTCTATGCATCTGCCTGGTTTTTCCTTGTTTTTTGTGGCTTTTTTCGTCTTTTTATCCTCCTTTTTCCCTCCCTTTTGCCTTAACAATCGTTCGCCAAAGGTATATAAATCACTTAAAAAACTTAATCTTTTTTGTTTTTGTTCGTTAAATAATGCGTATTACATTCTCAACGAAGAAATACACTTACTAGCCTATATATAAATGGTTATTGACCAGCAAAATGCACTTACTGGCCAATAACCAAAGTTTGCAACAAAAGCTACAACCACTTACAGGGCAAAGCAACATGGCACAAAGCATGCCAAAAGCGAAGCCACTGCAAGGCAAAAGCCTACTCTTTGGCCTCTTCTTTGGGTCGTTTGGGTGGTTCGGGCATGGCCTTTGCTTTTACCTTAATGGGGTCGAAGCCCTCGCCATACACGCCAATAACCGAACTCTGACTAACAAAGGCGTTAGGGTCGAGCACTTTAATAAGGCGGAAAATCATTTGACTTTCGTTCTTCTTTGCTAGCACACACAGCACTTTCATTTCCTTACCTGTGTACCATCCATGCCCATCGAGAATGGTAACACCGCGGTCGGTGTGCAAAGCAATGGCACTGGCTATCTCTTGATACTTACGCGAGAAGATGAGAAACTGCACCGATTCGCGTCGGGTGTTCATCACATAATCAAGCATAAAGTTCTCCACAATCATCGTACACAGACCAAAAACCATCATTCTAGCCCGCTCGTAATACGTGCCAAACTGTGGAAAGAAGAAACAACTGCCAATGATAAAGATGTCTACAAGGAACAACACCTGACCCAATGACAGGTTGAAAAACTTGTTTACTACGGCGGCAATGATGTCGGTTCCACCTGTACTACCATTGTTAAGGAACACGATGGCCAACGACGAACCCGTCAACGTACAGCCGATAAGCAGCGACATGAAGTTGTTTCCAGGACCAAGTATCTGCACAAACTGGTCGGTTCCTTCAATCTTCGGCATCAGCTCTTGCGCATATTCCAGCAAGAAATACAAGGCTGCCGTGGCATAGATGGTCTTTAACAGGAAGCGCCAGCCCAGCACTTTCAGTGCCAAAACCAAGAGCGAGATGTTGATAATGGCGTAAGTGTACTGTATTTTAAAGCCCGTGGCATAGAAAACAACGAGCGATGCACCCGTAACTCCGCCTGTTACAATCTCGTAGGGCATGATAAACACCACCAGACCAAACGAATACAGGCATAATCCGAGTGTGATAAACACATAGTCTTTAATCTCGCTAAGGAGCATTTTATGGTCGATTGTCATATCGTATTTAGTTTATGAGGGTTTTAGTTTTTGAGGTTTTGAGTTTATGAGGTTTTGAGTTTATGAGGTTTTGAGTTTATGAGGTTTTGAGTTTATGAGGTT
>ERZ773027.47-NODE-47-length-81483-cov-10.515130_pt1 | contig 81483 bp, 97 predicted proteins | sample MGYA00511032_ERZ773027 | MGnify/ENA primary metagenome ERZ773027 (study PRJEB29015, sample SAMEA2738138) | human oral metagenome | biome: human oral; feature: human-associated habitat; material: saliva | place: China | collected 2190 ... | reverse complement strand
CAGAGCGTATGCCTGAATTAGACGATGATGGTTATAGTGAAATGGTTCTTGTAGTAGGACCTCAAAAAATCATTTACCAAAACTTTCTAGTAGACAACGAATGGGTACTTCCTATAGAAGTAACTCACTGGATGCCATTACCTGAATTACCAGAGGAAGAGTAATGACTATTATTGATTTGATTGCACAACAATCACCTGAAGAACGTCAGTTGATTTTCAATGAGTTTATTAAACTCTTAAACCAGAAAAGAGAATATGTAGATATTCCTGAACGTATTGTATGTTCAGCTTGTCAAGTATTTGTCGATACAAGAGACGGTACAAATGAAGATGATAGTGAAATTATCCATACAGTATATGGCTTAAGACACTACGACTCATTTATGCACAAGCAACTAGACGAACTAGAAAAGAACTACAAATACCCATTGTTAGATTGGGAACAAGGATTCCTAACAAACAAAGGTAGATTTGTAGGTCGTAAGGAAGCAATGGAAATTGCTAAAGCTCAAAACCAAGTAATTAGATTATCTGGTTCACCAAATTCAGATATTCTCTTCTCAGAAGACTTATATTAGGAAATGTTATGAACTTAAAAATTATTGCTATTGTACTAGCAACGCTTCTAATATCATCTTGTACAGATGCACTAATTGGTAGCGTAACACGCTTTAATAATAAAACAGATATCACTTGTTATTCTGGTTCAGCAACACCTGTATTTACAGACCATTCTACCGGTAAAGTAGAATATTCTGAACACGGTGGAGGTGTTTACTATAAAAGCAGTAAAACAGGTAAATTTGTACAATTATATATGGATTGTGTAATCACAGAGGCAGATTAATATGAAACCATTTAATTTAGAAGCTGCATTAGCAGGTGAACCAGTCAGATTAAGGGGTGGTTATAAAGCTCATGTTATTGGGAAGATTCCTAATAATCTCACTTATGACGATAATGAGCCTATTGATTACCCTTTAGTTGGAATTGTATTAGATGAAAATGGTTATTTAACTGACGCTGAAGTGCATTGGACTATCAACGGTAGTGGTTATGAAGAAGGTAATCCACATGATTCAGATATTATTGGAATGTGGGAAGATGTAATTGACCTTAAAGACTTGCCTAAAGCATTTATGCCTAAAAAAGGTGAAACATACTATTACATTCATCCACATGAAACTAATTTTTATCTAGATGTACATGAAACAACATGTAATAACTGTAGATTTGATGAAATCTTATCTGACACTGGTAATTGTTTTCGTACAAGAAAAGATGCCCAGAAATGGCTTGATTTCATGGAAAGTATGAAGGAATAGTTATGAAAACATTTATAGAATTTGTAATTTATTGTGCTGTATCTATATTAACATGTGCCTATATTGGTTATTTGTTAGGATTCACTGCTGCTATTGCATACCAAGCATTTAAATTCTTCAGTTAGGAATACATATGAAATTTGAAGAACATAAAGTATATCGTGGTTATTCAGACAAAACCAAAGGTTTACTTTGGGTAGTTGAGTTAATAGTTTATGACCCAGTAATCGTAGATGTCAAAATTGGTGATGGCTCTATTGTATTTGCTAGACCACTCCATAAAGACTTCCTTAATGACTACATCTATGCCTTTGCTGCAGATGGTAGACAGCTTAATGCTGTTATTAAACCAAATGGTGAGACTGAACAATTTACTCTTATTCTTGAACCAGTATTAGATTATTCTTATAAAGTCCATATTTGGGATAAAGTAGGTAACTGGTTTAAAAATTTATTAGGGTATCCTATTAAAGAATTAAGTATGGTTCAAACTGATTATTACCCTAAAGGTATTGTAATTGAAACCAGAGATAATGAAGTACTTGTAGTAGGTGACTACAATGCAAATGGTTGTAACTGGTTTAATAAATCAGATGTTAAATTTGTTAAGTTACCTGTAAGAGAAAACTTATAAAAGCCTCCGATGGGGCTTAATTTTAGGTACAGTATGAAACTTTATTTTATAGACCGTAAAGGAAATAGGTTAGAAAAGTCATTTACATCAATACCAGAAGCAATGTCTGAAGTATATAAAGCAGCCCTATTGGGCTGGTTTGTTTATGATGAAGATTGTAATCCTATTACACCAATAATTCTTACAGATGATTGTATAGGTAAAATAGCAGTATTAGTAAATGGTGGTAAATATGTAATCGAACAAGGTGGAAGAGTTCTACAATATGAAATTAACGGGTATCGTTATGATTCCTTTGGTCAAGGAAGAGGGACACCTACATCGGACGATTCTATACCTACTCACTTTCATGTTGCGTATATAAAGGATTAATATGAAATACTATGCAATAGACTCTTCAGGAAATGAAAAAGAAATTTCTGAAGAAAATATTAAGGAATACTTAAACTCAGGTCATATTGTTCATAATCAAAAAGAAGTTCTTAATCCTATCTTACTCACACCTGACTCAGATAGTTGCTATGCTAGACTTCGTAATGGCGAATGGCATCGAGTAGACTACATCCCTAACTCAACCTTTTTTAATTTTAAAATTAATGACCATGCGTATGACATGTTTGGGCAAGGAAGAGGTTCTATAAGACATTTTGATAGTATTCCATTAGATAAACATGTAGCTTTTGTTACTTATTCCTTTATGCAAGGGATACTATTAAAACATATAAATGACTTAAAAAGAATTTGTTTAAATGAGTTACGAAGAACAGATTTAACTCTAGATGACAAATTACAAACCTTAGATAATCTAAAAAAAGCTGAAGAATTGGAGAAAGATATTTATGGACCATAAACGATTATTCGTTGCAGTAGTTATTACTACTGTACTTCTTGGAACAGCGTTAGCTATACTTGTTCCATTAATTACCCGTTTTATTGAACGATGGGGGTTCTAATGCACAAATTTATTTATAAACTCTTACCTAAGCCTAAAAATGGAGTTATCGGTAAATTCTTATCTGATAACACAGAATATTTTAATAACATGCGTTCTAAAATGTCTGGTATTACATCAGAAATGATTGCCGCAGGAATTAGTTCTTTTCTCTTGGATGGAGGTAATTTCAATGGATATATTGCAGTTACACCTGAGCATCCTTTCTATGGTAAAGACTACGATGAAGTGAATGGCATGTTAAATAAGAAAGGATTCTATGTACATGGTGGTCTTACTCTAGCATCTGACTCTTCTTTCTGCCCCCATCTTCCTACAGAACATCATCAGTTCTGGATTCTTGGTTTTGATACTCGTCATGCTGATGATACAGCAGCGTATTGGACTGAAGAACGTACATGGGAAGAAGCAGATAAACTCATGCATGCAGCAATCATTTATGGAGAATAATTATGAACGTTAGAGAACTTATTATTGAATTACAAAAATGCAATCCTGAAGCTATTGTCGTATATGACAATATGGAATTCTTTGCTGAAGTTGATAACCTTGACGGTAAAGACTCAGATGACACGGAAATTGATTTATATAATGAACCAAATGTTCCGGTAGCTCAAGCTAAATCAATCGTTATTTATTAGGTGAATCATGGATAAATTAACTCTTAGACGTTTTATTTTCAATGAAGTATTAGTATTGAAATTAGTTGAACAAACTAATACACAAGGAACTATGTGGGCTGTTATTGTAGCTACACTTGATGATAATGAAAACGAAGACAATTTAGTATTTGAAGAACAAGTAGCAAACAAAGGTGCTGCTGAAACAATCTTTCAAAATAAATATAACTGTTTATTAGGTTTAGTAGAATGAAAACAGCAGAACAACAATATATAGCAATGTTAGAAGATTGCTATGAAAACGGTACAGACATTGTGAATGAACGTACTGGTTCTATTTGTCGTACTATTCTGAACCAAAGAATTCAATTCGATGGTAATGAATTTCCATTGCTTACTACTCGTAAAATGTATTGGAAACAAGCTATCGGTGAAATGGTAGCTTATATTCGTGCTTATAAAGACTTACGTGATTTCCACAAGTTAGGCGTTCATACATGGGATGCCAATGTAGCAGCATGGAATAGTCGTCTCAAACGTGATGAATTCGATGCAGGATGTATCTATGGATACAGTGCTGAAGTCGTTGGATTTAACTATTTGAATGTATTAGGTAAGATTGTGACTAAACCAAATGATAGAGGTATTATTTGGAATTTCTGGAATCCAGAACACTTCCAATCAGGCTGCTTACGTCCTTGTATGTACTCTCATCAATTTAGTGTATTAGATGGTACTTTACATCTTACAAGTACCCAAAGAAGTTGTGATTTACCATTAGGCGGTGCATTCAACCTAGTACAATGCTGGTTCTTATTGAATATTACAGCAAAACTTACTGGTTTAAAAGTAGGTACGGTAACGTGGAATATCACTAATGCACATATCTACGGAAACCAAATTCCATTAGTACCAATTCAGTTAGAAAGATCTATGTACACTCCACCAAAACTCATCATTAAAGATGATTTTGATATGGATGTACTTATGGAAATCCTAGATAAAGATAATTTTGAAGAATATTTTGAACTTCAAGATTATAAACACCATCCTGCAATCAAATATCCATTCACAGCATAGGGCTCTAACGAGCCCTTAAACTTTTCAACAACGAGGTTATTATGCGATTAACAAAAGCAATGAAGAATAATTTACTCAATATTATTCAAAACAAAACTAAACATCCTTTTAAAGTTCAAGAAGAATCTATTACTCAAGAACTTCAAGAATATATTTTTAAAAAAGAACCAGTATTTAAACAGTACTTGGATTCATATGTAGAACCACCTTACCCACGTTATCGTGAAAAGATAGAAATTAATGGTCGCTATTGGTACTCTATTTATGCTGTTGCACCTTCGCACGAATATGTAAAAAATCTCATTGGACAAAGACTTAGTTATTACTGTACAGAATTTCCAGTTAAAGAAAAAAATCCGGATTATGTAATTGACCCTGATTTTAAACCAATTTATAACAAGCTGGTTCAGTTAGCGAAAGACTGTAAAGAATACGAAGATGTATTCGATAATCTAGCTATTACTATTAATAGTTGTACTACAGACACTCAATTAGCGGAAATGTATCCTGATTTCGTACAGTATTTCAATACAGCAGGTATCACAAAAACACCTGCAACAAAACAACTTCCAGCTACATTTGGTTTACCTGATGCATTAACCAAATTTGGTTTAGAACTTTCTAGTTCACCTGAACCTAAAGAAATAGAAGAAAGTACAAACATTGATACTCTGGTTCAACAAGATTTACAGAAACATTTAAACAAATAACAAAAAAGCCCGAATGGGCTTTTTATTTTTAATAAACATTTCAACAAACAAGGAAACTTATCATGACTACATACACATTATCCCCTAACCAAGTTAAAGAACGTCTGCGTGTATCTTTAAAAGCAGATGTACCATGCTTTATTATGGGTTCACCTTCTACTGCTAAATCACATACTGTACGTACATTATGCGAAGAAGAAGGTTTATATATGATTGACGTTCGTCTATCTCAATTAATGCCATATGACCTTTGCGGTATGCCTAAAGTTATGGAAATGACTGGTGCTAATGGTGAATCTGGAGCATTCAGTACATACATTCCATTTGATACATTCCCATTAGAAGGTTGTGAAATTCCACAAGGCTATAAAGGCTTCTGTATTTTCTTCGATGAAGCGAACCAAGCGGATAAATACGTACAAGGTGCGTTATACCGTATCGTATTAGACCGTATGGTTCACACATATAAACTTCATCCAGAAACTCGTATTGTATTAGCCGGTAACCGCTTATCTGATAACGCAGTAGCTACTAAAATGTCTTCAGCATTAAAATCACGTATGACGTGGATTAATGTAGAAATCAATAAAAAAGAATTCTTGCAATTCGTAGAAGATGGTGTAGTACGTGGTGAATGGGACCCACGTGTAGCAGCATTCTTAAACTTCCGTCCAGAACTTATCAATAACTTTGACCCTAAAAAAGAAGTTGAAACTTATGCTTGTGGACGTACATGGGAATTCTTATCTAAAGAATTACAAAATGGATTACTAGACTTAGGTCAAGATATTTATATCCCAGCTATTGCAGGTACTATTGGTGAATCTGCAGCGTCAGAATTCGTTGGATTCTTACAAATCATGAATAGCTTACCAAGCTTATCCCAAATTGAAAAAGACCCATTAAATGCACCTTTACCAGTAGAAAATGGTGCTAAATATGCATTAGGTGCATTCCTCGCAGATAAAGTGCATAAGCTTAACGTAGACGCTGTTGTAGACTATTTAGAGCGTATGGATGAAAAAGACTTATTAGTCTTAGCATATCGTATGATTCTAGGTCGTTATCCACAACTAGCAACAAACAAAAAAGTATTAAACTCTTTAGGTGCAATCCGTCATAAACTTAATAACCAACCGTAGGCAATAAAATGAACCAAGAAAAAGAATATGAATTTACTGAGCAGAATTGCTTAGATGACTTTAAAGAAGCTAAGTTAAGATTTATCAATAAACCACATAATGCTTTCATTGGTTCATTGTTATATGACCTAGCTTTTGAGCCTTCTCGTGAAGTTAAATCAGTTATGTTGGATTCCTTTAATCACTCTATTAAAGTGAATCCAGATTTCTTCTGTACGATGACTCATGAACAACAAGCTTCTGTACTTGCTCATGAAGTATATCACTATGCTCTTATGCATGATGTACGTAGAGGTCATCGTGACCATGAACTCTATCAAAAAGCCGCAGACCAAGTAGTAAACAACCTACTTGAACAAGGCGGATTTGAGCTTCCTTTTGGAGTAGAGTGTGATACTAAATATCGCAACATGAGTACTGAACATGTTTACAATCTCATGGAACATGAACAGAAGAATAATAATAATCAGAACCAAAATCAGAATAATAATGACCCGTTAGGTAGCGATTTACCGCCTAATGGAGGCAATGGTTCAGCTAACCAAAACCAAGTAAACCAGATGCAGCAAAACATCATGAAAGCAAATGCTTCAGAAGAACTGACAAATGGACATGGTATGGACGCTGGTAATTCTGGTTCAGTCTTTGAAACTCTATTTAAAGACATCAGAGAAGGTAAATTAAGTTGGATTGATATCTTACAAGAATTCCTTGATGATTTTGTTCAAGGTGAACAAGATTGGTCCAAATTCAACAGACGCTACTTGCCATATGATTTATATCTTCCTGATACTCAATCAGAAAACAAAATCTCAAAAGTAGCCGTTGCATTTGACGTATCTGGTTCTGTAACTGAAGAACAGATTCGTGCATTCTTAAACGAAATGAAGGTTATTAAAAACCAATTAGACCCAGAAACAATGGATGTTGTTTCGTTTAACCATGAAATTGTAGATATCTTTAAGATTACATCTAACGATGACTTTGATGAAGTCAAAATGAATATTTCAGGGGGTACTGAATTAGACCCTGTATTTAATCACTATATGAAACCAGAGAATCAACCAGAATTCCTAATCGTATTTTCTGATTTATATTGTGATAAACGTAAAAAGAAAACACCATTTGAAACTATCTGGATTTGTATTGATAACCCAGAAGCTAAGGTGGACTTTGGAAAATTAATTCATATTACAAGCGAGGAATTAGAGCGATGAACAATGTATTTGTCACTATCATGAATTTAGCTAAACAGCTAAACCAATCAACTATTGATAAACTTCAAAAGAATGTAGACGCATTCTTAGATAACTTAGGTACTGATGGTAAACCTTTAAACCATCCTGAGTTTTTCTTACCACATTCAAATTCACCACGTTATGCAAACGGTAACTATAAACAAGACTTTGCAGATGCTAGTTTAATTAATGATGATAACTTACAAACAGCTAAAGACTTATTTGAATTACATCATACATACACTACTGAAAGTGCATTAATTTTAAAATACCTTAAAGCAACTGCAATGCGTGCAATTCTTGTATTAGCCGGTGCATCAAACGAACAGAGCATTCAGCTCTTATTAGACGTACTTCCTGATTTCATTAAACAAGACTCTAACCTTTTATCTAAGGCTGGCTTAGAAAATAATGAAATCAAAATGTTACAAGATAACAAATTCCCTTACCATAATTTATTCACTAACAAAGGCGAAGAAATTAAATTCTTAAATGAACTCAAAGATGAACATATCTTTGAACTCATGCAAAAATATTATGCATTAGAGCTTTTAACAAACTTCTAAAATAGGGGTACAATGTACCCCCGTTTGTTATGGAGTGAGTATGAAAAAAGTTTTACTAATGTATAAAGGAAGGCTTACTGACAAAGATTTTAATACTATTTATCGTCCCATACTGAAACAGTATCTTAACGAAATAGATATTGAACTCATGCCAGTACACCATCCATCTGGTATGAAGAAAGTACCAAGAGCTGTACAAAAAGAATGGTTACAAGAAGTAGCACCAGTATTACAGACATATGATTATATTTTAGTATCAGACCCTGAATACTTTAAAGTTATCTCTAAGCAAGCAAAAGCTGAGAGTAATCTTGGTGTTATTTTTGATTCTGATTACAAAAATAAAGTACTCTATCTTCCATCTGCTCAAGCAGTTTTCTTTAATCCAGATAAGGCTAATGCTCAAATACATCAGTGTATTGAAGCACTTTCTAATGATATTGCAGGTAATTATTCTGAAATTGGTTCAGATATTATCCATTCTGCAGCATATCCTACTACTGTAAATGAAATTGCAGTATGGTTAGAAAAACTTAAATCTTATCCTGCACTCACCTGCGATATTGAAGCGAAATCGCTTAAAGTAACAGACGCAGGGATTTACACTATTGGATTTGCTTGGGATAAGCATAACGGAATATGTTTTCCGGTAGATGCTATTCCTGAACAACAATCCCAAGTAAGAAGTCTTCTTCTGAAATTTTTTGAAGAGTATAATGGCAAACTTATCGTACATAAAGCAAACTACGATATTCCTGTTATAAACTACACATTATTTCAAAAAGAGGATATTACAAATGTTAGCGACCAAGTTAGAGGTCTTAATAAACTATGCAGAAATCTTGATGACACTCTGCTTATTACTTATTTGGCTACCAACTCTTGTGCTGGGAATACTCTTGGTTTAAAAGACCTAGCACAACCTTTTGCTGGTAAATGGGCAGTAGATGTATCAGATGTTACTAAAGTAGATTTAAACGAGTTAATGAAGTATAACCTTATTGACTGTTTATCCACTTGGTACGTGTATGATACGTATTACCCTAAGATGGTAGAAGACAATCAGGAACAACTCTATAAAGAGCACTTCTTGCCATATTTAAAAGACAACATCCGATGTCAATTAAATGGTCTTCCCATTGATTTAACAGAAGTAGCTAAACTAAAAGCAGAACTTCTTGTAGAACAACGTCAATTATTAGCATACCTTACGTCTAAAAAAGCTATTTCTAATGCAGAATATCAAATTGCAGAAGAAATTACTATAAAACGTAATGCTAAACTCAAGAAGAAACAGACCACTGTTGAAGAAAACTTACAACCTTTCAATTTCAATAGTGGAAAACATTTAACTACATTACTCTATGATGTAATGCAGTTACCCATCATAGATTTAACGGATTCTAAGCAACCTAGTACTTCTAAAGGTACTATGAAAAAGCTTATGAACCATACAGAGAACCAAGAATATAAAGATATTCTGAATGCTCTTATGGAACTTTCAGATGTAGAAAAAATGCTAACAACATTTATTCCACCATTTGAACAAGCTCATGTAGATAAACACGGAAATGCTAGACTTCTAGGATATTTTAATCTTGGAGGAACTGTATCTGGTAGATTAAGTTCTAGTAACATTAATCTACAGCAGTTACCTGCTACATCTTCTCGTTTTGCTAAACCAATCAAAAAATGCTTTAAGTCTACAGACGAATGGATATTTGTTGGTTTAGATTATGCTAGCTTAGAAGACCGTATCTCTGCACTTACTACTAAAGACCCTAACAAACTAGATGTATATCTAAAAGGGTATGATGGACATTGTTTACGAGCTTATGCATATTTCCAAGACCAGATGCCTGACATCACTAAGGAAATGATGAATGCTGGTTCGTCAGAAGAAACTGTTAAAATCATTAACAGTATTGCTGATAGATATCCAAAGCTAAGACAAATGTCAAAATCACCCACCTTTGCTCTCACTTATCAGGGTACATTCTTGACTCTGATGAATAACTTAGGCTTTAGTGAAGAACTCGCTAAGCAGATTGAGGCATCCTATCATGAACTTTATAAAGTATCAGATGAGTGGGTACAAAAACATCTTGAGCAAGCGAAGATTGATGGCTATGTTACAGTAGCCTTTGGTTTACGAGTAAGAACACCACTTCTAAAAGCTAAACCTAATTCATCTGCCGCAGCAGCAGAAGGTCGAACTGCAGGAAATGCATTAGGACAAGGCTGGGGTATGCTAAACAGTAGAGCCATGAATAAAGTAATGGAACAGGTAGATAAACTTGGTTTATCCGAAGATATTCTACCAGTTGCTATGATTCATGACGCTACATATTATTTAGTGCGTAACGATGTTAAAACCATTGAAACACTAAATCGTTTAGCAGTAGAGCAAGCTTATTGGAATGACCATCCTGATATCTACCATCCAGAGGTAGGACTTGGAGGTCAGTTAGATTTATTCTATCCATCTTGGGCTACACCTATTACTTTACCTGAACAATGCGATGAACAAACCCTTATCGAAACTGTAAGAAAACACTTGGAGGACTAATGGCAGACTTTTATATAGTTTCCACAGTAGAAACTAATAAACCCAATTTACAAGGACATAACACAAAGTTTCATTTTCATGTAGATGTGGATATGCCAAAAGATTTAAATGGACTAGAGTATAAAAAATTTATGGTTGAAAGATTGGATAAATCTTTGACTATGTTTGTAGAGGCTCTAGACACTTATGCTAAAGAAACTGGTTATTCAATTCTTTGGAATACTATTGAAACAAAATTTGTTAAGGATTTAGTAAATGGGTAAGCCAACAGACAAACAGTTACTTAAACGTAAAGAGCAGATTGAAAATGAAATTGCTAATCTTGAAAAACGTATCTCAGGCTTAGAATGGGAACGTAGAGAGATTATCAATTATCTTAACCTTAATAAAGGTGAGTCAAATGTTTCAGAATCAAACTAATCTACCATTACCTTTAGCAATATGGTTAGCTACTGATGAATATCAATATGCAAAGTATGCTAATGAAATTAGTACTACTACTTTATTGAAATCCCCACGTTATATTATTGGTTCAAGAAGAGCAATGTATCCGGAACAATTTCCAGAAGAATTACGTCCTGAATCAACAACAGAAATAATTATTCCTGATATCCAAGAAAAGATAGCTTCTCGTATGGGTACGGCAATGCATAGCTCTTTAGAGCATGCATGGACACATAATTATGCTGAAGCAATGCGTAGTCTAGGGATTCATCAGAATACTATTGATAAAATAGTAATTAACCCAGAAACAGTAAATAAAGACCAGATTCCTGTATATCTTGAACAAAGAGCTTATAGAGAATTAGAAGGTTTTACTATCTCAGGTCAGTTCGATATTATCGTAGACGGAGAATTACATGACCTAAAAACCACAAGTACATATTCATGGACAAGTGGCTGCAATGATGAAAAATACATCATGCAAGGTAGTATTTATCGTTGGTTAAATCCAGAATTGATTACTGCAGACACTATTACTATCAACTTTATTTTTACCGATTGGCGTAAACTGGACTCTATTACGAATCCGAATTATCCACCGGCAAAATGTTTCTTTAAACAGTATAAGTTATGGTCTTTAGCTGATACTGAAGCTTGGCTCAGAAACAAACTCAAAACATTACACAAGTACTGGAATAGTCCATTAGAGCAAATCCCTTGCTGTACCGAGAAAGACTTGTTCTCTAAAGCAAGCACCTTTAAATATTTTAAAACTGGATATGAAGAAGGTAAGCGAGCTACAAAAAACTTTGATACAATGAATGAAGCTTTAGCATTTAGAGCAAAAAATGGGTATCAAGGTGATGTGATTGAGTTTAAGCCTGAACCTTTTATGTGCCCATACTGTAATCCTGCAGAGGTAGCTCAGCTCTTGACTACTTCGCATACCAAAACTCTAGGGATTGTATAAATCCCTATTTTCATCTTTCAACAGAGGAAATTATGGACTACTCAAGTTTTACATATAATCCTTTAGTAGAAAGCATTGTGGAAATTCTTAGAACCAAGACACAAAATAGTAACCCTACATTCTTCCGATTGCAGGCAAACTATTTTCTCTCTTTAGTTCCATCAATGCTGGATATTAAAGTAAACACCCCTATCACTGGGGAAGTACCGATTAATATGTTTGCAGTATCTGTAGCCAATTCAGGCTCAGGTAAGGGCTTTTCTACTAACCTTCTTGAAGAACAAATTCTAGGGGAATTTCGTGAACATTTCATGTATGAAGTATTCCCTAAATATGCTCAAAGTCGCTTAGACTTAGAAGCAATTAAACGAGCTCAGTACTTAGGCATTTCACAGACAGAAGCTGAAGAAAAGCTTAATAAAGAATTTAAGTCTTATGGTGCATTTAAATTTTCATTCAGTGAAGCAACTACACCTGCTATTAAACAGTTTAGAAATAAACTTATCTTAGCAAAAGCTGGTTGTGTAAACTTACTCATTGATGAAATTGGTTTTAACTTAGATAAAAACTATGAGCCATTAATTGCATTCTTAGAACTCTATGATAAAGGCTTAATTAAAGATAAGCTGACTAAAAATACGGAGACTTCTACTCGATATCAAGAGCTTGTAGGAAAGACACCAACAAACTTATTAATGTTTGGTACACCATCCAAACTATTAGATGGCGGTGCAGTCGAAGAGAAATTCTTTGAACTATTAGAGGCAGGCTATGCTAGACGTAGCTTCTTTGCATCATCTACTAAATCTAGTACGATTACTGAATTTACGCCTGAAGAGTTATACCAACGCTTAACAGCAGTAAACCAAGATGCAGAGATTAAAAAGATTTCCGGACAACTTCTTCGTTTATGCCAAGCAGGTTTAATTGGTTCAGTTATTTCTGTTCCTGAACCAGTAGCAATCGAATTATTACGTTACCGTATTGATTGTGAAAATCGTGCAAAAGAAATTCCTGAACACAAAGATGTATATAGAGCTGAATTAGCTCACCGTTATTTTAAAGCTCTTAAACTAGCGGCAGCATATACTTTCCTTCGTGGAAGTCTTGATATGTCTATTGATGACTTACATCAAGCTATTCGTTTTGCAGAAGACAGTGGTGAATCACTTCGACAAATGCTAGAACGTGAAAAGCCATACGAGCGTCTCGCTAAGTTTATTGGTTCATTAGATGGTAAAGAGGTTACTCAAGTAGATTTAGCCACTAATTTACCATTCTATAAAGGTTCTGTTTCAGCTAAGAATGAGCTCATGAACATGGCTATTGCTTATGGATATAAGAACAATATCCTTATCAAGAAAACATTCAGAGATGGTGTAGAACTCTTTACCGGTGAAAGCCTTAAAGAGACTGACTTAAACAAAATCATTTGTGCTTATTCAAATGATTATGCAGAAGGGTATGAAAACGTAGAAATTGATTGGAGTAAAGACTTCGATACCTTACTTCCTGAAGGTGATTATAACTGGACGAACCATCATACTAAAAATGGTCATCGTTCTGAAAAAGACATGGAAGAAGGTTTCAACTGCGTAGTTCTTGATGTAGATGGAGGTATTAGCCTACAAGCAGTACAAAATCTATTAAGTGATTATGAATATATTATTCATACTACCAAACGCCATCAAATTGCTGATGAACATGGTGAAATCAAAGATAGATTCCGTATCATTTTACCAACTAACTATGTACTCAAACTAGATAAAGAAGAATTCCATCAATTCATGGAAAACGTTGCTCAATGGTGTCCATTTGAACTAGATGAAGGTACATTCCAACGTAGTCGTAAATGGGCGTGTACTTACAATACTACCATTTATAAAAATTCTGGTCAGTTGTTTGATGTATTGCCATTTATCCCTAGAACCAGTCGGGAATCAGAATACCGTAAAGCTCAGGTATCTCTACAAAACTTAACTGCTCTAGAGAGATGGTTTGCTTCCAGAATGCAAGATGGTTCTCGTAATAATACCTTTGCTAAATATGGCTTTATGCTCTTAGACAATGGATTTACACCAGATGAAATTCTAGAGAAGTTGTATCAATTAAATGGTAAAATAGACAACCCGTTAGACGAAGCAGAACTTCAATCTACGGTTTACACTTCCATCGTAAATAGATATAAGGAAAAATAATGTCTGCATATCACATTCTTATCGCTGGTTTAACAGCAACCGGTAAAACTACCAGTTTACGCAATCTTGCTTTAAACCATCCTAATCCTAAATCTGTAGCTTATATTTGTTGTGAAGCTGGTAAAACCCCTATCTGGGCTAAGCGTTTTACTACTACAACTGAAGCTATTACTCATCCTGACCAAGCAGTAGAATTCTTTGCTGCAGTAGAAGAGATGCCAAACATCGAGTATTGTGTACTCGATGGATTTAACTTCTTGATGAAGATGTTTGTATCAGAAGTTATTGATAACATGTCTAATACACAAGTCGGGTTAAATCCTAGCCCCTTATACTAGAAATAGTATAAGAAAATTCCGTGAATTCAGGGAAATCCCTAACGTAAAGACGAGGGCAATCCTGACCTAAGACACATTGACATATTTACTACTATACCTTAATATACAAATGTGTATAAATAAATGTGGAGTAATTATGTCATATATTTGTGACCCAGCAGATTTTGCTGGAAACTTTATCGAAGAAGTTAAACCAATACGTTCAGCTACTGGGCGAAAGTTCAGACAGGTAAAGTTAAAATGTTTAAACGTAAAGTGCAATAAAGAGTTCGTAACTGAACTTCATAACGCTAAACGTACTAAACAAAAGTATTGTTGTAAATCTTGTTATCAAGAGACTAATTTTCATTTTGGAATACCCAATGAAAAACACCCTTTGTACAAACGCTGGTTATCAATGACTCAACGTTGTACAACACCCTCTCATAATGCATTTCATAACTATGGAGGCAGGGGAATAACTATTGAACCGTACTTACGAGACTTTGTACAGTATGCTGAATATGTTTTAAGTTTACCAAATTGTCCAACTACTTTTCCTACTAATTTAGAATTAGATAGGATAGACAATGACAGTAACTATGAACGAGGGAATTTAAGATGGGTAACTAAATCCCAGAATTCGGCAAACTCTAGAAAAAAATGCTTTAAGCATAAATCAGGGTTCATAGGTGTTAATTGGTCTACTAAACATAATAAATATATTGTTCGACTAAGACATGAGGGTAATTATGTATTTCTAGGCTGGTTCGATGACCCATTAGAAGGGGCTAAAATCAGAGAACAATATATTAAAGACAACAATCTAACAAATATATTAAATAATGTGTAAAGAGCAACGACTATCCCTTACGGGAGTACACTACAAGCTTATGGTAGTGGAAGTGCGGAATACCTGACCAAGTAAAGTTGAAGGTAATGATATAGTCTGAACTATATGGAAACATATAGCAGTTCATAAGAGAACGTATATAGTGTTGCGAACTATATAGAACATATTGGGGGAGACTACGCTAAGTTTATTCAACGTTTCATGCAGCAAGTAGTTGGAGCTTCTAATAAGAAGTGGATTATTATTGCCCATAACGAAGAAGAAACTGTAATGACGGGACCTAACACTGGTATGAAACAGTATAGAGTCCCTTTACAAGGGTCCGAAGCTAAAAGTGGATTGGAAGCATATTTCAATCATGTATTGTATACTACTAAAATCCCTACAGCTCAGGCTCAAAAACTTTTGGAAGAAGGTGTATTTGTGAATCCTGAACAATTCACCATTAGTCCAAATGAACGTAAAGCAAAATATGCATTCGTTACACAACAAACTGATGACTTTGCTTTAGGTCGTATCCGTTCAGATTTCGGTACATGGGATTTGAACCAAACTTTCATTGATAACGATATCCAACTGGTAATGAACCATTTTGATAAACTTATTAATGAACAATCTAACTTTTAACTCCGTTAATTATTAAGGAAAAAACATGTTTGGAAATTTAAAAACAAATGAAACAGCAATGCAAGAAAAAACCGACCGTATCGGCGGAGGTTATCAACCATTACCATCAGGTATTTATCAAGCTGAAGTAGCTCATGCTTATGCAACTACTTCAAAAGGCGGTGCAATGGGTTTAGTAGTTAAATTTAACATCATTCAAGATGGTAAAGACCCATACCCATATACCACTACATTCTGGGTATCAGATAAAAAAGGTAATACCTTCTATTTAGACAAAGATGGTAATCCACATAACTTAGCTGGCTTTAACCAAGCTAACCATTTATGTGCACTTGTAACTGGTAAAGGCTTACAAGAAGTAGCGTTCGAACCACGTACATTACAGCTTTACGATTACGATGCTAAGAAAGAAGTACCTACTGAAGTGAATGCTGCAACTGAATTATTCGGTCAAACGGTAGCTCTTGCTATTAAACACATTCGTGAAAATAAACGTGAAAAATCTCCATCTACCGGTGAATATGAACCAGTAAATGAAGAACGTTTTACTAACGATATTGATAAAATCTTCGGTATCTCTGATGCAGGTGAAGCTTATACCTTTGATGAAGCTGCAAATGAAATTCCATTTGAATTCGCTGAAAAATGGTTAGCGAAATGGAAAGACAAAACTGATGACAAATTTAAAGAAGTCAAAGGTGCATCTGCTAAAGCAGGTACTACCCGTAAATTAGGTATCGGTTGATGTACACCTTAATATCGCCCCTTAGAACCAAAGATATGATACTGAATTTGAACCAGTATAGAAATGCTCATTTCTTTAAACTGAACAACAGTAAGACTTCATATAAAGCTATTATGAAGGAACAGATTGAGCAATTACCTACGTTCAATAAAGTAAGTATTACTTATACTGTATTCTTTGGTTCAAAAAGAAAAACTGATATTTCCAATGTATGTAGTATCGTAGATAAATACTTCTGCGATGCATTAGTAGAATTAGGTAAATTACCTGATGATAACTATGACTACATACAAGAAGTGAATTACAGATATGGCGGTATAGATAAGGATAATCCTAGAGTAGAAATTACTCTATCATAAATAAGCCCCTTAGAAGCGATTCTAGGGGGTTTTACTTTTCACTCAACTAAAGATACTAATTATGGAAAAAACAGCTTTAGAGACGCAAATAGGCGGCAATCATTACAAAAAGTATGGATACCAGCCTATTGAATTTTTTATGGACCATCAGTTCAATGCTGCTTTAACGTATGCAATGAAATATGTCAGCAGATATCCTGATAAAAATCCGGATGATTTAGAAAAAGCTTTACATTGCTTAAATATTTTTTCGGAATGGGTAACTAAAAAATTAGATTCAAACGAATCTTATCCTATAGTTTTACCTCTTCTTTCTCATGTACATGAGTTTATAAGTCAATTTGATACAGTAAAATCCACAGCATTATTAGCATTAATGAACTGTAATGATGATTACTTCGATTCAGTTGATATAGAAGGTGTAAAAGGTTATAAAGCTCAAACTCCTAATTATAGAAAATTAGTTATAAACGTTAATAAAGCTAAAGTAGCTATTATGGAGATGCAGAAATATTATGAAACTAGAACTTAAAGAACATGAAATTGAACAGGCTATTGAAACATTTATCAGTAGCTGGATAACAGGTCATCCTGTAAAAGTAAAAGGCTTTGACCTACAAGGTATGCGTAGTAAAGATGGTTTATCTGCTATTGTAGATTTTGATGTAGTAGGCGTATCTGACTTACGAGAAGTGAAGACAGAAAGCTCTAACGTCAAACCTACAAATACTTCTTGGCGTGAAGAAGTACAAGAAGAACCAAAAGTAAAACATGCTGAGCTTGAAGGTAAAGACCTTGAAGATTGGACTCTGTTCTTAGAATTACTTACAGACAATGCAAACTACAAAAATTACGATAAATTGTTAGATTTAGTAGATAACATGTCTGAAAACTTACAACAAAGAGCTTCTACACATTCACTTTATGTAGATATGCTTGAAAATACTGACCGTGCTATTCAAGCTATGGCATCAGGTACATATTCTGATACAACAGACACTACAGATGTTGTAGAAGAAGAACCTATTCCTGAACCAGAAGTAGAACATGCAGAAGCTATTCAAGCAGAAAATGAAGTAGCAGCAGAAGCTAACAAAGAAGAAGCCAAAAACATTTTTGGTGCAGCACTAGGTGTAAAACCTACTAATATTGCAAATGTAAACCATACTGGTTTACCTACCCGTAAACTATTCCCAAAAGCTAAATAATGTGTAAGAAAGTAATAACCCTAATTGCTGTTATGGGGTTTGTACTTTTTGTATGTGCTCCATTAGTAGGCGTATTCGGTGTAACGATTGGTAGTATTATTGCTGTATTGTTACTTGCATACTTATCTGAAAAATAACATAGCCCCCTAACGGGGGCTTTCTAACTTCATTATAGAATATTTTTAAAAGGATTATTGACCCTTTCATAAAGTGTTTTATAATGCACATGTCGAAAGACAAAATGTTTCATTCCATAATGAAAAATTAACGAAAGTTAAGTTGTTGTTGAAAGTCCAGTTGCTAGTCTGGTTAAAACTAGCACTCTTTATGGTAGGCATTGAGATACTATATCCTCATGACTCTATTCAAATACCTCGCAGGTATCTTAGTGTCTACCCTAAAGAGTAACACATTAATTTAATCTGAGTGAAATGAGAGGGAAGTTATCTTCCATTTATCGTGTTACTCTTTCTTATATGCTCCGTTAGTCTAAAGGATAGGCATCTGTCTTCTAAACAGATTAATATAGGTTCGAGTCCTATACGGAGTGCCACTTCCCCCTTTAGCTCAGTTGGTTAGAGCAGGCGACTCATAATCGCTTGGTCGCTGGTTCAAGTCCAGTATGGGGGACCATCCTAATACGTATTTAGGGTATATATCAGGATGGCTTATGTCATCACAATGTTGTTTTTTGATGGTAACCAAAGCCCTTAGAAATAGGGGCTTTTTTAGAGATACCTCCACTCGCCTTTTTACTTTGTTCATAGAGTGTTTCCTTTATCTGGTCAGAACAATCAGATTTGAGGTATCTCTAAAAAGGAACTTTCCTTTGGTTTGGCATACTAATACTGTTTAACATAGCTACGTTAGTATGTCCTTTTTATTCTTTTTAATGGTATACTGCTCTCCATACCGTTAAAAGATTCGGTGTACTCTACCATGTAGGCTCGAGCTACTAAAAAGAGAATGTATCTGGTATTCTTTCACTTTGCTCCTGCCAGATACATACAGTTTACTGGTTCTGTATAAAAACCAGTACCTTTCATTAAACCAGTCATAGGTAAAACACAAGATACAGTGTGTGGAAAATAACGTTTATTCTTATTATTTTGTGTGGTGACTGGTTTAAGAAGGGTAAAACCTTCACTCTTATTTTTCATTTCTTAAACTAAATACCCCTGAGAAATCAGGGGTATTTTTATTATTATAGTAAGTTATGCCAGATATATTGTTCCCAACCATTTATTAGGTTACTTGGGGATAATTGGTAATCTAATGAACTATCAAATAATAAGTTCTGTTCAATTACTGTCTTATCTAACAAATCGCTATCCGGAATAGCTTTTCCTAATCCATAAGTTGTCATGGTTCTCAAGAAGTTTCTACGAAGATTTCTGAAGATAACTTTCTGAATAGCTAATTTATAAGCTAAGAACCAAGTCAATCCTACTTTATTAGTCCAGTCAAATTCTCTACCTCTATTCATCGTATAGTTTACAAACTCATCACGAATCACTTCCATAGCACTTGTACTTGGTACACCTTTACGCTGCGTTAAATGTTTATATAAAGCATACTTAGCAACGAAGTCACCATAGTCTAATGATTGAACCATGAAATTATGTGTAGGGCTTCCTTTACGAATAAGTGCAGCATCTACTAATTTCTTACCTACCATATCTTCTACAGCAGACTCAGCTTTACTAATACCAGTTTTATCAGTCACTCGTTTAAACAACGTGAAATCTACATCAGCATCTGAACCAATATCAATATTTGTTACTGAGTTAAAGATACCATTTTCTACTAATGGTCTAATTGGAGATTTAGCTAATTTCTCTTTTAGAACTTGAAGTTCATTAGTTAGTTTAGCTCTCTCATTTGGTTGAAGTTTATGGTTCAACAATAAGAACTCAATTTGAGCAACTTTACCTGAAGTAGCTTGATAATCTTTAGCTAACTGTAAACCTTCTTTTGTATCAGGAACGATATGTTTAGCAGGTACACCAGCAGTCCATAAATGAAGTACGTTAGAAACCAAGTTACTCATTGGAATAAATAAGCTTCTGTTTAGAATAATGTCTTTAGTGAATGAAGCTAGTTCATTTGCACCTTTCTCTAAACCTACAGCTAGTTTAACAGGGTTATATCCTACAGTTCCTGCCATCACTTCAAATACACCACGTACTACTTTTTGTACTGGTTCAGGAAGTCTGCTCTTATCATTCCAGAAATCTGAAAGGCTTGCTTGATGATATCCAAGAATATTTTCAATTTCTCTCATATCAATCATTACACCACCAGTACTTTCAATGTATTGTTTAGTCTTCGCAGGAAGAGCTTTATAAATATCATTAATTTCTTCAGCCATTTTTACAGATTTCATATCTGAACTTTTTGGTTTGTAATTACCATCAAACGGAATGTAGTATTTTCTATCACTTACGTTTTTAGCGTAATGATGTCTTAATAAATCCACAGCATACTTGTTAGAAGAGATGTTAGTATCTTCTTCAATTACACGACCAAAGTAGTTACCAATCGCATCAATACCATTTTCAGTAGATGGAATAAGTTGATTTTCTAAATCTCTAGGTAGGTCAATAGCTGTATCAATAATATTCCCATCATGGTCAATAAGAATTCTGCGAGAAGTATCTTGTTCCAAATTGTCATAGTAGTTCTCATTTAATCCAGCAGCCATCATGATTTTTGCTGGAATAGTTTGTTTACCTTTATTTTCTCTTAAAGCTTTAGAGTTAAGAGCCATCATACTAGATAAGTTAGTACCCATTATTGTAGATTCAGTTAAGTTAAACATACCTGTCGTAAAACGCACAGAATCGTCCATATTCGTATGCATTACTAAGTGTCCAGTAGGTAACTTAGCTTTTTCTAAATAACCACGTCTACGCAAATCTGAGAGCGTTTCTGTATCACTAGGACTAACAACTTTTACATTACTCATTGGGTCTTTATGGTTCATTACAAAACCATCTTCACCGACAAGGCTATTTGGTGCTTTCTCCATAGATTTAGCATACATGGTTTCTACAGAATCTAACATTTCATTGACTGCTTCTGGTTGTTCAGTCATAAGCTTAGCCATTTGAGCTTTATGTTTAGCATCTACATAATCTAATGCATAAATACTTGCAAGCGTATCTACTGCTTCTTGGAAGCGTTCATCAGATACACCGATTAAATTACTAATCGCACGAGTATTAGGCATAATATAATGGCTTTCTTTAATGTTAGAAGTTTTAGCTTTCTTAGTTACCATTAATGAACCAAGACCTTTAATCTGCCACATTGCAATGTTATATAAGCGTTCACCTTGTTTATCACCAAAACGACTTACTAATTCACCTCTGATATAACCAGATACTTTAGCTTTTTCAAATTTAGCTTTTGAATCATTTGTTAAGATATCTAATACTTCTTTATCTTGTACTCCACTAAAGTTTTTAATCTTATGGAAATTAGTAGGTAATAAAATAGCATCAATCGCTCTCTTATCATCTTTAGATAAGTGTTCAAACTTAGCTTCAATACCGGCAGGAATTGTACTTGCAGCTTTTTCACGAACACTTTCTAAAAGTGTAGAGTTTTGGTTCTTCGCTTTATACCATTGGTATGTTTTAGAAGTTGAACCAACAACTAAACGTACAAGTGTACCAATCCATGTTCTACGTCCTTTACCTTTTTCATAAGTGTTAATCCACTCATTCATAGCTTCAGTAAACATAGAATCCATATCGTCTTTATGAACACCTTGACCAGATTGCATTGCATGAACCAGAGCTTCTACATGTTTAGAATCAGTTAAATCTCCAAGCATACGAGCTACTTGATTTAGTTTCTCTTCACGTTCTTGTATTGCATCAAGTTGTGCTTTTGCTTGTGCTATAGAACGGAAATCTTTCATCTCAAATGCTTTTACAGAATCCATTAAAATATCTGCACCTTTAGCAAAATCACTTGTAGCAAGTTGTTTGCTATATACCGAAGTATAAGCTAAAGATTGTTTAACTTTATTTTTCAATGAAGTAGGTTTAGCTTTATAGAAATTAGTTAATTTATTTCTAATATCTTCATTAGTAGCAACAAGAGCCAGCATATAAGAAAGTTTATTAGGTGTACTTCTCATAGGATTAATTACTTTATTGAAAGTATCTTTAGATAAACCTAATACACTTGGTTCAAGGATAGCAGATAAATCTTCTAACCATTTATAACCAGCTTGTTCTAATGTTTTATTTCCGGCAAATGCAACTCTATTCGCTGCATAAGCTAATACAAATGCATTCTCTTCATCTTGGGTCATTCTGATACCAGATGTTCTTAAATTAGAGACTAAATCTTGTGCTTCACTATCTGAAGGATTATGTAATACTACTTCAAGCTCTTCAGGGATTGTAGTATCTGCTTGAATTGCATTTGTTAAATCAGAAGTTAATTCATTCAAGTGGTCTTTGTGTTCTGTAGAGTTACCGAATAAAGATACTCTATTCATAACTTCAGGTAATGCAGTAGCATTAGAATCTACTAAAAACTCTGTACGGTTTAAAGCTTCCTCTCTATTTAAAGTAAATCGTCTACTTGATGTACCTGTAGCTAGAGTTTCTAAGTCATATTTATCTGGATAAGTTGCAGCATCAGCTAACATGCTTAAAGAAGTAAGGATATTAAACAATGCAGATTGAGTTGCATCATTCTCTTTGTTTATTCCCATAACATTAGCCATCTCTTTTTTCAACGCATCATAGTGAGCTTCTAATACACCACTTACACGTCTAGAAAGAGCACTTTTACCTGATAAAGTACTTCTTATTGAATCACCTGAACCAAATTTTAATTCACGTAACATATCAGCTTCAGATAAACCATAAGATACAAACTCTTGCATCGCATAACTTTGGAACTTCAATACTGTTGCTTCAGACATACCTTCAATAGAAGGAAGTACTTCAAATGCATATTGGAAGTTAATTGCAGATGCTTTAGCAGAAGGATGTTTAACATAAACATCATCTATAGTTGCACCAATAAGTTCATTGTCTTTACCATAACCTTTCTCAATAGCAGCTTTACGAAGGTCTTCTACACCTTGTAATACTTCTGGGTCTAAAAGCATTCTATTAGTGAATTTACGAGCATTCATTTCAATAGTTTTAATAGCTTGTCTTTCACCAAAAGACAGTCTATGACGTTGGTTAGAATAATAATTAGAGAATTTATTTCTAGTCATAGAGTGTAATAATTCATGAACCATTGTTACAACGCCTTGAGTAGGGTTAATGTAAATACCTACACCTTCTACATACTTACCTTTAGTATCTTTACTAATACTGTAAATAAAGTTTTTGCCTTTAGTAGTACGCATGTCTACGTTATAAACTTTCTTAGCTTCTTCAACAAGGTCGTCTAGGTTTGTAAAAATCTTACTATCTGGGTTTAGTGCAGTAAGATATCTAGATAATTGACTTACGATACTTGCTACAGAACCTTGAATAGTATCAGTATTCACATTATCTAAGAATTTAGATAAGTCTTTTACTGTTTTCAAAGATGAAACATCAAATTCAATGTCATCTGCAAACTCTGCATTACTTTGAAGTTCATTATATTTTTTATTCCAATATTTATTAAATTTACTAGATAACTCTTCATCGTTTTCAATAAAGAGAGCTAATGCTTCACTAGATTCTAATAATGGAAATTTTTCTTTGAACCTAATAAAACGTTGTACTAAGTCAGATTGTTTAGATACAAGTTCTGGATTATGGAAATACCCAGTATTACTTCCACCAAACTGGTTCACAATAACCGGCAAATCATTTGCTTCAAGCTGACGAATTGCATAGTTATCCGCTACCATAAATTTATAATCTTTAATGGTTTGACGTACAGCAGTAGTAAAAATATCTTCATCAGGATTTAATTCATTTGTAAAATACGGTGAAAATTCTTCTTCAAGGATTTTAGGTACTTTAAATGTATCATCAAGTTTTTGTAATAAATCTTGATTAGCACTATTTTCAAAAAACTCTTCCATCGGCATTACACGTTTACCAACTAAACGAGCAGCATTACGATAGTCTAAATATTTTTGAATTAAATCTTGGTTAAGTCTGATATGAGCTTTTAAATCTCCCTCTCCACCACCTCGTTGTAATCGAGGATTAGAGAGTTTAACCATTGCCATACTTCCAAACACAAAGTCTCTTAATGCAGGGTCTTTAAATACTTCTTTACCATCAATTTTCACTTTTTCTTGAAGTTCATCAAATGAAGTTCTATTAAACATTTGGAACATAGCTTCTAATAAGTGAGTATTAGTATGTACATCAAAGGTATTTTTATTTGCACCAATACCTATTTCATCTCTTAATTGATATTTAGCATCAAGACCATCAAATACGTTTAAGAAAGCTTTACCTACACGATTCATAGCTTGTTGAACCAAGTGTAATGTCATAGCTTCTGTGGATGGTACAGATGCAGTATTAATACTTGCACCGGCAGCTTCAAAGTTAGTTCCCTCATGGTATACACGAACTTTATCCGACTTAGCAGTTTGTCCTGAACCTTGAGCAAAGTTAGAACTGATGTTAGTAGAATGGTCTAAAGAAACTAAACCATCTGTTTTAAGTAATGTGTTACCTAAATCTACTAAAGAATCTATTAATTCAGCACTATCAGAGAATGCAGTACCTACAATAGGGATATTCTTCATCTGTTTCATCAGTTGAATAATTTCACTACGGGTAATACCTACAGAACCTTGTAGTTCAGAATATCCTTTTTCTTTATTACGTTGAGCAATAAATGTAGGGAATTTAGATGTAAACTCATTCATAAACATATTGAATAGAGCTTGGTTCAAGTTCATAGCAACATTGATACTTTCAAAATGCTCAGAGAACTGTTCTTGAATAGCATCATTTAAGAATGTTCCAAGACTATTACCAATACGTCTAGTTATATTAACTTTATTGTCATTGTAATAATCTACAATATTATTTGTTTCATCATTAAGAGCTTTGGAATAATTACGTAAAGCTTTAACATCTCTACCAGTAACTGCTTTACTGAATTCAGTATTAGTTTGGTATCCTTTTTCATTATTAAACATTGGAGAAGGGATACCTAGAATTACAGCGATAGCTCTAGCTTGTGCAAAAGCTTTACTTAACGCTTTCCAATCATCGTTAGAAGAGTCTTCATTAATAGAAGCAATTCTAGTCATAGTCTCATCTAAATATTTTAATAGTTGAGGTTTTAAGTTAGTCATGATTTGGTTAGTAATACCTTTTTGTTTACCACCATACATTGCCGGAGTAACACCTAACTTAGCTAAACTACGTTTAAATGAACCAATAAGATTTTCATCTTTAAATTGAGAATAATCCCCATTTATTACAAGTTTATAGAATTTACCTAACTCAGCATCACTAACACCATCTAATAAGATAATTTGACCATAGGTATATAAAGTATTAATTCCACCTAAAATATTACGTGTACGATTAACAAACTCTTTTTTACCTTCTTTTGAGAATGGTTCTGTAATAGTTTGGTTAATAGCACTATTAAGGTTTTTACGAATACCTTCTAATTCATTCATTAATTCTGGAGATGCTTTAATCTCTGCATAGTATTTATTAGCTGCTTCCTTACCTCTACCAAAGATTTTTCGAATATGGTTTAACATATCATTGTTAGCTAAATACGGAGCAAAGAACTCACCTACAGTGTATTTACCAACTTTTCTGTTCATTTCTTCAGAGAATGCTGGTAAAGCTCGTTTTATGGAATTTTCCATAGATTTAGCAATATGTTCATACATATCATCAATATCATATGCATCAGAATCAAATAATGTTCTTGCACCTTCTAGCTTATCAAGTTTATCAAGGTTTTCAGCTAGGATATCAAGTGTGATATTACCTGTACGATTTTGAGCTTTAATATAAGCTGGAGTGATAGCAGTACTAAACTGTTTAAGAATGTTATAGAAACCGTTAGCAATACCATCTGCTTCAAGGTATAAGTGGAAACTTAATTGACCACGTTTAGATTTACCATATTGGTTATCATGACCCTCTACATTTTGATATTGGTATTGAGCAAATGCAGAAAGAGTTTTTACTAAACGAGATGTACCAGTACCTTGTTCATTATAGAAAGCATAAGCCATATCTAAATCAGGAACATAGTCTTTACCTTGTTGTTGAGCTTTCCATAACTCATCAATCATATCTTGGTATTTACCAAGTTTTTGCTTAGTTTCTTCTACGATATTTTCATAAAGTTTTTTCTCAATCTTAACACCTGCAGCTTGAGCCAATGCAAGAATAAAACCTTTAGCATCGTTAGCTTGTTTACGATTACTGTTAGCTAACTCTATTAAATCTTCAAATGTACGTGGTTCTGAAGCTTTGTTTACTTTGAATGTTGGAGTAATTGTACCTTGTACAGTCGTATATCCATTTTCATCTTGGCTCAAAGTAAATTCCACTGGATTAAGCATTTCACGTACTACTTTACTTTCTACTGGGTTTAAGTCAGCAGAGAAGATGATACGACCATTGGTAGCAAATTTATGAGTAAATCTAAACAAAGTATCAAAGAAATTTTTAATACCTTGACCTAAAGAAACTCCTCTATAGGTATCAATTAAACGGAAATCTCTATCTACACGAAGTTGTCTAGAACGTAATGCATCTTTAGATTCTTCTGTAATAGGTAAGTCATCAATTTTAATATGTTCTGGAATAGCACCATTTAATACTTTATAAAGTTCTGGTTGGTTATCATACAATTCAAACATATTTGCATCCGGAGTAAATGCTACTGAGTTAGCAGTTTGTAATGCTTTTTTCAGAGTAGGATTATTACCAGAAGTAAGTTTTGTTTTAGCATCTTTAGATTCTGCTTTAGGACCTTTAGCTGGAGTTTCGCCAATCTCTTCATTGATGTCAGATAAAGTTACACCATGCAATAACTCGGTATCACCAAAGATAGCATTTGCTGCATCACTATGAGCATAATTTAACAAGTTTAAAGTAGCCCCATAGATAGGTGAACCAAACGCTTTATTAAGAGTTTCTGCACTATCTTCATAAGCTTTAGCATCCATCTTCATAGATTTGCCTAGCATTAAACGAGTAGCTTCATACTGAGCATCATTCATGATTGCTGGATTATTCCAACTGAAACCAAAGTAAATATGCGGTTCAGTTTTTTCAGTTGAATCATTTACTACATCAACAAGATATTCTTGAATCATTCCATTAGCGAGCATATAGTTATACGCTTCTAAACCAAGAGAAGACTTAATAGTATCTTCTTGAATCATAGAAGTAGCTTTAGTAGTTTTTAACCCTAAAGCTTCAAAAACTTTAGCACCAGCTTCTTTAATAAACTCTCGTTTAGTACCAGAAATTACAGAATAGTTATCCACTCGTTGAGCTTTACTACGGTCAATCTGAGAGATGTAATTTGTTTTTAATTCTTGAGTAACATTATATACACCAGATATTTGTCCAATACCGCTTAAACTTTCTTCTAGGCTAGTATGGAAATGACGATTATTAGCTTCCATAATTGCTTGAGGAATAGCTACTGTGAATGCTTGGATTACTTTCTCAGGAATATTTATTGTTGGTTTACCTTTTTCATTAAAGCTTAAACCAAATAAGTTAGTAAGGAAGTTAAATCCAGTAAATCTAGGTAATACAGCAGTACTAGATTTTTTACGATATGTTCCTCTACGGGTATGTCTATTAAACACACCTGTTTGTCTACCTTTAAGATAATCACTAATAGAACGAGTAATAGGAATCAATGCACTAATAAATGCACCATCTTCACCAGTAGTATGGTCAAATGTACCATCATTTAAGAGTTCGCCAATAACACGGGTATTTTCCATACCTTGTTCAGTACCATAGTCTTTAACCTGTGTAGCTGCCATTGCTTGTACAGCTTCATTAGACATTCTATTACTATAATCTTTGTTCTCTTGAATAAACATACCAAACGAGTTCTGTTCTACATCAAAACCATGTTTGATAAACTCTTTTGCAATAGCTTCAGGGAAATCAACTGTTAAAGTATCTCCAGAAACCTGTACAAATGGATTATCAGTTTGAATTTGAAATTCAGAGTTAAGAGGTACTTTTACTGTATAAGTTGGTTCAGAAGGTAAATCACCAAATTGTGCTTTTAAAGCTTCTGCATTTAATTCTGCAAAAGTATGAGCTAAGTATGATTTATGATTTTCATAATTCGATTCTTGAGCTTTTACTAAAGTAGCATCACCTAAGTATGGCAAACCTAATAACACTTCCGGTGTTGACTCTGATTGTGGTTCTGTAGATTGGTTCTCTTGCTGTTCCACTTCTTCTACAGTTTCTCTTAGATTTTCAGCAACAGTATTAATATCATTACCTAACTGTAAAGCTGAACCAAGAGCAACAATAGCATCAGAGTATGCACGTAAACCTACTGCTAATACACCTGCATCTTCAGAAAATTTATCAGGGTTTTTAGCTTGAGCAACTTTATATACTTTAAAATCACTATCTTTATGCTGTACATAAGAAATCCCACGCTCTAAGATAAAACGTTTAAGTGCTTGGTTAAGGTTACCGTTCATTACTCTATCAGCATACATCTGAATAAGTTTATCTAACTCTGGTTGTCCAATACCATACTGAGATTCCATTTGACCAAATATAATTCGTCTTGGTGCGGCGTTAGCAGAATTATCTGTACCTTGATTATAGTTATCAAAATCTTTTTTAGAGAACTTAGAACGAATTTTTGCAGAAAGTTTGCCTTTAGTATTTACGAAACTAACTAATTCATCTGATGAATCATCAACTTCTACATCAATTTGACTTACAGGTTTACCATTCTCATCCTTACGAATAGAAGATACAGTATAGACTTTAGGATTTTCGTTTTGTTCTTCTATAGAATCAGTTGCTTGAGGGTTTCTTAAAAACTCTCTAACATTTGCTAATGCAGCAGGGAATGCATCCTTCCAAAAACCTTTATCTTGGTTATGTGTAAATTTAGCTTCGTCGGTATCTAATAATTGTTTAGCTGCTTTAGGGTTTTGTGCAAAAGACTCATAAATAAGTCTTTCCATTAAAGCAAAATTAGTATCTTTATTTGTACCTAACTTACCGACATGTTTTACACCATCACCCCAAGATTTACTATAAGTATCTTGGTCAAATGAACCAGATTTAAGACTTTGGTAAGCATGTTCTACAGAAAGGTATCTTCTACCTTCAAATGTGAATGGTCGTACTGCTAAATTAGAGAAATGTTTATTTTCATTAGAACCATGCCAAACATTAATAGAAGTTGGTTTAGATTCTTTCTTCGCTAAAGGTTTTGTATGGTTTCTTGCAGTGCCTTGTAATAAGGATTGAGCAATCTTATTAAAACCTTCCATATCTCCCATAGCTAATTCTAAATAACGTTCTGCAGATTTAATCGAAGTGAATCGGTTAATATCACCAGAAAGAGTTGTATATTTAGTTTTGTAAGAGTATTCAGGTTTTAATTTACCAGCAGCGTCATCAGCTTTCATCTGATTAATCATATCAGTAAGAGCACTAACTTTATCTACCTGAGTATTAAAGAAGCGTTGTAATCTCGCTAATGAATGGAATTCTGTACCTGTCTTCTTAGCATTAAAGTAGTCTGTTACATAATCTAATAAACCAAGTTTATAACCTTTAGAATATGCACCTACACCTTGTGAACCAAAGAATTTCTGTAATATAACATCATCTACAGAATAATCAGATTCTGATTCAGATGGAGTCCATTTATTTAATTCATCTAATAAGAGTTTGAATGGAGAATGGTCACCAAAGTCTTTACCAATACTGTTAAGACTTGAACGCATTTCTTTTAATAATGCTCGAGTACCTAAGAGTTTTTCTTGTGTACTGGTATCAGTATCTTTTAGAACACTGATTTTAGTAAGAGCATCGCTATATTTAGTATAAGCTTCTTCTTCAGAAATCTGACCAGAATGTAGAGCTGTACTAATATCTTTAAGCTCACGGGATACTGCATTGTATACTTCAGGATAATCTTTTTTATCTTTTCCATCCAAGAATGATACATCTTTAGGCATCTGTTGAACTTCTTCATATTCTTGGTTTCTGTCTGTAGAAAGCATGCTGTATAAAGTAGACTTAGTTAATTTTTGGAAACCTTCATCTTTACCAGCTAATTCATTTACTTTATTAACAACAGCTTGTTTTTGTTCAGTCGTAGCATTAGGGTCAACATTTGTCATATGCATATCACTAATAGCAGAATAAAGGTCATTGTTATATTCTGCTAAGTCTTTTACAGCACCTTGACTCATTTTAGCTTGGAATGCTTCATAAGCATCTTTTAATGCAGTGTAACCTTCAAGTTGTTCTTTAGATAATTTATCTGGATTCTCTAAAGCTTTACGAGCATTAGCATATCCTTGATAAAGGGCGTGAATTACTTGGGTGTAATTCTCTTTACCATGACTATCAATTACTTCTTGTAATACAGCACTTGATTTACCTAAAGTATCAATAGATTCTTTATATGCTTTACCGATATTGGATTCATCAAAGTCTTTACCAAGTACACCTTTTTGTCCAGCTACTACATTACCGTCTTTATCTTTATAAGATGATGTGCCAAATAGTGATTGGTTCTCTTTAGCCTCAGCTTCTACCTGTTTAGCTTGCATTTTAGCAGTAGATTTTTGAGCAGATTGAGCAATTTTATTTCCAGCAACTTTTGCTAATTTTTTAACACCAGCTCCGATAAGTTCAGGACTGTTAGTAAGAGTAGTTGTAGCACCACCAGTAATCGCACCATATAAACCAGAAGATAATACATCTCTTGATTCATCTACAGCTTTGTAACCTAGTGCATTATTGATAGCTAAATTAGAATATAGTTTAGATGAAGCTTCTTCACCAAACTCTTGTGCAGCATTTGAACCAACAGAAATACCAAATGATTTAGCACGTTCTTTAATAGTTGCTAAAGATTTACCTTTGAATAATCTATCGAATAGTTTACGTTCAGCATTAGAGAACGCAGCACCTAGAGTAGCAGATGAGAAGAATGCACGAAGCATAGCTTCTTCACCAGCTCTATTTGCTAATACTTGTTTAGCATCGTCTACAGTAATATCTGGATTCTCTTTTTGTAAATCTTTAAATCCTTTAGATTCTTTAAATGATTTATCGTCTTGATTCAAAATAAATTCTGCTGCATCACTATAAGCAGGTACAGCATTTTGTGCACCAGAGCTTACAGTTTCCCATCCAGTAATAATTTTACCGGAATGTTTTTGAGATTTACGTGTGAATACTGCATCAATATTTTTCTTAGCAACTTCCTGAGCTTTAGCAAATTCAGGTGCAGCTTTAATAGCATCTTCAGTAAGTTCCGTTTTAGCTTTTTGTTCTGCAACATATTGAGCTTCTTTCTTAGCAAGATTAGATTTAATTTTATCTTTAGAAGCTGCTTTTGCTACAGCTTTAGTACCTGAAGTGATACCTTTTGCTACACCAAGAGTTGCAATAGTACTTGGAACTTCTTGAGCAATTTCTTTAGTAACTTGATAACCATCTGACAATACATCTTTAACTTTAGATAATTCTCTACCAACAGTATCTTGATTAACTTCTGAACCACGAAGACCATTAATCTTCTGTTGAGCAATCTTTTTATCATATTCCCAATCAGTAAGTTCTTGTCTTGCAGCAGTAGCTTCATCAGATAAACGTGCTGAAGTATTTCTGTATTCATCGCTAAGATTGTTTAACTTATTAGATAAACCTTCTGTAATAGCTTTAGTCTTTTCACTTTCGGATGAACCAGTAAGAGATTTAGCAGTATAATTAGCCCAGTCAATAAGAGCAGCTTCTTCACCTGCTGCACCTAAACCAACAGAAGCTAAGTTACCAAATACGGAAGCAGCACTGTCGCTATATAAACCAGTTTTAGCTAGTTGGTTTGCTGCATAACCTTGTTGGCTTAGAATATAATCTCTAAGTTCTGGTTTACCTGCATATAACTCAATAACTTCATTTCGGCTAAGATTATGAATAGCATTTTCTAAATCTTCATCAAAGAAACTAACTTTATTTAATGGGTCAGATTTAGAAGCAATATGGTTCTGAATACGTTCTAAACTATCTTTGTTTTTGATTTCAGTTTGAATCTGTCTATTCTGATTAACCTGATTTTCATCTGCACCAGACGCAATAAGAAGCTCATCACGCTTCTGAGCATCTTGAGCTAACTTATCCCCTAAGATAGCTTTATTTCTTTCTGTAGCTTCTTCTAAAGAGGATTTACGTTGCTCATACGCAGTAGGTGCTGTTGGAGTAATAGCTCGTTGATTAGCAATACCTAAACTTGTCCAAGAATTACTATCAAATTGAACAGGCTCGTAAGCCTGTTCTCTTTCTGCAATCGCATCTGACGTATCAGTAATGCTTCCAATATTATTCCAGTTAATAAATCCAGCCATAAGCTTCTCCATTAATTAATAGATTTGAGTTTAGATTCAAGGTCTGAAGTTAGTAAATCTTTATCTTTCAGTTCTTTACGTAATCTATCTGCTTCTTTCTTTAGTGTAGCAGTATTTACTTTACTTTGAATCAATGTTTTAAGTTTTTCCGCAGGTAATTCTAACAGAGTATTTCGGATTTTATCTAACTCTTTTTCATCTAATTCAGTAGGAACTTTATTACCTAAAGCTACATAAGCTTTAATTTGAGTGGCAGTATCTAAAGTACCATCTTCCAATAAAGCTTTTAACGTATCTGCAGGGAATCTTTCTGCAGCATCATTAATAGCAGTATTAGTACTAGCAATATCAGCTTTCTGTTTTAAAGCTTCTACATCTTCTTTAGCTTTGACTTTAGCATCCACTTTACGACTAATAGAGTTTCTTGATTCAAGATATTCTTTACCATAAGCATTTCTATCAGATGCATCTACAGAAGCTGCTTGACCTACAGGAATTAATGCACTTAAACCGTTAGTCTTCTCTGTATGACGTTTCTCAATATCGTTCACTTTTTCACGAAGTTTTTGAACCAGTTTAGGGTCTTTATTTACATCACGAATAAGATTATCAATACGTGCATACTCATCACCGGTAGTAAATGAACTAGCTACACCATTTGCTTCACGAGTACCATTTTCAGTAACGCTATTAATAATACGCATTACTTCTTTTGGTTCAAATAATTCTAGTAGTTTAACCGCACGTTCTTTAAGGTCGTTTCCATCAAAAATACCTTGATTGTATTTTTGTTTATTAAGTGCGTCTAAGACATCATTCTTAGATTTATATTTACTATCATCTTTGGAATAATCATTCTTAGTAAGAGCAGTCATAAATAAACTTTTGACTGGGTCTAAATCATTTGGACCATCTGTATTCTTAATTCCAAATGCATCTTCTAGAGCTAATTGAGTATCCCTAGCAAATACTTCATTACGACCTTCCATATTCTTTTTCCAGTCTGCTACAGAAACTTTATCTCTAGGAAGAGTAATAGGTTGAATATTACTACCAGTCCGTTTGTTATATGCTTTAATTCTGTCATTAAGATAAGCTTCAGTAAGGCTCAATTTCTTTTGACCTTCTTCTGAATCAATATCAATTTTACCTTCTAATAAAGCATTAATGGTTGGTTGAATTCCTATTGGAGCTAAACTAGCAACACGACTTGTAAAACCAGAATCATTTAAATCATCGACAAATTCATCTTGAGTTTTTGGTTTAGTAGTTTGTGTTTTAGGGTCTGCAGCTATTTGTGCTGCACGTTCTGCAACACTTGTTACACTATTAGGAACTTCTTGGTTTAAAGCTTGTTGAGCTGATACCGCTTCTTGAACAGGTTGTTCTAAATCTGTTGGTTCAACTAAACCAGAGTCTATGGACGGAGCAATATCAGTAGGAAGCTTTGGTGCATATTTACCACCATTAACAATTTTACTTGAACCAAACATATCAAGTTGAGATTGTAATAAATTAGTAGTTTGACCTAATGCTTCAATGTTAGCTTGTAGTTTAAGATAAGTAGGGTCTTTTGCTAAAAGAGCTCTTGATACGGAAGTATCACCATTATTAGCAAGGAAATCATTAACATACTTCTGAGCTTCAGCTTGTGCTTTTTGGAATTCAAGTTGTGAATTAGCAAACTTACCGGCAGTATCTGCATACTTGAGGTTAAAGTCTTTATTATTCTCTTGAGCTTTGTAAATACTATTTACTAAGTTAGATTTTTCTTTATTACTAAAGTTACTACTATTTAGTTTAGCCTGAGCAGCTTCAACATTTCCAGTAAGAATATCGTTCTGAATCTCAGACATAAGTGCTTTTTGTTCTGGAGAATAATCTAATAAACTATCTTTAGCAGATGCACGTTTTTCTGTATCTGCTGCCCATGTAGCTTTTGCTTCGTTTAATGCAGCTAAATCTACTTGACCATTAAATTGACCAAGAGCAGTTTGGGCATTCCCAATACCTTGTGCTTGTAGTTGGTTCATAGCATCTAAACTATCTGCATTATGCATTTGGTTAATGATTTGTTGTGTATTTTGATTACGATTCCACTTTGCAGTTTCATCAGAACGTTTTTGTAGTTTGTCAGTAAAGTCTTCTACATTTGAACCAATACCAAAAAGGGTTCTTACATAATTATTTAATGCACTATTTGCATTAGATACTGCACCATTAAGAGCAGAACCATCTACATTTGACCATTTAATTTCAGCCATACTAACCTCTATTATTTAAATAATTAGCCCATCCACCAAGTTGAGCTTCTCTACTACGAACGTTTGCATAAACTTCGTTAGCTTTATTACGCCATAAATTAGCAAATTCAGTAGCACTCATGTTAGCTCTACCACCATTAGCTTCAATAACATTTTTATTAATCCAAGATATATCTTTATTTTTCCATTGAGAAGTTTTCTTTAAAGCTTCTGCTGCAGATAGGTTAGGATTTTTTAATAAAGCTGTTGCTCCACCTAAACCTTGTTGATGGAATAAATATGCATTACCTACATCAAAAGTAATACCTTGCTTTTTAGCATATGCTTCATTTGCTTTATATAATTTTAAAGCTTCACGAGTATTGTACTCTGGGTCAGCCCATCTACTATGTTGAGATTTGCTGATTTGATGTAAACCACCATAAGCTTTATTGGCTGCATTAGGGTCGAACTTAGACTCAATATAAGTCATAGATAATAAAGTATTAGGGTCTACACCTTGAGCCTGAGCTTCTCTAACAATCATTGGAGCATACTTATTAAAGTTATCTCCATATAATGCAGAGTATTTACCTTTATTTGGTGAACCAGTTGCAATATTTGCAATAGTTGACGCAACAGACGATGGTGAAACTGTTTGCATAGGTTGTGCCAATACTTCTTGTTTCTTAGTAGCTAACGCACCGAGAACACCTGATTCTTGTTCTGGTTCAGGGATATCCAATGCATTTAACGCATAGTTATTCTTAGCTGTATAATATTCTTCGGGGGTAACAAATTTACCCCCAAAACCTTGTGTAATATCTATTTGTTGTGGAGCGAGTTGTTTAGCCTGTGCTAAAGCTGTTTCCATAACTGAACCAAATCCACCTTCAATAGGTTTCCACTCGATTACCATTAGTAAGTTTCCTCTGCTTTTCTTGCATCGTATTCACGTCCTAACGTACGTTTAGCTGAACCAGACATACCTACGAAACCTCTACCAGATTGTTGGTTACGTAAGCTGTTATTAAATGATTTAGCTTGCATTTTATAGTTAGCTCGTTGTAATGCTTTCTGTTCTTCAAATGCTTGTTGAGCAAGTTTGGTTTGTTTATGTTGTTGATATGCACCCCATAAACCTAAACCTAAGTTAGCACCAAAACCAGCCCATTGTAGACCAGTACCACCGGCAAAAGTCTTGTTACCAAATTGGTCAGTACCTGAACCCCCAAATAGTCCACCACTGTTAGTGCCTCTACCTTGCATAGCTGCTTGTACTTGAGAACGTGCATTCATATCTGCAGCTTTGGTTACATTACCATTATTAAAACTAAATGTGCCATTTTGGAATAATTGGTTCTGTAACTGAGGATTAGATTCTAAAAATTTAACCTCATCTGCTGTCCAACCATATTTAGTTTGTAAGTCGGTAAAGATTGGCGAATTATTTTGAAAACCATAAGTTTGAGTATCGCCCCAAAGACCAAAACCATTACTAGGATTTCTTCCAATATAGTTATTAAATGCTAGGTTATTGGCATCTGTGCCATTCCAAATAATTGGACCTGCCATAAATTTCTCCTACGATATTTTATAAGGATTAGCGAAACTAAAGTCAGGTGTCATTGCTACGTCTGTTGTAGCAGGGTCTACATTTAGTTTCATGTTGATAAAGTTAGATAAATAATCGAACGATGCCGAGTAAGTATCCGGTGTTGTATTTGATGCTAAAAATGAAGTTGGGTCATACATTCTAAATCTCATTCGCTGTGCTTCCAACACTGCTTTAACATCGTATGAAGCGTTTTTAATGGTGTCCTGCAATTCTCTAAGCTCTCTTTGAGCTGCTTCATATCTTGCAGTTTCCTCTTCTGATTGTACTTGAAGTTTAGCTAATTTTTGAGCATTTTCTGAGTTATATGATTGAAGTCCTGCTTGAGTAAGCATATTAATAGCATCAAATGAACTCATATTTACTAACTGACTCAATCCACTTTGAATACCTTCTTTAATACTTTGGGTCAAAGATTCTGTAGTAAGTGTAGAAATTGAATCACCAAATGTTTTTAAGGAAGTAGTTAAATTAGTAATAGCTTCTTGTACAGATTGAGTAATAGATTCAAAAATACTTTGGGAAGATTTTTGAACTACTTCTGCTGATACCTGTGTTGCAGTTTGACTTCCTACTTCTGAACCATAAGGTAAAACAGATTGGTTATTCATCATCTGTCCACCTAGATAAGAAGCAACAATCATAATAATAATTGCAACGATTAAAGCAATGATACCTTTTAATCCAATAGCTTTTAGTAAAGGCATTAAAGCATATTTAAATACAAGCGAAACAATTACTGCAGCAATTACAGTTCTAATTAATGCTTGAATCGTAACATTAAGTGCTGCTGCACCGGCATTAGATGAACCACCAGAAGGTGCTGTAAGTATTGCACCAACAATAGCTATAATAACTTGAACAATATTTAGTACAAGTTTAAGCCCTTTAGATTTACCTTTACTTTCAGAATGAGTAAATCCATAAAGTAATGGAACTCGTACAGCTAGTCTTTCAAGTTCAACAGCCCCCATTCTACGAATAATATTGTAATCAATAGGCATAATTCCAAAGTGAGCTACACGTGTTATATAGTAATGTCGTTTACTTACTCGATGTTCCATATCATATAAAGCACTAAAGTCTTTCTTACGATTGATATATGTATTTACATTTCGAGCATACTGTAAATCTAAATCGTACCATGCTTGAGCCCAGTGAACCTTTTGAATCATTTTAGTCATGAAACATAAACCAGCTACTGCATAAGCTTCAACTGTATCAGGACCTGATTGTTTACAGAAATAAGTATAAGAGTAATCTTGCATCACATAAGGCAATGAAACTTTTCTATCCATTGTGCCTTTAGTAACATACTTCTGTCCACCTGTACAATGTTGTACACCTTTACCGGAAGTATAATAACCATCTTCTGCAAATTCTCTTGGAGGTTCAATAATAGATTTAAGTTCTTCAATAGTGTTTACTTGAATTGGTTTACCACGTTTAATCTCTTTTACTCTTCGCATTCTACGAATTTTACGAACATTTCCTTTTAGTTGTATCTTACGAATATAGAGCCAAGACATTCCACCAAAGTCTAAACCTGATTGATTTCTCCAAGTAAACTTCTTCATAGGTAAATCATTAAAGTTACTTGAATTAGATACTGCATTAATCCATTCAGCAAAGTCTCTTTCACCACCATATAAGTCGTACATACGTTTAAAGAATTCGAACCAGTAACCTTGAACTTCTGCTAAATCAGATGAGAACTTCACTGCTGGCATTACGGAACGTTGTTTGATAGAAGTAGAACCATCTTCATAATTAGGGTCTGCTAACATACTTACAGCTAGAGCTTCTATATTTACACCAAGCATTTCTGCAAGATTATCTATGTGTCTTTTAGTAGCACTCTCAGAAAGTTCTTTAGCAGGATTATGTAACTTATTAAATTTAATCTTACGGGTTTGGTCTAAGTATCTAGCTAAACGTCTTTGTAATGAACGAAGGGAATGTAATTCACCTTTATAGATATATTTCTTAGAACCACCTTTACGCTCGTCTTTCTTATCTTTTGAAAGCAGCCGAGGATTGTTTTGGTTTGGTTCATGGATAGCTGCATAGTTCTTACCTTTTTCATCTTCTTGTTCTTTAAGAGCATCATCAATTATCTTTTGTAATTTAACTATCTCATCATTTTTAGCAAGTTTAGGCACTAACCATGTATCTTCCCAAGCATCTTCACCAAAGTCTTTAATAGGTAAATATGGATAAAGTTTAAATGCATGTGGCATTGATTTAGAGTCAATCTCTGCAGCAGTTACTTTCTTTGGTTTCTTTTGATTATCAAAGAATGCCTGTAATGCTGCTGAATTAGATTCACCTGATTGAGTAGCATATAAGATTGTTTCTTTATTATAAGTAATCTCATGAGTTTCTACTTCTACATCAAACTTATAATACTCTACTCTTTCACCACTTTCAGTTATCCAATATGAACCAGTATTAGTAGCATATCTGCGATATATTTTACGTTTATATCCGCTAGTGATTACTGAAGATTCTTCTTGTTCTTTATCTAATTCTTCTGGTTTTTTAGTATCAATAGATGTTGAACCAGAATCTTTAGGACCGAATGGGTCATAACCTTCTGCCCATTCTTTTATAAATACTCTTGTACCTACACCTAAAGCATAACCTTTAGGTATCTTGTCAAAAGTATATTCTTCTTTTGTAATTTTAGATGATAACAGTACTGGTGCAGAATAATCCCAATAAATAATTCCTACACTTGGTTCAGGAAAATCATCTAAATATAATAATGGAGGGACATTATCTGTAGTATTTTTAAGAACAGATACACCTTTATCTGATTTGCTTAAACTAGATGCTTCAAAGTTTTTACCATTATAAGTAGTATTAAACTCATCAATACCATATTTAGTTTTTACAAGATGGTTCAAATAAGGACCTAATTGATTAGGTGTAGTAGTTACTGAAGCTACATAGGTATATGGATTTATATTAGTAATAAACAGTTTTACTAATTGTTTTGATAAATTAGTTTTACCTGAATTACCTGAAGAAGTTTCTAGTTTCCAATTCCAAAATCTATTACCAAATCTTGCTCTAGCATATTGATAATATCTTTTAAGTTGAACGCCTTTACCTCGTTGAAGTGATTCAATTATACCATTACCTATATCACCGCCTTGTGCCACAGTAACTGCTGCATAAGTAGAAATAGGGTCTTCGGTATGAGACCCATTAAGTTCTTCAGCATATTGCGTGAAATAATGACGATATCTTGTTGTACCGAGACCCATATATTACCTCTATGTTTTTGGTTTTTCTTTAAGTGGGTTGAAGTTATTTGCTGATGTTTTGGTAGCAATATCTGCATCCATTTCTGCATCAGTAACATAATCTTGATAACCATCTGGCATTGCAAATGTATCAATAGGCATACTAAACATTTTATGTGCTGCCCATGTCATCATACGGTCAATACCAAGTGCAGAGTATGAAGACGGAGCCATAGTAGCAATATCTGCTGTTTTCTTAGCAGCCCAACCTGATTGTGCTTGGTTCATAAACTTAATGAAACCATCTCGTTCGAATCCTACAGCTTGTGCTTTGTTTACAGCAATTTGAGCACCAAGTACACCACCAATAGGTTTACCATCAATACGGTCATTATATTGAGCTTTAGCTGCTTTCATTTGCTCTTTTAATGCAGCAATTTGACCATATGCTGCTGCAGTTTGTGCTTTAACCAATGCCAAACCTTCTTTCTCTTTTTCGAGTTGTTGTGCTTGGAGTTTAATAGCTGCTTTAGCTTGTACTTTTTGAACATCTGCTAACATTACCTGTTTAAGTTGTAATTGAGTTTGAGCGTCTGTAAGTTTGGTATCTTCAACCAATTTATTATTTGCAAGAGCTTGTTGGTCAAGCTGTAAAGTTTGTAATTGAGTAGCAATACCAGCTTGTTTAACTTGTTCTTGAAGAATATAAGCTTGTTCTTTAAGATGTTCATTCTGTAATCTTTGTGCATCAGTTTGAGCCAAGATTAAATCAGTTTGAGCTTGCATTTGAGGGTATTTCTCTTTTTCTACCCATACTTGTACTTTAAGTAATTCTAACTGTTTAAGTTGTACTTCTAATTGAGCATACTGTAAACGAAGTTGTACCGGTAACATAAGCATTTGAGCTTTTGCTTGTAATACTGCAATAGCTGCTTGAACTGCTTGAACTCTTGTTAAATAAGATTGGTTCAGGATATTAGCTTTCTCTAATGCAAACTGAGAAGCTGTCTGCAAGCCTTGAACCAATAAAGTAGAATAAACACCTGCAACTTCTGTTTTAGAAATAAGATTTCTATTAGTCATCATTTCTAACTGGTTCATAACACTTGAACCAATGAAATCAAATACACCTGTACCATCTACTTCTCTTGTAGTGAGGTCAGTGTTTTCTACTTTAACTAAAGGAATATCAAGGTCTTCTAAGCTTAATTTATCTAAAGCTTCTAGAATCTTTTTAAGCTCTTCATTTTCTTCTTCAGGAACGATATCAAGTTGCTTAAATGGTGCATTCAAATATGCAGATAAATCAGCATAATCTTCAATCGTTTTTAATGGATACTTCTCTCTATACTCTGTAATTGCTTTCTGTAGTTTAGGATGAAGTAACTCATAAATTTCTGCTTGCTTATATGCAGCAGATAAGAACTCTACTAACTGGTGAGCATCTGGAATCTTATCAATTTCATCAGCAATCTTGTTGATGTCTTCTACAGTTTTCCATCTATACTTTACATTACCGTTAGCGTCTAAATCATCTCCACCAATATTCTTAACAGAATCTGGAATATTAATGTTTGGTACGCATAACCAGATGTTTTCACATGCTGCAGCACTATTAGCAAAACCACTATCACCATCAACTACTTTATCAAAGACATATCCTGCACTGATATGATTACCTTCACTATCGAATGGTTTAATAGCTTTAGCACCAGCTATATCAATAAATCTTTGAATAACTGCATCACCAGTTAAAGAATTATTTGAGAACTGAGATACATCATAAGTCTTACCTAAACCAGTAATAGGTGAGCCATAGAAGTTATTAAAATTGTATGCACCAGTACCATTAGTTCCAGTATTTCTGTTACCGGAATTATTGGTTACAGGTGTTGGACCTTTAGGAATTTCTTCAATACCTACAGGTGAAATAATATCTGTCATAATTTTCTCCATTAAAAAAGCCTAGCTAATTTTAAACTAACTAGGCTAGTATCACTAATCGTTTTCAGATTGTCCAGTATTGTTTACTGCTTGTTGTTCAGCTAGTGCTTTTAGTTCTTCTTCTGTAAGGGGAGGAAGTTCTACAATACTAAAGCACGGTAAGTATTTAGGTTTGGACATATTATCAATATGCTGACGTAAACGAGGATGTCTTTCAGATTTACGATGGGCATACTTCATAGTTTTCAATACTTCTACTAAGATACGTTCTGCATGCCATACAGGTGCATTTAAAGGAATTACACGTCTAATCGGTGAGAAGTTAGCGTTACCTGCAGTTACAGTAATAGCAGTCCAGTCTTGTTTACTTGGGTCTAATACATTAATTTGGAAACGTACTAAAGCAGTAGCTTTGTCGATATTAGCTAACACTTCTGGAGCTAATTTCTCTAAGCTTTGACGACCTCTAGTACCACCTGAATTAGCAGCTTCTTGCTCTGCAATACGAGCTTGTACTAATTCTTTTAATTTCGCTGTAGTGATATTGTTTGCATAAGAAACACCACGAATATTCGCTTGTTCTTTCCAATAATCACGTTCGTTGATTTCCATATCATCAGTAGATACGTTTACATTTGTTTGTTCAATAGACATATATTGTTCCTTCTATTCTGTTCTTCTAGGAATAAGGGGTTCTTTCGAACCCCTATGAGTTACACCAATATTACATTGGAGCTACAGTTTTGATAACACCGATACGTTCAGGACGTTTAAACATGATACCGTACCACCATTTGATAGATACGAAACCAATTTCACCGTATGGGTCTAACAAGCTGTAAGACTGGTTAGGTTTTTGGTGATGAATTTGGAATTTGTTATTCACACCATTTGAACCATCGAATGAGATACAAGTGAATGCATCAGTACCGATACATAATGCTGGGTAAATGTTGTATTTACCGTTTTCTTGTGCAAGACCGAATTGTGGGTCTGCTGCAGCACCTGCACCCATCCAACCTAACATACCTTCTACATAAACTACACGGAATTTGTCGATGATACCAACTTCATCTTCCATAAGTTTAGAGATACCTGCACCATATTGATGAGCATGGATAAATGCTGGGTTACCAAAATGGTCTTTCATTTGTTCTAAGATATTTAATACTTCAGGACCTACGAATAGAGTACGGTAAGTAGTTGCAGTACGAGTATCTAAGTTAGTTGAACCAAAGATATATTTGGTTTCACGTGGAGTTTGGTTATCGTCTAATGCACGAGATAAACGGCGAATCGCTTGGAAAGAGATTAATGAAGTTTGGTCCATAGTATCATCAGAGATAGCATTACCTGAATATACGATAGTACCTGCACCGTTTAATAAGTCAGCTTGTAAGCAGTCTTCAGTTAATTGTTCTGCTGCTTCCATAGCTTTTTGGTACATACGAGAAACAATTTGTGGGTCTGAATCGAAGTTCTCTAAATCTTGAGAATATTCATAGAAGAAACCAAATTTGTTAAATGTACCTTCAGTCCATGCACGTGAGAAACCAACACGGTTTACACGACCACCTTCTTCAGTTAATACCGGCATTGCACCTAAGATTTTACCGATATCTTTAGAAGAACCATAGAAGTTACCGTTACGGATATGTACGCCACGAGCGTCAATACCTTGGTCATTTAAGTTAGCATCATGAAGTAAAGGAATATCTACTTCAGCACGGATACGCTGACCCATATTTTTAGGCATAGCGATAGTATCCGCCATTTTAGAAAATTTACGTTTCTTTGCTAATGCAGGAATGATTTTCTTAGTATAGAAAATACGTTCATATTGTTGTGAACCAACAGAAGATTGTACTGGAGCACCACGTAGACCTTGTGGGTCATTGTATAAGTTAGCACGTGGTGAACCGATACTTGGAGCATGGGCATTAGCCATAGTGTTTACATCTGCTTGTGTTGCAGTGTCGATTGGAGAATTAACTGCCATAGTAATTTACCTTAAAGATTAATATTGTTAGCTTGTAAGTATTCTTCCCAGCTATTGTATTTAGCTAGTTCTTCTTCATTGGCATTCAATAATGCATCAATTCCACTATATGACTGTTGTCTTTGTGGAGCTTGAGTATTATTAGGAATACCTGCACTTGTCGGAGCTTTAGGTGCTTGGTTTTTCGGTTGTTGATTTTGAACCAAGTTATTACCTACAACTCTTGGAGCACGTTGAGAAACGTTATACTTACTTGGATTTTGAGATTGAAGTTGTTCTGCAACATGAGCATAAGCATCAATAGGCTTAATGTTTGCAGGAACGTTACCTAGTGCATATTCTTTTTCAAGAACTGCTAATGTATCATTCATTAAACCATTCTCAGCATGACGTTGTAAGTTATCTAGAATTACTGGATTAGAATAAACTTCAAAGAAGCTATCTTGGTCCAAATTCTTAACATAACTTAGTACACGCTGTCCTGCTTCAGAACCTTGTAACTCTTGTGTCTTTTCATCAAAAGCTACACGTTCATCAGTAGGTAAATAGTTCTTAGATTGATACGGGGTTTCTTCTAAGTCAGGCAATTCATAAGTGTCGATTGACTGGTCTTTAAGGAACTTAGCAACTGCTGCTTTATCCCCTTTAAGTAGGTCAATAGCGAAGTTAATCTTGTCTGCTTCTAATAAACCATTTTGCTCTAACGATTTTAAAATTTTTCGGTGTGGAGCTAGTTCACCCATCTTCTTGTGATAGTTCATACCGAATTGCATTAGTTTTCTAATGTCGTCAGGATTATCTACTTGTACATCCTGATGGTTTGCTCTGAAACTTGCAGTAACAAGTTGTCTGAACTCTGCATCAGTAAGCTCAGTAGTTTCTTCAGTCGCTTCACCAGTTAGTTGTTCTGATTCAGATTCTGAAGTTGTAGATTCTTCTGTAGTCTGGTTATCACTAGGTACTTCTTCCTGTTCTTCAGGTTTCACACCTTGTTGAGCCATAAACTCTTCAAAGGTATCTACATTTTCTAATTGTTCATCGGTAGCACTTGCTAGTACTGAACCAATGTCTAAATTATCTTGTACTTCTACAGGTTGATTCGTAGTATTTTCAGTAGTCATTATTAGACCTCAAATTCTTTTAATAGGTATCCGGAACGAGTCCAAGCATGGTCATTTGCTAATAATGCTTTGAACTCATCAATGCGATTAAGCTTAGTAATGTTAAGACAATGTTCATTAGTAATATAATTCTCATACTGTCTTATTTCATGAATAGCTCGTTCTACATTGTCGATTTGACTTTTAATACCTTTTAAATAGTCATTGCTAGAAGAGCATTTATCTCGTTCATATCTATCCTTTAACTCAGTAAGTTTAAGATGTAGATAGTTTTCTAAACTTTCAATAGAATTAGCTCCACCATTAGCGATGAGATTATGTAACTCTACTTTATGCTTCACGCTTTCACGTGTTAATAATGATACACTTTCAGGAAGCTTATATTCTGACATATTAACCTCTAACAGTATCAGTATAAGCTTCAATTAACTCTTCATCAGAGGCTCTAATGAAAGATTTTGCATACATGCCTTCTGAATCAAGTTGTTTAATAAATTGGTCGAATAAACCAATAGATTTAATACGGTCTACTGCAGACTGTTTAGTGATATCTGCAGTTGCTGTAGCTAGGTCTTCTTTCACAATACGTTGTAAATATAAACCTTGATAATAATCACGGAATACTAATTTAAAATCTGGATTATCCATTAAACGCCATAATGCTTCAGCACGCTCTAAAATAAGTGCTTGGTTCTTACGTTCACGTTCAATTTGTTCAATTAGGTTTTCTTCAACCATTTTATAGTCCTCTTATGTTAGTCTATTAGATTTGGTTCTGTACAGTACTGCCATCACCACGAATATAGTTACCTAAACCATCTGCTCTGAATAATCCATCAGGTACAGCACCTAGCTCAGGATTTGGCAATTTTCTTAAATTATTATGTGCTTGTCTAGCATTTTCCCTATTTTGTGCTTTTTGTGATAACTTTTTTGGTTTTTTATCCTGTCCTTTAGCATCTGCCACAGCTCTTTTAGTATCATTATCCATCTGAGCTTTTTGTAAGGCATTTTGTCCTTTAAGCAACTCAGTAGCAATTTTACCTTTATTTTGTGCTTCAGCTTGAGCTTGAACAATCTCTCTTTGGCGAGCGTGTTTAACACCTTCTTGTTGTTCCATAAAGTCAAGAGCTTTAAGGTCAGTATCAGCTTGAGTATTACCAATTTGAGCGTCAATAAATGCAGAACGTGCTTGATAGTATTCAGCTTCAGCTTGTTCTTTCTGTAACTTAGCTTTAGCTAATTCTACTTCTAATTGAGCCAATTCTTGTTGAATAGGGTCAGGTTGTGGTTCATAGTCTTTAAGAGCGGATACAAATGTATCTAAGTTATATAATTGACCAATCTCCATCAACATAAGTTTACGTAATCCCCAATCAGCAGATTCACCTAATGTTTGAGCCATGAAAGTAAGTTGTTGTGCTTTACCTTCAGATTCACTATTAGATTTAATTCTAACTGCTAAATGGAAATCACCTTTTAAATCTTCTCTACGAATAGTAATAAACTGGAACTGAGTAAGTGAAATAACTTCTTCTTCATCTAACCATTCCATATTCATAGCTAGAATTTTATTACCAACTTTCTCTAAGCCTTTAGAGATACGGAACATGATATCACCTTCACGTTGGTTAATCGCTGTTACCGCTTGGCTCATACCGGCAGCTACTTGTCCGTATGCATTACCATCAATACCACCACTAAATGATTTAACCCCTGTAATAGCTTCTGCTTCTGCATATTGCATTTGTTGAAAAGCCAACATAGATTGAGGTAATTCATTTGCAGTATGCATATAAATAGCTTCTGCAGGATGAGCTACTGGGTTGTATTCATAATCTTCACCACGATTGAATCTCTGTTTGTTTACAATATCTAAGAAACCTTTAGGCATTGCTACTTGTCCATTAGCAGAACGAGCATTAATGTCTACCATAGCTCTTGTTAGAGCTTGAGAGATTTGTTGATTATCTTGGATTAATTCACTATCTGGTTCACCATATACAGATTCTTTTACTGGTAAATATGGAATAACTACAAAAGGTAGTTCGTTATCAGGGAATGGATTTCTTTCCAGTTTAATAAACTTACCATCAGCAATAGTCGCACAAATAGCTTGAGCAATACCTGTTCCATCAATGTCCCAGTATCCCCAATATTCGTATACTGTAATCTGTTTACGTGCTTCATCTTTAAATTTAAAACTCTTCTCGATGTTATTATTGTTATCTAACATATCAGCAAATACTTCGTTAGGTAACGCTGCAAGAGTATTCATATCACCAATATCAATAGGTGAATCAGAATCTAGGCTTTTAAGGTTATTATAAGTATTTGGTGATTTCTGGTTCATCATACGAAGAGTAGATAAATCAGTTTGATATTTATATACAACAAACTTAGCTTTAGAAAAATCACCTTCACATGTAGGGTCAATTACTAAGTCAGCAGTATTAATAACTTTAACAGAAGGTCTGTTTTTAGTAGATACTACTTCAGATACAATTTGAGTTTGTCCTGTATCTTGTGCAATAACTGGCATACCATATTCATAAGTAGCTCTTAAACTTTCTTGTAAATCCGGTGGAGCATTTTTAAAGATTTCTGTTTCTGCACTATCAGTAATACCTGTTTGTTGTTGTTCTTGGTTAATCTGTTCTAGTGCTTGCATGATAAGCATAGTACCTTGCTCATCTGCTTCAATATATTCGTATACAGGAATTTCTCTTTCTTTGGTTTGTTGTTCTACTTCCCAACCTACACGAACAATAGCAGTACCTTCATTTACCATTGTACGAACCAATGTATTAATAAAATGTACTTTATCAATAAGAGTATTAAATTGGTAATTTAGAACCAGAGTATTCTGAAAGGAAGCTTCAATAAATTTAGGGCTAGAAGCTGTAACTTGGAATAGATTACGTTCATTTAAGATAGCACTTGCTAGTGCACTATATCGCCACTCTGCAAGTTTACGAGCCATACGAGAAGTAACACCACTTCTACCAGATTTAATTTTAGATTTATCAGTAATTGGATTTAGCAGATTGAGCCAGTTCTGAATACGACTAATGTGATACTTATGTGCAGGGAGTGCTTGTTTATAGTCCCCCATAAGGTCTTCAACTTTAGGTTCTTTCTTCCAGTTAGTTAGCTTTTCTGCAGTTCTACCAGACAATACAGATATTAACTGTTGTACCTTGTCTGTAGTGCTACTTTCAACATTTGTATTATCTTGCATAAAAATCCTTAGAAGGATAGCCCTATTGCTAGGGCTATATTAAATATTAAAGATGACCGTCACCTGCAGGTACACCAACTTCGCCGGTAGCAGCAGGAGTACCTTCTGGAACTACTGGAGTTACTTCAGTAGGTTTTTCAGTAGGTTTCTCTGTTTTATCTGCTTTATCAGCTTTAATAGTAGAAGTTACTACAGGACGTTCGTTAGGTTCATCGAATGCAGTATCTTCAACTTTAACATCGTGAGTAACTACAGTATGAGCTTGTTTAACTGTAACAGTACTACGGTCAGAATCAGAAATAGTTTCTACTACACCGATTAAACGTCCATCACAAGGATTGCCATCTACTAATTGGTAAGCTGGGTCTTTGTATTCTGGTTTAAATACTTTAACAGGTTCTTCCACAACGAATGCACCAGTAACAGGTACAACCATTTTAGGATGAGGACACACTGCATTTTGACGTAAAGGGGTAGATGCAATGTCAGAGAATGATTTGCCTTTATAAGCGTCATCACCACCATAAACTGAACAGCCGCAACCGCCTTCTACGCATTGGTCTGGTTTACGTAAACCATTTGCACGTTCGATACGTACACGTTCTTCATAGCGTAAAATTGCCATATTTGTTTTTCCTTCTGTTTATTGGCTCTTTTGAACCAATGTAGATGATATAATATTATTCAACGATTTCAAAGTGTGGGGCATCAATAAATACCTTATTCCCTACTTTTCTTCGTGCATCACTGTAATCCTTCACCATTCGCATTGGAGAGCGTTTATCTCCATTTAGCTTAGCCCAACATCCACCCCAACGAATATTCACATTAAGAGCTTCTGCTGCTTGTTGCATAGCATATGCAATAGGATAAAAGGCATTTATTTCCCAGTTTACAGGGTAAGGTACTAAGTCTACTGCATGAACAAATCCATCGTCTTGTTTAAGATGCTTGGATTTTAGTGTCTGACTAACACCTTTTTTCACATTAGCTTGTTGTTGTGCCAATGAGCGTTCACCCTCTGTAACTGAGAAATCAGTAGTAGAAAGCTCAATAGCTTTTTGCACTACTCTGACTAAATCAGGATGAACATTGGTTAATTTATTTAGAGATTTACTACTTAATTTAAAACTCATTTAAATTTGTCCCTTAAGAATTTCTTGGCTAATTCTGGAGCTATATCGGAAATCACCTCAAGAATATTTGTTCCAATCATAGCACCAGTAAGAGCTATCAAACCAAGATAACCAGTTTCGATTGTCGTCATGTAGGTTAATCCTAAAGAGATGCCGCAATACACACCAATCAAAAAATTTACTAATCTTTGTTTAAAAGTATACTTATTTTCGTCCATTGAGGATTTAATAGAGCCAAGCAAACTACCACATATTACTAGAATATGCGGTGCGAATTCATTTAGCAGCTCCATAATTTACCTTCTTCTCTTGTTTGACGAATAAAGCTCCACCTAAGAACCAGAAGCCTAAAAAGGTAGAAACAATTACCATAGGGTTTAATGGTGGATAAATAGTTACATATTTGTAAGCTATAATAAATTCGATTAACGCACCAAGTAAAAGAGAAATATATTTATATAAATCTCGATTCTTACAGTAAGAAACCGGAGCTATGCTTACAATCGTTGTAAGTAAACAAGCTAATAACAACCAAACCAATGTAGTAAATTTTGGCTCAAAGGTATTAGGTAAGTCTACTTCAATGATTCCATAAACATGACTTATACATAACATAAGCCAAATAGCATGGAATCCTAAGTTATAGATACGTACATTGCGTGTATCAACTCCGTATAGCCATTTTAGGATTCTCATAAGTTACTCCTAGAAGTTATTAGTTTCTTCATAAGGGTCAAATGTAATACGCAATTTGAAATATTTACCTTCTACTTCAATCGGGTCTAAACTCCATTTTTCACGTTTAATTGTGTTATTTATGTAATCTGGAACGGATTGACGGTTAATATCAAGAGATTTATTATACTCAAACCCAGATGTTTCCACAGATACTTCGCCAGTAAGTGCGCGTTCATCAGCAGTTACAAGTTCGTACTTCATTTTAATACTACTTAAATCGAGGTTACGTATCACAGTATCATAGTCACCGTTTATTAAGTAGTTGTTAATAATTTCTGAATTACTAAGTTCTCGTAATGCACTCAAACTTACCTGAGCACCTACACTATATGCACTATGTTCTAAAATAGATTTAGCTGTACCTTCTTCATAAGGAAGTTTAGGATAAGGTACTTGGATTTCAGTAGGTTTAACTACTGGATGCCCTTCAGAATTCGCATAACGTTTCTTAGTAACAAGAGTAAGTGTTTTACCTGCATTAGCTTCGTTAAAAGCTTTTGTGCTGGTGATGTCACTTTCATTAATTTCCACATAAGCATTTGTAGAATTGAACTCACTATTTTTTAAAACCTTTCCATCCACTTGGGAAGTAACAGAATTATTTGCAGGTAAAATAGTAATAATACCTTTTTCAAAATGAACTTCTGCAGTAATAGTTTCAGAAATACTTTCATTCACTGGTGTACTACGAGGTTTTTTCTCTTTCTTAAACGCATCAGTCATAAGCTGAGTAGCCTTATGACGGAATTTAGCGAAGACTGTTTCTATATAAAACTCATCATCTTCTTGTGGTTCTACATAGTTAGTTACTACTTCAAACTCATCTTCAACATTCTCTACATCAAGAATTGCTGTCAATTTACCATTAACTTCTTTAATGGTTACATTATCAATGTCAGCACCAAATACTAATTTTTCTGCCATACATTTATCTCCAATTATTTATTATGAAAAGAAACCAATCAAATCAAGAATGTATCTTTGACCTTCTCTTAAACCACTACCATAAACAACGTTGTTACCTGCGTTTAGCCATACGGAAGCACCATCCCATACTTGAGTTTCAATTAACTCTAAATTTCTAGGGGCATTAGCAGGAAGTCTGAATAATGGACGTAGATTTCCAGAATCTTTTACCATTTTAAAGTCTAAGTGGATTTTACCTATACCATCTAAAACAGTAAGTTGTCTGCGTTCTTGTTTATCATAATCTCTATCGTTATTTGTAGTAATAACATCTTTACCCAAAATAAAATCTAGTTTAAAAGATTTACCTATTTTGCGGGTTCTTACTTTATTATTTTCAATGATAAAGTCGTCATCGTGAAAGTCGATGTCTTGTGCTACTTTCATTTATACTCCAAAGGGGGATTTCTCCCCCATATTAGATTATTTAGCAAGCAAGTAACCTTTAGTATCACCCGCCAAGTTTTGTACTTCTTCACCTTTAAGCACTTCAAGCAACGCTGCTTTCGCTTCCGGTGATTTAAGTAAGTCAATTACTGTAGTTTTGAAATCTGGTAATGCTTTGATTTCAGTCCAGTAATCTGCTGCTGATTTTGGTGCATCTACGAATTTAGCTAAATCCGCTTCGATTACAGAATCATCAGATAAAGTTAATTTTAACTTGTTATCTTCAGTTAATTCTGCGCCTTTTAATTTAACATCAACAGCTTGAGCTGGAAGTTGTAATTCTTCAGTAGTTTCGTCTGACTTAGTTACTTTAACTTTGTCGCCAACGATTTCTACCTTAGTAATTGCAACTGTTTCTGCAGGTAATGTTACTTCACCTTTTAAACCATCATCGGTGCGGGTGAATTTAACGTTACCAGAGTTATCTGGTTTAACTTCAAGACGGTCGTCTACTACCTCAGTTGTTTTACCAACTTCAGGTTTTTCCATAAATTGAATAACTGCCATGGCTAGTTTTTTCCTATTTTTGTGGGTTGTAAAAATGTAGCCCCGTAGGGCTACGGTTTATAAATAGTCGTTGCTATCTTCGATATGTAAAGGAGGATTATTTGTGACATCTACAGGGTATGCTTTAAAGCGTACCGTACCTGCCCAGTTCTGAACATCCACTAACTCATCCTTACGAACAAATTTAGTGGTGTCTACTTTGTCACCTGTAGGCGCATCTTCGAGCGCTTTAACACGTGCAGCTAATGCAGAATCATCGTACACAGTGTCTTTGTCCTCTTTACTTTCTAAAGCTGCAACTCGAGCTTCTAGAGCAGATGGGTCAAAGATAGTGTCCTTATCTTCTTTGTTTTGTAGAGCTTCAATCAGATTACGAATAGCAGTATCGTCATATACTGTATCCTTATCTTCTTTTCCTTCTAACGCAGTGATACGTCCAATCAAAGATTCTGGGTCAAAGATTGTATCTTTGTCTTCTTTAGATTCTAACGCTTCAATACGTTTAACCAGAGCAGAGTCATCATATACAGTGTCTTTGTCCTCTTTTGATGCAACTTCTTCTACTTTAGATTTTAATTCTTCTAAAGCTTTAGAAAGTTCATCTACTTTTGCGGTATCTGCATCAGTTTTAGCTTTACCTAAAGATTCATCTACAACAGCAATAGATGCTTTTAAGTAAGTACAGTTATCGAATGTAACAATTACTTCTTTACCTACTGCAGTAATAGATTCAATCTTAAATATAGGACAACAAGGGTTTTTAGCTTTTTCCGCTTTCTCAGCTTCCAAAACTTTAATCTTTTCGAGAGCTTCTTCTAATTGCTTTTGGCAATTAGCTTGTACTCTACGTTCTGCACTTCGGTTGTCAAAATGCACAGTTTTATCGCATGGATTGCAACAAGACATACCATCCCCTATTTTTGTTTAATTCTACGTACAATTAAACCAACAATACCTAAACCAGTAATGAACCAATGTTTCCACTGTTCAGGTAATAAGTCAGCTACCGCTTGTACATTTGCATCAAGTACAGGGGTAACAGCAACACCTGCTAATACCCAAGTACTCCATGAACGTACATAATCTTTAAACTTGATTAATTCCATTATAATTTCCATCCTGTATGTGTATGAGCCACTGGATTACGATACCAAGTACGTCCATAAGCTTGAGCACGTTCTAATGAGAATGCTTTTGCCCAATTATTATTACGATCACCAAATCTTAGTTTAGCATCCTTAGTATTTACAATGACATTAGGAATGCCGTATTGGTTTGCTTGTAAGTATGGATTTGCAATCACAGGTGGATTATGTGAATCATTTAAAGATTTAACAGTACCACCGTTAGTGTACACACCTTCTAATCCTGCAGGGTAATTTGGTTTTGGATTAAAATCTACTGTATTTGCTGATTTAGGTTTATATAACCATTCATCTGTAAACACAATATTATAATTTTCACCATTAATATTAATTGCAGGTTGTGCAACAAATCCTAATAATCTTGGGTAACCTCGACGTGTATCTACTGTATCTCGTTCAGAGATATAGATAGGGTCAGTCATAGTAAATTCACGGTCTCTAAGCTGGTCAATTAATACGGTAAATGTTTCTACATTACCGCCCGGTAATTGTTTATGATATTTTAATAAATAATCATCTTGAGGTGCTACAGGGGCTAATGTATCAGCTCTTACAAGAGTAGGACGAATTGTATAAGTATTTGTAACATCATCATAAAAACCAGTACAACCAATTCCATCAAAGTATGCTGTAGATGGTACTCGTTTTGTTCCATTCTCAAAATTTAAAATATCACTAGCCTTAATTAGACTAATTGTATAATTACCGGTAGGGTAATTACGCCATTCATCACGAATAGCATTAGATGGAACATCTGGACTTGGTTCAGGAGCTGGAGTAGAGTCTTTGCAACATACATCTAAACGAGCTTTTAATTTAGCAAGTTCATCTTGTAAAGCAGCAATACCTTGTGCATTACCTTGTACTTTATTAGTCAAGTCTTGTACTTGAGAATTTAAAGCTTGAAGTAATTTACCTTGTAATGGTAAAGCAGTTACACGTTGCCATTTAGTCCAAACACCTGCATTGTACATACCAGAGTTAATATCTACTTCATACGGATTTAAATTACCTTGTGTATCCATACCAGCAGAGTATGCACGAGTGTACATAGCTACTTTAGTAGTGCCTTCTTCGTTGCTTGGATATTCATCTACAACTACTTGAATAACTTCAGTAGGGCTTGCAAATTGATAACCAGTAAAGTCAGCATTTTGGTCTTTATACTCAGCGTGAGTATTCGCTGCATCAACTTCTTCTTTAGTACCAACTAAACCATCAGTCATTGCACTTGGAAAACCAACAGTAAACTTATCGCCTTCACCATGACGGTTGATTTTACCGTAGAATGTAGTTAAACCTAATTTACGTAATGCTGGAGTATCAGCAAGAGTATTTAAGTTTTTATTGGTTACATCTTGGATTTGAGGTTTAAGGAATAACTCATTATTACCATTGAAACCAAAGTCAGCTTCAGCAACTTTTAAATTTAAAGGTTTTTCTTTAGTACCATTACCAGATACACCTTGACCTACAAATACTTCTGCACCTTTTTCTTTAAGTTCTTTGAACTTGGTATCAGTAGCAGTATTTGCAGTATTGACCGCATCTTCTTTAGCTTTTTCGATTGGTTTGTCAATGTTTTCAGTTTTCCATTCATCACCAACTTTAAGTTTACCTTCAGGAGTAACTTCTAAACCAGCACCTTGCTGAACCAAGTCATTTAAATCAACTTCCCATTTCTGAGTTTTTTCATTGAAACGGAAACCTTTTTGTTGGTCTAAGTCTTTCTCTGCTACAAACTTAGGTAGTTCTAATGTAGTACCGTTAGCATTAGTAATAGATAAAGTACCATCTTTATTTTGCTCAATATGACCAAATTTAGTCATAGGAATAATAAGATGTGAACCATCTGATAATTCTAAGTTAAGCTCTAAAGCACCAGTTTCTTTGTTTGGTAAAATACCAAAATGCTCTACACCTTTAAGATTATCAATAGCTGCTTGTAATGCTGCATCTTTATCTTCTAATTCTTTAATTTTATGGTCATATTCACATGAAGTAATGAACTTACACCAACCATCATCTTTAGAAGGATATACTGGATTTTCACACACATCTGCTTTACAACCACATGGGTCACAAGGGTCTGCTACTTTTTTATGTGTAGAAGCTTTCACTTCTTTTGTTGAAATCCATACTTCGCCATTACGTTGAACTACTGCACCAATAGGGTAGTCTTCATATGTACTAAATTCAGGAATACCATGAATAAACAGGTATTTTAATAAAGCACTATCATAGAAAAACACTGTATTAAGGTCTTTCATTTGTAAATCGCCTTCAAGCGATTCTAAGCCGTATTCAAAGTTTTGGTTTGCAATATTTTCGTAGTCTTCTTTAGCTACTACTACATTAGTGCCAAATTTAACCGGTAAATAATTACCTTGCATTGCATCTGCACCAAATACTTTAACGACATCAGGACGTTTAATTTGCATATTTAATCACCTGTTTATGAGTACTTGAAATACTTGATGGACGTTGGTTTGTAGCTTTTACGATTAAGCGAGTAGAGAGAGTTTTCGGAACAGTCTCTGCTACAGTTTCGGATACTACAACCATTTTGGCATCCACATCTTTGTGTTGTTCTGCACGGTGTGCAACAATCACGAGTGGGCTGGCAACTGAGGACGTATACGACTTTTCTGATACGGTTGCACCCACAACTTCTTTGTGTTGGTCTACAGCACATCTTGAAACTCCAAGAGGATTTAACGTGTTGCTATTATCTACAACTACTGGATAGCTTAATAAGTTAGCAGCAGTAGAAGCATCATTAATGAAATCACCTACAGTTCCTTTCATACCTAGATGGAATCCACTCGCACTAAACTCAGGGAAACGGTATTGTTTTAACGCTTCTGTCCATGCCTGTCTTACAGGACCAATAGGTAAGCGTTCTACCATTCTTGATAGAGCTTGATGCAATTCTGGATAACCGGCTAAAGAACTATATCTATTCCATTCTACCCATCCATCAGGAATGTCTTCAGTAGAAAGAATATGAACCAATGAACCAATAGGTAAATCTTTATTACCTAAACCAGTACCAAATCTTTTTGAACCAAGAACTTTATAAAGCTCTGGATAGATTACAGGATTAAACTCAGCACCTTCTACATAGTCCATATAATTATCTAATTCAGTAGTTACAGGAACAGTAAGAATAGTACCTACAGGATTGGTATCTTTAGGTTTACCATTAGGGTAATCATTGTGATGTGAGCTATTCGATTCAATTACAAATCTTCCCCAATGAGAAGTTTGTGATACATGTTTAATATTGTTATCTACGAAGGATACATATAACCCACCTTCAAAAGTAACAATAGAACCTTTAGAATAAGCAACATTCAATGAGAATTCTGGTACACCACGATGGAACAAGTAATTCATATTACCTGTAACAAAGTTCATTGCACCATTAAATAGTTCAGGGGTAACCTGTTCTACACCAGTTTCATACGATAATCTGTCTGCATTAGCAAACGCATTATTACTTTCTGTTGGTAAGACATTACCTTTAGCATTAGTTTTTTTACCTAACTTAGCTAATTTAGCAAAGATAGGGAACTCGCCTAAAATACGATTTAGCATAAGTCTTCTCCCTCATCTTTAAGTAAACGTTCGTAGTTTGCATGCATAACGTTAAAAACTCGGTTTTCAGGAAGTTTATAATTTAAACGTTGTCTATTAACGTCTTCGTTATTACCCCATTTTTCAGATTCTTTAATCTGTTTTAGTGCCTTAGCACTAGCTTCTTCTGAACCAAGAAATAGAGCATCAGTCACTGCATCACTTGCTTTAAGATGTTCTAACAAGAGCTTAGTTTCATCTTGTATTTGAACAGCTTCTTTTAGCACACGCATACCATGTTTAAATTCTGCGTGTTGTTGCTGCATTGCTTTACTATATTCAACCAAATCATTTTTATATTTCGTGTAATCTTCACAAAGATTTGCTTTGTATTCTTCAATAAGTCTGGTTAAACCACATTCATATTGAATATACATATCTTCGAGTAGCTTAACATTACAGTTAATTGTCGCCATTGCTTCTTTAAAAGAAACTTCATGACGATTAATTTTTTCTTGGATGTCGTCAAGCTGACACACAAAATGTTCAATACGTGGTGCTAATTCAGAGATTACCGGCAAGTTTTTTTGGATAGATACGATAGCATTTAAAGCATCAGATACTCTTACAATATCACCAAGATATTGGTTAAGACCATCAAGCTTATACATCTCTCTGCCTACTGTATCAACAGTATGAAGATTTTCTGCAATATGCTTTAAAGTACCTAAATGAAAATACACTTGCTGAACCATAGAAAAAGCATCAGGTGTGAACTGATGTGAAACTAATTGGTTGGGTTCATTAAGATTGTGCATAGGCGGATGTCTATGAAACATTATAACCACCCTCTTAACATAGGTCTGATATTAGTACCTACTGTTGTTACAGTACCAATACCTTGTAATTTAAGCTCTTCTGTAAGTGTTTTAAACTTAGCAAATAGAGCATTGCTTTCCTGTAAATGCTCACCACCCATATTCTGTAACACCAAACATGCAACATAAGTTTGTAGAGCTGTCCTGTATGAAGATGGAATGGATATAGGATACTCACTACTCATTGGTTCTGTTAGTGGAATTTCTGGATGTTTTGCCTGATACTTAATCACTAAGTAATTTTCTGGTGTTCTGCCATTAACTTGAACACAGTTGTATTCCGGAGTGTGGATACTGAACGAACCATAATCATCATTGATAGCATATTCTCTACCTTGTGTAGAGTGTACCGACAAAATATGAAGGACATCATTCTGGAAAGGTTTCTCTACAGTATCCATAATGTAACCACCATTTCTAATCGAATAGTAGTCATCAAGGTAATACCGAGTAATACCATCCCTTAACTGAATTATCACTTCATTTTGCTTTAGAGGAAAATTTGAATAGAAGTATTCAAGCCCTTGATTTAAAGCTTGAATAACTTGCGGCACTCTATCGGGATTCAACTCCCAAGCACCGATTGGAACAAGAGGTGAACTTTGTAATTCACCTAATGCAATAGATTGTAAGAAATCTTTTAACTTCACCATAAAACTTATACCAAATAATCATTTAATCTTAAATCACTACCTGTATTGGTTTCATTGAAGAATGGGTCGATATCGTCCATTTCTTGTGAAGTTCCTTTACCAAGATTAGCTTGTTGCTCTGAAGGGTATACAATAACCATTTGGTCTAGCTGTGATACCATATCAATAGCATCATCATGTACAGATTTAATACCATCAATAGTTACAGTAGACAATTCTTCAAGCAGTTCTTGTATTAAGATACTATCTTTCAATTCTTCTGGCAAGAAGAATTTCTTTTGCTTAAACACTGGTTCAGTCAAGCGGAATCTATCCATTTTATTTGTACGAACAGCAATACCTTCTTTCGTACTTTCTCTTCCTCTTGCTACTGTAAACCAAATATTACGTCTAAGCATCTCATCTTTAATCAAAGGAACAAAGCCCCCTTGTTGCCCTGTTACCTCTATCCCTACTGACATAGGATTATATTTAGAAACAAAATCAAATATCTTATTAAACGTATCGTTCATCAGGAATCTTCCTAATGCACCATCTACTAAATATCTATTCTGTTTATTATCTACAGCCCATACACCTATTACAGTATAGTCAGCTTTTCTATGAGTAGAAGTAGCAAAGTCGGTAGTGATATACCAGTTATATCTACGTTTATTCTCTAGAATCTCTTTTCTCTTGAACCAAGAAATATCTTCATCAAGAATAACTCTATCTTCATCACTTGCAATACGCAGCATCAACTCTTGGTTAAATGCTTTTACTCTTCCGAGTTTTACTGCTTTCTGGAACTTATCCATCATTTCATCATAAGAGAAACGTTCTTTCCAAGCTCCATTAAACTCATTTCTTGCACAAGGAAACTTCGTACACATCGGATATACGTTTGCTTCCCATGCACCGGATTCAATCGCTTGATACAATGGGTCTGCTTTGTTAAACGGAGTACCAGAAAAAATAATCTTATTTCTTTTCGGGTTCATTGCATTATCTACAGCTTTGTATATCAGGTCATATACTTTTTCGAGCTGCACTTTAGAGTTAGCCATTTCATCCGAAATCAAGTCATCGAGTATCGCTAATACAGGACGGTCACCATTACGTTTAAAACCACGCACACCAGAACTTGCACCAAACAATTTTACATACGTTTCTTTACCTTCAATATTCTTAAACACTAGCTCACTGTCTGTAAACTTAGCTTCAGGAATGTATTGTTGTAAAAATTCAGAATGGTTATATCTTGCTTCAACGTTAGTACGAAGAGATTTAGCACCATTCTCCATACTATCTGCTACATAAATAATAACATTACATTTTCCTAAATGAGGAAGTTCATTAAACAGAGCCAAATACAATACAAGCATTTCACCCATCACTACAGTATTGTGCGTTACAGAAACATTTCCTAATAAATAAGATTTTGTATCTGATGCAACAGCAATACATTTAGATTCTACGACTCTACCTGTAATAGGCGTAATACACTTAATCGCTACCCGTTTTCCACGTTTATATTTTTGTGTTGGTTTCCATCTATCAACTTTACGTTGAAGTCTGAATGGGCATAGTTCCCATAATGTAAAATAAACGTTGTAGCTGCCATTATATTCATTTGGTTTAAATTTATAATGAGCGTACCCACCTAACGATTTCACTAACCACTGCACTTGTCGAGCTAACTCTTCATTTACAGTATTGAACGAAAGATTCCCTTTACTATCAATAGTTCCATCTGTATCCATTAACCCTTGTAATAACGCAAGGCGTTCTTCGATTGAACCAAACAATAAATCTTGGGGGATATATTTAGTGTAGCTCTTATGCACACCATAAATATCTTCAACTTGACGAGCTACCCCATATAAAAGATTAAAGGATTTCACATTAGGATTTCTTGAATCTGTTTGAATTTTTCCGGCAGCGTAAGGAATTTCTTTAAGGTAATGCTCTAAATCACATTCACCTGTAGTAATACTTATAGAATTATTACCACGAATACTTCCATCCCCAATGATTACACCCATAGTGTATGCATCAATAGGATACCCTTTAGATTCAAATTGAACTGGTTCACTTACTAACGGAATAAACCATTTAGATTCTTTTCCTGTAGGATTTTTATTAGACACTTTTCTTGTATAGTGAATAGGTCCTTTTTCCAAAAGTTCTTTTGTAGTAAGTTCGTATTCTTTCCAGTAACTTCCATGTTTTCTATCAGCAGATTTCTTTTCGAGAATATGAATATGGTCTTCATTTGCAATAAATGCAGTCCCGTCTTCTAACTCAAATTCATAACACTGATTAGTAAACACTTGACTGGTAGCTGTTACATAAGTAACTTTACCATCTCTATCATATACTTCATCCCCTATTTCCAGCTCCCCGATTGGTCTAAACCCATTTGGCGTAATAATAGGCGTATTTACTTCAAGAGCTTTTCCAGCACCCCGTAAACACAGGTTAGCAATTCTCATATTACTTGAACCAAGAGATTCAACCATACGGTAGTGAAACAAAGGAGAAGTCTGGATATCTTCTTTACCAGCATTCACCATCTTAACGAAGTTCATATACTTCAAAGCAAACTCAGAAGGGACATAACTCTTTTCCCATGCCTCATAGTCTACTTCTCTAAGATATTCTTCTACTGTCTTTGCAGCAACAGTTTTATCCATTATCCACCTCAATAATCACAGCTTCACTCACCTCTTTTAGACGCATCGCCCCACTAGACAATAATTCTCTCTGCTTCCCAGATAGGCTCGCTAATGCATCAGCAAGATGACCAATAGCACCATTGTCTTCTGTAGAAATCTTCAATTCAGCCTGTTTAATCTCAGGTTGTTTCAAATGAGTCATTAAACTATTTGCAGCATCACTTCTTACTTTAGGACTCACTTTATCATCAGTCATGATTTCTACTTGAGTCTTTACAGCCATATGAAAATAGTCTTGATACATAATATGCGTAGGGACCATGAGCTTAGCCATAATCTCTACTACAACTTTATTTTTCGCATAACTATTCGCATATACATACAAGTTAGCATTAGAAATCCCTTCTCTAGCCATCCTTTCTATACGCTCAGGGAAGGTCAGACTATACGCCCTAGTATCAGTATATCCTGCCATCTTATAAGAACAGAACTTCACAGCTTTCACATAATCAGCAAACTTTATCCGTTCCCCTTCTTTAATAACATCAATAACCCCTACTAGATTATCCCTATAATGCTCTCTCATAACAGAGTCCATACCTACAATAGACTCATTCATCATCTTCACACATTCTTCCAGAGTCTCTCTATTCACCTTTCTAGGATAAATCTTCCGTAATCCTTCTACAGATAATAACTCTGGTTCTGGTTCATTCAATATATCTAGGCTTACTTTCTTATCAAAGTCTATATCTACTTCTTTAGGAAAGTCCCCCCTAGCTAACGCTCTATCAGCCTTTTGTTGCTCTTTATCTACAAGAGATACATCTTGTTTCTTAAAATTAAACTTAGTCATATTAACCCCTTATACCAATATTATGAATCCAGAGCATAATACATGAACCAGATAAATTCAACAATACTATCTTCCACCAGACTCTTATCCCCCTTGACGAGGGATAAAAAAAAAAAGCCCCTCATCCAAAACGGAGAGGGGTTATATATAAGGAAATTTATTCATGAAAATCAACTGCCATCAGAGGCATATACAATATACTAAATTGAACCAAAGAAAACAATAAAAATATATAGGGGATTTTTTTTTATTTTTAGGGTTAGGGAAATTTATATTATATATAAGTAAGTTTTTTCAAAATTTAAGGTTACTGAAAATTAAAATTTATAGAAGTAAGTTTAGAACACCTTATACACACGACAATCCTCTTGTCGTATATCCCCCCCCCCTATTCAAACTTTGCTATTTCTAGTACACATGTGCATTCGCTACGCTCATGCATTTACCTATGGCAATTCCGCCATTTTAACTTTATATATATGAGGTGATTTATGTTTGGTTTAGGACAAGCAGTCCGCCAAGTAGCAGGTGCTACTACGGCGGTTATCGGTAGCGTATCAACCACATCAGTAGCTGGCTTAGCTATCTTAGAGAGCCATGCTACTATTCGTAGCTCTAAAGAAGCTCATGAAGAGCGTCTTAAAGCGTGGAAACGCTCAGTGTTTACTGATGTAAAAGAGACTGCAAAGTCTCTTGGATACGCTTCTATCGAGGAACTCGATAACGAAGTAAATAATTACTTCAAATAACATTAAGGGGACTATTATGTCCCCTTTTTTATTTTATATTACACAGAAATAACACTAAATAAACACTAGATATACACTGTATAGACATACAAATAAATGATTCTATTATGAATAAAAAGTGAATAATTATGCAGTAATTATGAATACAATACACATAAATAACATAAAAATAAATAATACTGATACATAATAGATTACACTACATAGAAAGACATAAGAAAAGAATAGAAATGGGGATAGATTAGAGAGGATTTATAGTACACTTTTGCTCGCATTGCGTTGTCTGAATGCAAGCATTCAAGCAACTCAAGTTGCGTTGCAAAAGTAACATATAAAACAATAAAAGTCAAACACCACAATAACTATAATAATTTCAAATAGTTATAACTGTTGTATATAAATGGGGCTTGATAAAAATTACTGTAAACTAATACAAATTGTATAACTAACTATCACTTACTATACATTAATACACTATATGGTCCTATTTTACATAAATACCTAATATCTATCTAAGTACATAACACTCACTTCGTTCGTGTATTTATATATGGACTATTAACAATTTATGGAGGTATTTATGTCCTATGCTATCGTATTTGAAAACAGTCGTTCTGTACCATCAGACTCTGAAAGTCTTACTGATACAATCGCTCAAGCGATTGATATGGAAACAGTAGATAACTATAAATGGTCTATCTGCGAAATAGTGGATAATAATGGAATGGATTGGGTTGATATTGAAAATCCTATCTATCATTGGTTCTGCGAACCAAAATATCCAGCGTAACATCAGAGCCAGTGAATACTGGCTTTTTTATTAACACAAACAAATGGAGAATAAATTATGTTTGATGTTCAACTTGTTATCGACTATAACCGTACTTTTGGTACTCACTTAGACCCAGAGGCGAGATACAACAAATTCACGTTAGCTTGTATGAGACGTAAGCTAGCAGAACGTGGTGTATATGGATATGCATGGTCCTATTAGGAAGTAAGCTATGTTAGGTATACAAATAGTTAGTTCCGACAATAAAAGAGCAGAATATTCTATACACGAAGTAGAAATGTTTGCTCTCTATGGTTATATCAGCGAAAACTTTTGGGAAGAAGTTACAACCTTTGGTGAAATCAAAGCTAAAGTAGATTTCTCTACATTATTAGACTATGTAGAGTTATAACAAAGAAATGGACTCACTGCGTTCGTCCTTTTATATATGGAGCTTAACCAAGAGCATCTCTCACCTGCGTACTCTCATCTCTTATACGCAATTTAGAACGTTCGTTCTGTCCAAATATAGGTGCTCTTCATTAAGCTAAACTAACTAAACCTATACAAGTAAAGGAGGTAATATATGTTAGTGTTTGGAACTGATAACAAAGGTTCCGAGTTCTCTGGTACTGATTTAGAAATCCTAGCGATTTGTGGATTTGTTTCCAAAGAATGGCATAAAGAGTGGTTAGAGACTGGTGAAGTGCAAGCTTCAGTGGACTATAACACTATTCTTGTATGCTTAGAACTCTCGTATTAGCCGAGTTTGACCCAACTCTGTAAATGGGTCATTTATTTTTATTATTGGAGATACATTATGCAAATTACAGTTGAATTTATATCTATGGGAGAACTTGCTATTCTCTCTATGGAGATACCTAGAGATATTCTTCTATCTACGGATGATATTACACCGTATGTAGAAGATTATTTCGGTGTACCAGTGGACCATTTGGTTAGCTGGTCTGCTTAACAGATGTGAGCAAGTGAGTTCTTTGAGCTCGCTCTGCTCGCTCTTTTATTTATGGTAGATAGCCATTAGGTTATCTTTATACAACTGGAGGTTATATGAACAGCATTGTTCACTATATAGGCTTCGGTGCTAGAGCTATTAGAACCAAAGATAATGATTTATATATCTTTGCAACTGATAGCCATACCACTCGTGGTAAATGTGGTGCTCAACTTTATTTTAGTCTTTGTTCTGAGGGCCAAGATACAGTTGCTAACTTCATTGCCTTAGAGTTTCAAGCAAACAACTGTTATATCTATTCCATTGACAGTATGGAAGAGACTATTACAGAAAACAGTTTAGAAGAGTATGAAATCTACAAACATGTAGGTACTCTTCCGCTTGATTTCGGTAAATAGCATTGTTCCTGAATAAGCTTCAGAGTGTGGTGAGCTCGGTAACAGAAATCACTAAAAACTTATACAAACATAGGGCTCACTTTGTTCGCCCATTTATTTGTGGATAGCCGTTTGGCTTAGTTTAACAATCCGTTTGGAGGAAATTATGGAACAACAGTATGATTATGATTTCGATATTTACGACCTAATTGATAAATGGGAGTAAGTATGGATTTTTTAGTTAAACAGATTGGATTAGGTCACAGCATTGCAGTAATTGTTGTGGCTATTCTTACATTATTAGCAGTAGGTGCGAAAGCAGACGCTGTTAAACGTGTGAACTACGCTATTGATTATGAATTAGGCGTAGCTCATTTATGTGACGGTACAGATACAGCTTATGAAGTTCATGGCTGTAAGTACGATTATTCGGAGTACATGAACAAATAGTTCTTTCTTCGAACCAACATCGAGTGAAGTGATACATTGTATGGTTTCGCTTCGCTCAACCTTTTATTTATGGCAATAGTGCCAAAACTTTCAACAAACAAACAAGAGGAAATTAACATGAGTCTATTTGACAAAGTAAACAACAAATCAGTAGTAGTAACAAAATCTGAAGAACGCAAACCAAGTGAGTTCTTTATTAACCTAGGCTTCAAAAAAGTCTATGGAGAAGGGGACGAGGCGGTAGAACGCTTTGTTCAAATCCCACTCTTTATCACTGCTGATAACATTCAGCAAGGTATTGAACGCACTCGTAAGAACTGCTCAGCAAATAGCCCTGAAGAATGGCTTGAATTTATTCAAGACCAGATTACGCTAGGTGAAGACCTAGTGGCGTTATTCAGTGAAATTGGCGAAGGTCAGTCTATCGTGAACAAAGACATTCCTGAAGACCATGAGTTGTCTTATTTCGCTAACTTGCAAGTGCAATTCGTGCATAAAGACATGCACAAAGCACCAGTTGTGTCTAAACCTACTGATGTGAAAGCTCGCCGAGCAAGCTTCAAATAACCAACAACCCACTGGAAACAGTGGGTTTTATTTTTTGATATAAATATACTGGAGGATATATGTTAGGAAATGTTATTCGTAATGCTACAGGCGTTGTAGACGGTGTATTAGGTTTAGTAAATACTGGTATTACTGCTACAGCATGTGGTTTAAATACTTTGAACCAAGAAATCAAAGAGATTACTGAACCAGAGCAATTAACAGAGGCTCAAAAATTCTTACAACAGCCAAGTATGGCTATGGAATTCTTGAACCAGGACAAACCTGCTCGTTTTGGTAAAGTACGTATGCAACCAAATGTAGCATATGAACGTACTATTGTATATGAAGGTAAAGTCGCTATTAAAGACGGTGATGATATCTATTGTACTGAATTAGACGCTAGTCACTATAACTTAGTGATTGAGTGCATGCATCATGCAAAAAATGTACTTACTTATCTTGCAACTTCTGAAAGTGGTATGGCAGATTACTTCCCATTAACAAATGGTAAAGTAACTCTTATCTTGTGGAATAATCTACAAGATGAGCCATCAGAAAATATTGAGCAAATGGCATTAGTCATGCTCAGAGCAATAGAAGAAGTAAACGCTTAATATAAGGGCAGAAATGCCCTTTTCTTTTGGAGAATAATATGGAAAACAACAGAGATGTATATGCAGAGCTATACGAAAAATTAACTAATGTTAAAGAAGATATCAATCTTATTGAGAAACAGAAATTCTTCGAAATTAAATACAACAAACGCCAGCGTAGACAAATATTACAAGACGCATTAGCACCTTGTTTACAACCACTTCTTGAAGTAGATAGTCCTGAACTAACTGAAGAAGAAAAAGCTGAATTTGAATATGTATTACATACAGCATTAGAAATTCTATGTATTCTCATAGAAAGACAAACAGTAACCATGAATGTACTTATTGAAATGGTTATTGAACGTGATGAACTAAACAAAGCATTAGACATCGCTAAAGTAGTCCAAATAGGCTATAACTATGGCTTATGGAACGTAACCAAAGATAGATATACTCGATTACATAATATCTGGGAACTAGACGATAAAGTAAAACATACATTGGAACAATTTAGATTTGTTAATCCAATGATTGTAAAACCTTTACCGGTAAACCAGAAAGGAAACAATCGTGGTAGTGGTTATCTTACTATTGGTTCAGATAGTCTATTGCTAGGGGGACAATATCATACAAAAGATATTTGTACTGAAATCCTAGATAAACTAAACGATACTGCTTTTGAAATCAATACTGACTTAATGCGTACATATCGTAATAGTTGGAAACATATGCATGCACCTAAAAAAGCAAATGGTATCGACCAAATGAAAGATGAAACTATGGATGAATACAACAGTCGTATTCAAGCATTTGAAGACTATGAAAAGCTCGTATTCAAATCTGTAGCAGAAATCTACAATTCAGAAAACCAATGTTATCTGACGCATAAATACGACAAACGTGGACGTGTTTATTGTGTTGGTTATCAAATTTCATACCAGTCGAACTCTTATGGTAAAGCTATTCTTAACTTTAAGAATAAACAATTGGTAACAGATGAAATCAACTTCTTTGAGGAATAAAATATGCAACTATTCACTGGAAAACAATATCTTCAAATTGATATTGCTAATAACTCAGGCTTTGACAAATTAAACTATGATGAACGTATTAGCAAAACTTTGGAAATGTATCCAGAGGATAAAGTTAAATATGCTTCAAATGAAGAGTTAAAAGAATTAGTCAGAGTGAACCAAGCAGATGAACCAGAATTAACATTTGCTGGTTTAATGGCTTATAGAGATGTATTAAACGGTATCCCAACAGGATACCGTGTAGCTCTAGATAGCTGTTGTTCGGGTAGCCAACTCATGTCAGCATTAACCAGATGTACTTCTGGTTTATATCTTACTGGCATGTATGGTGACAAACGTATGGACCTATATACTGAAGTATTCAAACTCTTCAAAGAAATCTTAGGCTCAGACGTAGAAATCAGTCGTGCTCATATTAAGAAAGCAATTATGACCGGAAACTATGGTTCTATTGCTCAACCTACTCGTGTATTAGGCAAAGATAATATGTGGGCATATGAAAAGGCTATGGAAGAATTATGTGAAGGTGCATGGGAACTAAGACAATTACTCTTAGATACATGGAATCCTAACGTAGATTCTCAAGACTGGATTATGCCAGACGGATTTCATGTAGTATGCCCTGTTACAGAGAAAGTTAAATATTCTTTCGAGTTAGACGGAGAAACCTATGACTTTACTGTAAATGAACAAAAGCCAACAGATTTTGGCTTATCTAATGTTGCTAACGTAGTTCACTCACTAGACAGCTATCTCGTCAGAGAAATGGTCAGAAGAGTAAAATACAATAAAGCTCATGTAGAATATGTATTATATTTATTGAACCAGTATAATGCAGACCATACAGCAGACCTTAAGATTGCACCATTAGATACTCTTCCTACATTCGATTTACTCATGCACTACTTTGAAGAAACCAATATGCTTACTGTACGTATCATTGATGAAATTCAATCTATTGCAGACGTAGCTCGATTAAGTACAGCTCATAGAACAGCACTAAAAGAAGTATTGTCTAAAATGATACAATATGAACCATTCGATATTGCTATAGTGCACGACAGTCATTGAGGCTGCCTTTTACAGTAATGTAAAAGTAAACTTTGGGTTAATTGCTGGAAGGCTAAGGGAAACTAAGCTAATCAGCATCCAAGCTATCTAGGAATAGATAGAAGGTTCAGAGACTAGGATATACCACCCAGAACGGGAGATGAAATCCGTAGGATAGGTAAGCTATTGACCATCCGAAATGCCCAATACCCTACTATTAAGTTAAGGGTAAAGATATAGTCCGATACTTACAAGAAATTGTAAGATTTATTTATTCATGATATTATGTTCATAATTTTTAATCATGGAGACTAATTATGAACTATCCTGCTAACGTAAATTTTCGTATTCACAAAATGACTTTTAACTGTACTTGTACAGAATGTGGAAAAGAATTTGAAAGATATATTTCAAAAGAATCCATAGAACGTGCATTGTATTGTCCTGAATGTTCAACATTATCAGATAAAACGTTAAGCCAAGAACTATTAAGAAAATATTTTCTTTATATTCCTTCAACTGGCGAACTTATTTATAAACTTCCTAACGGAACTGGTAAAAATGTTGGTGATACCTTTGGACATCTAGGAAATCACGGATATTTATGTGGTTATATAGGCGATAAAAGCTATTTAGTGCATCGACTAATTTGGTTATATCTTTTTGGATATATGCCAGAACAAATCGACCATATTGACCACAATAGAACCAACAATAGAATAAGTAATTTACGTGAAGTGTCTAATCTAGAAAACCATAAAAACTGCTCTGTAAGTAAAAACTCATCTACAGGTGTAAATGGCGTAAGCCTTCATAGACCTACAGGGAAATATAGAGCTTATATTATGGTTAATAGAAAACAAATCCATTTAGGATTGTTTGATACTATTGAAGAGGCAACGTTAGCAAGAGAGAATGCTGATATTCAACATAGCTTTCATCAAAATCATGGTAAATAGAGTATAGAGTAGCGTCTATATTAACTAATGTTCAGTGCACATCCCAACAATCTTAACTATGTTCGATATTGGTATAACCACATGGTAGCAAACGTAGTAGATAGTAATCTATTACAATGCATCCTAGACCAAATCTCACCAACAAAAGTTGAAGTATATGACGGTGCTTATACCCGCAAAATGATTGCGAAAAAGGTACTAGAAAGTAGTTATGGTATTTGCTAAGAGGTAATTATGTTTGCAGACTTTGACCCATTAGATTGGCATTATTATTTAAGCTCAGGTAGCACTTCTAATCTACCAGAAGACGGTGCTAGATGTGCAATCATCTTAGATGATGGTACAGTAAAAGCTAATCTATATTTCAATTTAGAAAGTGGAAACTTTATCCACTATAATACCGGCAGTTCGACACATGCATCAGAAGTGTCAGAATATCTCGAATACTAACAAATCAGCGTCCCTAATGGGACGCTTTTTTTTTTAAGGAAACATATGTACCAATTTATAGAATTCACTTACATCAATGGAATTGAGCCAGTAAGAAAAGTATTTCATATACAGACAGAATTACGTAGAGCATATGAATACTATCTGTTTGAGCTAATTAAAAACCATAGAGATTTTAATATCACTTTCTTTAATGAAGGTGAACCAAGACAATATCATAAGGTAGTTACAGTAACTTACTTAAAATATTTTAATCATCTTCAGAAATGGATACATGCACCTAAAGCATATGAACCAACACTTAAAAAAGTATTGAAAGAATTAGGTTTGTATAAATATATGATTAAACCAAGAGGATAACATGGTATTCGGATATAAAAAACCTGTTCCAAAGGTCAGATACATTGGTATCAAACTTATTAGAACAAATGAAGGCACAGACAGAGAGGTTCATACTTATGAAGTAAATGGAACTGCTTATGTAGGTGCAAGTGCAGACAAACTCACTGCATTAGAAGAAATTCTGAAACTATTAGGATTAACTCATTATTCCCTAATAGATGAAGAAGAAACTGCTAGAAATAGCATCAATTAACTATTAATAGGAAAATTAATCATGATTCTTACACAAGAACAAATTGCACGTTTAGAGCAATTAAAATCTAAACAAAATCTTACAACATCTGAAAAAGCAGAATTAGACTTCTTGTCATCTGCTGAACCAGAACAAAAAGAACTTTCTAAATTCTATCAAATTATGCTTGATAAGAATGATGAAGTTAAAAAAGCTATTAATGAAGGTAACTTCCAAGCAGTACGTGATATTGTATGCCCTGCAGCACTAGATATTGCTCATTACTTTGGTTCAGTTGCTAAACAAGAAAAACTTAAATCCGGTCTTCATCTCATGGAACAGATGACAGACATCAATATTGATAACTTTGCTGAACAAGTGCTTCCTACAGCAGAAGAAACACCAATTCAGCTTAAACTCTTTGCTAAATTAATCCAAAAAGATGATGGTACAGACATTGACGCTGTAAAATTCCGTGAATGGTATACTGACGCAGAAGTTCAAGTAGCAGAAAAAACTTTAATGCTGTTAGATGATGTTCCACCATATTTTGGTGCACCATTAATTCAAGTTGCAACATTGTTATTACTAGATGATGTTATTCGTGAACAACGTAATGCATTCCCTGAATATATTCAAACAGTCTTACCTGAAGAATATACTTTAGATGAATACCGTATTGCATTAGGTATTTTATCAGGCGGTGCACAGCATTTATTACGTTGGATGGTGTCAATGTGGAATGGTATGTACAGTGGAAATTACACTAGATTCGGTGCATACCAAGAATTATCTGAACTATCAGAAAAATTCTTAGCAGATATTGGTACTGAAGTAGAAAACTTAAAAGAAGCCAAACGAAAAGCTAAATCCGAAGTAGCAGATATCATCAAAGCTATCATTGCAAAAGCTATGGAAGAATCTGAAGAGTAGCTTAGGCAGTATTGTTCCCTAACGGGAACAAAGAAAAAACAGGTGAGGTGTGTGCCTTGCCTGTTTTGTTTTATGGAGTTTTTATGAAAATTGTTATACATGAATTTGATGAAGATAATCGTTTCTTCAAAGAGAAAGGGGCAAAATTCTTTCCACAATTAAAAAACCGTACATTAAACAAAACCGAAATAAACTTATCAGAATTAAGTACTTGGGGAATAGTACCCAGAGCAATACATTATAAAAGTATTTTAAATTATGATTGTATTGTTTCAGTAGGCAGAATTGCGGAAGATTCTGGAGAAAGCCTTTTCATTTATGATAAATGCTTAAATCCTTATATAGAAATTGCAAAATATGCCGGAATACCTTTTATTGCTGTAGTATGTAATCGACAAGATTCTTTAATAGAAGATTTAGAATTATTCGAAGAATCTTATCATTATAAACAGCCTATCATTGATGTAAAACATCTAGAAACCAAACTCAAAGAATTTGGTATTACAAAAAGTAGTAAAGTACTTTTGTTAAATGGATGTCCAACAGCTCTTAGTGGTGTTCAAAAAGGTATATGTGAACAAACCTATCGAATACTAAAGGAATACAGATGAATGTTACAGCAGAATGTATTAATGCTACACCAGTAGACTATGGGTATTTCCCTGTAAAAACCTTAAATTTATATTATTCAAACTTACCATACATACTACATCAAGGTGTACCTCATTATCTTGGTTCATTGTCTAGTATGTACCTTGATATAGATTTTCCTGACCTTATGAATTATGACGCTATTGTCATTATGGATGATGTACATGTTAGAGATAATAAATCAATAGTATTTAATTCTATGTTGTGTCATCCAATAAGATTTATTGCAGAATGCTTAAGTATTCCTCTTATTTTTTGTACAACTAGAGAACATTACATTAAGTTAAAGCAAAATGAAACTGACTTATTTAAACCAGTTGTTTCACTTAATTCACTAAAAAAAGCAATAAAAGCTTTGGGACTGACTTCTAATTCAAACGTATATGTACTAAATGCATGGCGTAACTATCAATTCGATAAACCAGAAATTATATTGCATACAAAATATGGATTAAAGTTTCTTAAGGAATACTAATGAAAATCAAGAAATATGCTTCACACAGTGATTTTAAAGGATTTGGGTGTGAGATAGTAAATTCTAAATATCCACAAGTTTACTCACTTGTAGAAGAAGGTTTGCAAGAAATTTCTCCAACACATCTTACATCGCTAAGTATAAATTACAGCGAATTTCTAGATTGTGATTTAGTTATCATGATATGTAAAGTATTTGTAGGACACACAAGTACTTCAATTTTCTCAAGAAAACTAAGTATTAATGAAACACATGCATATAACTTTATGTTTATGGCTCAAGCTTTAGATATCCCATTATTAGCTATTCCTGTAAATGGTTTCTCTAATGATGACCAGCTTATGTTTCACCCTACTCATTTCATTATTCCAGAAGATGAACTTTCTTATCGTTTAAAAGAATATAATTTAAACAAAGATAGTAAACTAATTGTCTTTATAGCTAACTATGAAATATATACATATACCTATACAGCAAGCACATTCCGGTATATTTTAAGGGAATTAGAAAAATATGATAATTGACACATGGTCATTTAGTAATGACTTTCGTATACAATGCGAAGAAAAAGGGTGCAGCCCAGTACACCTTGTTTTAGAAAAAGATAGAAATTATACCTTAATAGAAAAATGTTTAAATGAATGTTCTTATTTTGGTGTGCGTACATATGATTTCGATTACAAGAGTTTGGAGAAATTCGATTGTATTATCAGCTTATCAGAAATCTTTCATGAATTTGAAAATTCAATTATGCCTATAGCAATAGACACACCTTCAATGAATGGTATCGTTCCATTTACAAATATCTTAGAAATACCTCTTTTGTTAATTTCATTAAACAGATTTAATCAACGTTATGCCAATTCAATGGAGACAGATACTTTTAAGGTAATAAATAACTCTGTCAGAGGATATAAACTATTAAAACAATATATTAACCGCATTAAACCAAAAAAAGTATTAATAATTTATACTTGGTCTGATGCACATTACATGGAAAAACATATTCATAGTTATGAGAAAGTATTGGAAATTCTAAATGAAAGTAACAGCGATATCTCCTGACCATAGATTACAACAATATGGGTATAAACATACTCGTCTTATTGAAGGTAAACTTAGTAAGAATTTAAGAAATCTAACTAACGCAGCTATAGCATATTATCAACATCATTTTTATTATGTAATTAAGTATGACTATACTAAACTTAAGCAATTTGACGCTGTTGTATTTACTGCACCTCCACGTATGAATGTATATGTAGGGTCAAGGTTTCCAACAAGTGCACTTACGTTTTTATTAGTTGCACAAGCTTATCAAATACCGGTTATTACATACCCTGCACATCAATCAAATACTTTCTTTTATACTGCCAATAAGCAATCCACTAAACTTAGTACTACAACTGAATTTTCAGAGATTGTAAATGAATTAGGGCTTACAGAAGATTCTTCTATTCTATTGGTTCATCCAGAAAATGAATATGATGATAATTTTTCGATTGCTAAGCCAAAAGAGGCTATAAAATTCTTTAAGGAATTCTTATGGAAGTGAATACTTATTGTAGTTATGTATTTAATATACACCGGCATGAACCATATCATGAACCATACAAAGTAGTAAATGAAACTTTTGTACATAAGGTTGCTAAATATACTCTACTTGAAGGTATATCTACATATATTGGATATGTACCTACATTTGTGTATGACTTCAATTATGTGTCTTTACTAGATTACGATGTAATTGTAGTAGTAGGTACACCTTCTATATGGAATTATACTAAACCAATGAATGATTCTCTAATATACTTTCAGTATATTGCAAACTTCTTGGATAAACCTTGTGTATTTATTCCTATTAATTCAACAACATCTATTAACACAGTAAAAAACAAACTTACCAATAAATTTCAATACATAAACCAGCCTAAAAAAGTAAGAAAAGTATTAGAATCTATGGGTTTAACATCAGAATCTAAAATGTGCTTTATGGTTGGAGGTATTAAAAATTTAAACAGTAAACATATAAAGTTAGTAGATAAATATATGACTAAATGTAAGGAATTCTAATGGAAATCTCAATTTATACAGATGCTGACTATATTAATCCTAAACATGAAATTACTAAATTAGATTTCATGCATCAAAGTAATATAGCTAATACACCTTCTAGATTATCTTTCTTTTTAGATTGCATTAAAGCGTTTGATGTATCTCAATCTAATTCTTAGCAGAATATAATTTTTCAGAGTTATTAAACTATGACGCTGTAATTATTTTGTCTACCCCATATATCAGAGGGTCATATAATCATTTGCCAAATATTTTTACCTCAGATGTTAGTAAACTTTCAGCAAACGATAAAATTTCACCTATTGTGTACACTTCAGATGCGTTTAGAACAGTGTGTGATTGTTTACAGAAACCATTTATCTTTGTTCCATTTACTTTTCACAACTGGGTAAAAGAAAATAAAGACTATTACTCTACTGATTTATATAAAATTACTTCAGCAAAATGTCTTAAGAAAGAATTACAAGACTTAGGTTTAACAAACCAATCTAAAGTACTTGTATTAGTTTTTTCTTATACGATCGGTGTAAGAAAATCAGTCTTAGACAGAGTTGTAGATAGTGTAGTTGCTACATGTGAGGGACTATGAAAATTCGTTATTACGCCTATACTACTGATACGTTTGAATACTTTCCTCAATTCAGTTATGTACCTTTATTACATCAACAGAAAACACATAATTTAGCATTACATCATTACTGTACAGGATTTATGAATTATTTTCTGTTTACTGATGCATTACTTTTAGGAATGTCTTATAAGTACTTTCTTAAAGCAAAAGCTGTAATTATTTTATCATCTGGATTCCAACTAAAGCTAAATCTACCAACCTTTCCTGCAACTGCAACACTTACATCATTAATAGCAGTTACAGACGCTTTAGAAATCCCTACTTTATTATTCACACCACCTACTGAACATTATACAGTAGGACCTATTGCTAAAGCCCCTGCATATTATTCACATCATACTGGGATTCCACCAATAGTCTCTCAAGAATTACGAAAGTTAAATCTTGGACCGGATGATGAAATACTTGTATTTGGAAAATTATCCGGATGGGCTATAAAAGACTTTAAAAACATACTAGATTTATTGGATGGATTTGCTCATGCTAATAGCTATGCCAAGTGAAATAGGTATTACTCTTACCTTAGACCAACAAGCTTACTTTCATATAACGTACCCTAGAACAACTCTTAGTCTACAGTCTTCTACTACTTTTACAGAAAACAATACAGTAGAATTCTTTAACCAAAAGCATGCTAAAGAAGTACGCTTAAACTTATATAAAATTTATATAAATCAAGAGGGTTTATTAAGACCATATCAATTTAACATGGATATTCTAAGAGAGCTTAGAATTCATGCTTTTACTTATCAAAGTAAAGTTATCAGGGAGAAATGGAAATGGAACAATCCAAACGGATTGCTAAAATCCACCATTGGTTAAGTGATGAATCGTTCCCGTTGGAACGATTAGAAAAGTTATCTGAACAAGGTTACCTTATTCCTGTTTATCGTTATGGTGAACGTGGAGTGATGTTCGTTCATTTATATAAATATACCGGTTGTCTTCATGTGAATGTTCAATTTCAATATGGAGATAAGCTCTGTAGAGCTTTTATATATGACAGTTACTTAGGAGTACCTATTGAACGCTCTATAAGAGACTTTCTAGCCCACTATAACATTAAATACGCTATGGGAGTTGTATGATTAAACGTATTTTAAACTGGTTCGGTTACATACCAAAACTTGATTTTGATATTATCGTCAAGCTTAATGCTGACTTAGCAAACCAAGTAGTAAAAAAAGACAAACTTATTGCAAAGCATGAAGCTAAAATCAAAAAGCTTAACCAGAACAATATTCGCTTATTGAAAAAACAAGGTGAATTCAAAGAACAAATTAAAGCTTTGGAGGAAAAACTCAATGTATACGAAAGACAAAGTAAACATTAGATACTGGTCAGAGTGTATTACAGAAAATGGTATAGAGTCTTTTTCTACAGAAGAAACACTACCATTAGACGCTCTTGTCAGTATGGGAACTCTTTTACAAACTACTATGGTAGATGATACCATAAATACCCTCTCAGACGCTGCTGTAGCGATTATTGACTCAGGTGTAGTATGTCATGTCATTAAAGACGAAGAAAGCGAATATGAGCCTTCTATTGAAGATTTTGAACCAAGACTGCAACACATCATGTCTTATTATGGAGAATAGCTATGTTAGACAAATATGATACTTTTCTCCGTAATCGCTTAAAAGAAGCGAGAGGAACTGAACGTGAAGATTATTGGCTCAAAGAGTACATGATTTTCGAAAGTTATTTACAGGATATCAATGATGGTATCCCTACATCCTATTATCCCCATGAGGAATTTATGAAAAACATTAAATGTATTTTCTCTAACACAGATACAGTAAGCGATGTATTAGCTTATTGTTATGATGAACTACCTATCTTATCCTACAAAGACATTAAAGTAGGTAATAAAGATGTAAGTTCTCTTCCATTAAATCAGAATATTACTGTAAACTATGATACCCAAGACATTCTTATTGGTTCAGACCCTGTAACAGTAAACGGTTATAGTCTATTTACCTTAACTTCAGGAATCTTATAATTCTTCCATTATTATTTGATTGTAGAAAAGAAAAGAGTAAAAGAAAAGAATCTTTATTATAGTTTGTCAAGACCCCTTGTAAACAACTTTTTAACTGGTCCGACCAGTTGGAGGATATCTTGAAAATTCCTGAAAACTTAGATGAATGGGTTGAAAAACAACTGCAAGACCCAGAAGTACTACAACGTGAACTTCTTAAACTACAAGAAGAGAATGAAACCCTCAAAAAACGCATTAAATCGCTTGTAGACGAACTTAATGGAGTTATCCCTTTAAATAGTATTACTAAACCTTTACAGCCTTATATTAAGGATTCTATGCCTAGAATTCCGGTAGCTATTTTAGAACACTATAAAGACTACTGGTTATTTGAGACTGAAACTAAACTTTTTAGTTTATTTAAGTTTGGTGAACAAAGATTTAGAGTAACTTATAAACGTAACGGTTTATTCCCTAAAGCTGAAAGCAAAGAGTTTACTGATTATAGAGCTGCATTTAAGTACTTTAGTAAGGTAACATCATGAACTATGTAGTAAGACAAAGTAAGCATAATAACGGAGCCAAAGCTAATAAAGCTAAAATGCGTGCTATTAAGACTACACAAGATATTATGTCTAATTACACTATTACACTTGTAATGGCAGACCAGAATAATACTTGTAATACAGTATTCTATAAGAACATGCCAGCAAAGATTTCACCACAGTTAGCATGGCACTTTGAAAATACTCGTTGTAAATGGGATATTGTATGTGGAGTCATTTGTAGAGACCAATCCGGTAAACACTACATTAATTTTGTTTCCTTTGGTTCAACAGAAGAATGTGTTATTGATGATTTATCTGCTTTAGCGATTCAAGTATGCAAACAGATGTTTGAAGAATCACCTAAATTACATAAACTCTGTCCTTTCTATATGGCTCGTCCACAAAAAGAATGTGATGTACCACTTATCTTAGATACTATCCATCAACACAAAGTATTGAACCGTATTGGTACAAACTTTGAAATAGATTGTCATTGTAAAGAAATAGATTACCATACAAACGATGCATGGCTTAATGTTCTTCAAACGATTAAGTTTAATGAATTAGATTTGGAGTTTATAGATGCCGAAGATTAAAGTAATCCTTTGTGTTGCTTATTCTGCAATAGAAGATAAGTATAATACTTACATCATGGGCGATTATGATGAAGACACTGGTATTTATACACAGCCCTACCTTCTTAAAGAAGACTTAGTTCGTTTTAAAAAGCTAACGACAGGTAATGTCGTTGTTATGGGTAGAAATACATGGAAAGCTATTGGAAGTAAACCTTTACCCAATAGAACCAACGTAGTTATTACTTCTAGACCAGATGAAATTAATGGTGCTCTAACATTCCCTTCTATTAAAGCAGTAGTAGAACACTTTGGCAAAGATGATGAGCTATTTTTCATTGGAGGTGCTAAACTTATCGAAGCACTACAAAAAGAATACAAGATAGATGAATATATTATTACATTCGTTAATCATTATTCTTTAGGTAATATTGCTGTAAGACTTCATTTAGAAGACTACTTCATTAAAACAAATGAAAGCGTGTACTGTACAGCATATAACTGTTCTGGACCAGTACATTGTTATTTCACAACTTACGTTCCTAAGAAATAGAGGCTCTATGAGACACTTTGTAACATTCAAAAAAGGTACTACTCTTTACGGTAAAGTAATGCCTTTCACTCAAATGAACCGTAACGAAATTCAAGACCGTTTAGTACAAGAATACTCACAGATGTGGGATAAAATCTATACTGAACCAGAAGCTTCACGTGTACTACCTGAAACTCTGTTATGTCATGATAACTTTGTACCGTTTGGTACAGAATGTCGTGATTTAAATGATAAATCTGTATCGGTAGCAAGTATTACTGATTGGTTCAAAAAAGCTAAACCTGAACCAACAATTCAAAACATTATTCAACAAACTGCTTACCACTTTGAAGAAGTAGCTGAAATGTGTGAAGCATTAGGCAATCAAAAGACAGCAGATGCTCTTATTGAGTATAAAGAGAAACTCTTATCTCTTACTGCTGCAGAATGTGAGCTCTTATGGAAACGTGCAGATAAAGTAGCTCTATTAGACGCTTTATGTGACCAAGTAGTTACTACAGCAGGTGTAGCTCAATATGCAGGTATGGACTTCGATGGAGCTCTTACTGAAGTGAATAAGAGTAACTGGTCTAAATTCGATGAAGCCGGTAACCCTATCATTGACAGTAACGGTAAAATCCTAAAAGGTCCTAATTACTTCAAACCAGAATTAAAAAAATTTGTAGGTGAAAAATGATTTATTTAATACTTTTTGGTTTAGATTTTTATGAAAAATTCCATGCATTACTTTTTACAGCATCGCTTCTTTTAAGTATCGGTACATTGATTGGCTTAGCAATGCGTCTTATTTTACAACCAGTAAATATAGACATTGCTGATGATACAATTCTATCGGCTTGGAATTTAGCTATTAAGTTATTTAAGTTAAAAAAATTAACGATTTTTTTAGTATGTTTTACTATACTTATCCCTTCACCTAAAACAGTAAATATCACTACAGGAATATATGCAGGGGAAGTAGTAGTGGATAAAGTTAAAGATACACCTTTAGCTCAAAAAGCGTATCAATTAGCTGAAAAGAAAATTGATGAGTTATTAGAAGAATCTCAAACAAAGGATAGCAAATGAAAGTAGAAATCTATGGTGCTTCATGGTGTCAGCCATGCCAACGCTCTAAACAGTTATGTATTGAAAAAGGTTTAGACTATACCTTTAAAGATGTTACTATTAATCCTCATGACCGCACTGAATGTGAAGAACGTTTAGGTCATAAAGTGGAAACTGTTCCACAAATCTTTGTGGACGGTAAGTATGTAGGCGGTGCAGATGCATTTCGCTCTCTCATTAATGGGTAACACATGAAAAAACTATTAATTGCTTTAGCTACAGCAGTAATCGCAACTCAAGTACAGGCAGTAACTGTACAAGAGTTAGAAAGCACTGTTAATAACCAATGGAACGTTGTTCTCAATAATCGTAAATTGATTACAGAACAAAAAGAGAAACTGGCAGAAGTCGCTGATGAATTAGATTACCAAACTCAATTCATTAGACAAAACAGTGAAGCTATTATCCAAACACAACAAGCAGTAACAAAAGGTTTTAAAGTACCTCAATTAGCTTTTGAACGTATGGACTCTTTAGAAGACAAACTCATTAAAGCTAATAAAAAACAGCATGCTGGTGTAGCATCTGTTGCTGCTATTGCTAATATCCCACAAGTCATTAAAGAAGGTGCTTCTGGTATTGGCATAGGTGTTGGATATAAACATAACCAATCAGCATTAGCGATTGGTTATTCTAAAGCAACTAAGAAACATATTTTTAAAGTATCTACTGGTTTAGATACTCAGAAAGATGTAACTGTAGGTGCAGGATACTTGTACCAATACTAATCTTTAATACCATATAGGCTCTCTAACGAGAGCCTTTTTATTTTTAAGGAAACTGTATGAAACCTTGTAAAGAAGTAAAAGAACTTCGTAACGAAAACTATAAACCTTTTTTAGCTTATATTGAAAGAAAAATCCTTAGTAACTTAAATAAAGGATTTATTTTTATTAATGAAGATGAAGCTATTGATAATGGTGTATCTTTTAAAGAAGGTCGTTGGATAGACTTAATAGAAGATGCTGGTTATAAAGTAGAGTATTGTAATAACTTTGTTACCCCTACTGTAGAAATTTCAGGATGGTAACATGGGAAAAGTAAAACTATCTCAAAGTAAGCTAGAAGAATATCAAGGATATATTAATGCATTAAATGATATTTTTGGTGAATTACCTGATGGAGCTTATCTAGCAACAATGGAAGATGAAACTAGACATTGGCTTAAAGAAAACAAGATTAAAGCTAATGCTTTAGATTTTTATCTTGAATACTCACCAAAGGATGATGAATATGAGCCAATGGATTAAATGTACAGAGCGTATGCCTGAATTAGACGATGATGGTTATAGTGAAATGGTTCTTGTAGT